>RCND010002915.1_pt1 | contig 18782 bp, 14 predicted proteins | sample 2041351 | NCBI WGS metagenome assembly RCND01 (sample SAMN09708230, study PRJNA481090) | Marine sediment metagenome, whole genome shotgun sequencing project. | biome: marine sediment; feature: ocean; material: sediment; isolation source: Sewage treatment plant 12B marine sediment (STP12B) ... | reverse complement strand
AGTCCTTCTTTCGAGCCATGAATGCCATCCTTCACCAGCAATTCGTCTTGCTGTGATTTTTTTCAATGGCACTGATTCAGCCAATTCATCTTCTACTGTTGAGCCAGCTTGAGCAGTTTTGATTACGTTATAGGCCAATAATATGAATCCTGTAAGGTATAAAGTTCCACCAAAAGCCCGCATCATATACATAGGCATGATCTGGGTTACTGTTTCAAGGAAATTCCCGTAAACTAGGGTTCCATCAGGATTAAATTGCTTCCACATAGCCGCTTGCGTAAATCCGGCGACATACAATGGTAGCGCATAAAAAAGGATACCAAGGGTTCCAAGCCAAAAATGAATATTGGCCAGTTTTTTAGAAAATAATTCTGTTTTCCAAAGTTTTTCAGCGAGATAGTAAATAATACCAGCTGCCATAAATCCGTTCCAGGCTAAAGCTCCAATGTGAACGTGACCTATAATCCAGTCAGTATAATGACCAATAGCATTCAAAGATTTAAACGACAGCATAGGCCCTTCGAAAGTAGACATACCATAACCGGTAATGGCAACAACGAAAAACTTAAGTACTGGATTCTCTCTAACTTTATCCCAGGCTCCCCTTAGCGTCAATAATCCGTTGATCATACCTCCCCAAGATGGGAAAATAAGCATGACAGAAAATACGGTTCCAAGGTTTTGTGCCCATTCTGGTAAAGCTGTGTATAATAAATGGTGAGGTCCTGCCCAGATATAAAGAAAGATCAGTGACCAAAAGTGTATGATGGATAATCTATACGAGTAAACAGGTCTGTTTGCCACTTTAGGAACAAAATAATACATAAGACCTAAAATAGGTGTGGTCAAGAAAAATGCCACAGCATTATGTCCGTACCACCATTGAACCAAGGCATCTTGGACACCGGCATAAATAGAATAACTTTTAAAGGCTGATACTGGTAATTCAAGGTTGTTAAAAATGTGCAATACTGCTATAGTGATCAGCGTAGCCAGATAAAACCATATGGCAACATAAATATGACGTTGCCTTCTTTTAAGGATTGTTCCGATCATGTTGATTCCCATAATTACCCATATGACGGTAATGGCAATATCAATTGGCCATTCTAATTCAGCATATTCTTTTGAACTTGTAAAGCCTAAAGGAAGCGTAATAGCTGCGGCAACAATAATCAGTTGCCAACCCCAAAAGTGAATTTTACTTAAGGTGTCGCTGAACATTCTCGTTTTAAGTAAGCGTTGCATGGAATAATACATCCCCATAAAAATGCTATTCCCTACAAAGGCAAAAATCACAGCATTGGTATGCAGAGGCCTTAACCTTCCGAAACTCAACCATGAAATACCTTCCATATAATTAGGGAAAATAAAAAGAAAGGCTACCAAAAGCCCTACTAGCATGCCTACCACACCCCATAGGACGGTAGCAACAAGAAACATTTTTACTATTTTGTTGTCGTAATAAAATTGTTCTTTCTCCATTTCAAAAATTAGTTAATAAGTTAGTTGATTGATTTTTGATTACTTTTTTTGTCTGATGTTTTGTCCTTAACCAATTCATCGTCAAATAGCATTCTTACTGATGGCGTATAGACGTCATCATACCGCTTTTCACCGATTTGACGAACAAAATAAAAAACAAGATTGCAATGAAAAGACTTGCAATGATAAGTATGAATATGATATTCAAAAATGATTTTTTTAGTTGTAACAAATTAACAAAAAGTTAAAAAGTAGAAACATGATAAATATCATGTTTTTAAAATTTAACCCTAAGTTTAATAGAAGCTAAGATAGTATTTTTTTTGCTAAAAAATTGGTACTTATCGTAGCGAATAAAACCACTGATATAGAACTTATTGGCATTAAGATAGCAGCTACTATTGGGGATAGGTTTCCACTTACCGCGAAAAGAAGTCCAACTATATTATATAAGAATGAAATAACAAAACTCACTTTAATAACACCCATTGTCTTGTGAGATAATTTTATGAATTTGGAAAGCAAGTTGAATTTTTCGGCATCAAGAATTCCGTCACAAGCAGGAGAAAAAACATTTATATTTTCAGAAATCGCTATACCTACATTGCTTTGAGCCAAAGCGCCAGCATCATTTAGGCCGTCTCCAAACATCATTATTTTTTGCCCTTCAATTTGCTTTGATTTTATGTACTCTAGTTTGTCTTCTGGTTTTTGATTGAATAAAGTATGACTTCCTGAAGGGAGTATTTCTGCTAAACTAAGTTTCTCACCTTCATTATCCCCTGAAAGCAAAGCAATTTCAAAATTTCTTTCCAAAGAATCAATCGTTTTTTTAAGACCTTTTCGATAGGCATTTTTAAATATAAACTTTCCTTTTACTTCTTTACCGAACTTGACATAAATCACAGTATCGAGGCCATTATCCTCATTCTTTCCTACGAATGTAGAAGAACCTAGAAATACATCATTTCCATCAACCTTAGCACGAAGACCTTTAGAAATGACTTCCTCAAATTGAGAGATTATGCCGGTTTCCTTTTCTTGGATATACTCATAAAGCATTCTGCTTAATGGATGATTTGATGACCTTAACAAACGTTTGATCATTCCCTTTTCCCCCGAGTTTAGTTTGATACCTATATAAGTTATGTTGGCCTGTTTGTTTGATGTGATGGTGCCTGTTTTGTCAAAGACCAGGCTGTCTATTTTCGACATAGCCTCAATTACATATGTGTTTTTCAAATAGAATTTGTTCTTTCCAAAAATTCTAATCATGTTTCCTAAGGCAAAGGGAGCTGATAGGGCAAGCGCGCATGGGCATGCTATAATTAAAATGGCTGAAACCACCTGAAAGGCTGTGTTTTTATCAATAATATACCAATATATCCCTGAGATGAGAGCAATAGAGAGGATAACAATCGTGAACTGTTTTGATATTGTATCCGTAAGCGTTTTTATGTCTTTACTGTCATTTTTCTTAAAAACATCATTACTCCAAAGCTGGGTTAGATAGCTTTGTTTAACAGATTGAATTGCTTCGAGTTCTATGGCACCGTTGGTTTGTTTCCCACCGGCATATAATTTTTCACCAGAACTTTTTGCAACGGGCACTGATTCTCCAGTAACGAAGCTGTAGTCAATCATGGCATTTCCGTTTATTAGGATGCCATCAACAGGAATGATTTCTTCATTACGGATTAATATCCTGTTTCCTTTGTCGATTTCATTAACGCTAATGTTTTCTTCCTTTTGATCTTTAGTGATGCGGGTAATGGCAATAGGGAAATATGACTTATAGTCTCTTTCAAATGACAGAAAACTATATGTTTTTTGTTGAAATATTTTCCCCAAGAGAAGAAAGAAAATGAGACCTGTAAGACTATCAAAGTAACCTTGCCCTGTATTGCTAAGGATTTCATAAGTACTTCTAAAAAATAAAACAAGAATCCCCAGAGAAATTGGAACATCTATATTCAGGATACCATGTCGAAGTCCTTTATAGGCTGATATTAAATAGTCCTTGCCTGAAAACAACAAGGCAGGTAATGAAAGTAAGAGCATTAATCCTCTAAAAAATGGTTTAAACCTATTGAGCCAGTATTCATCCATTTGGAAATACTCAGGAAATGATAACATCATAATATTACCAAAGGCGAAACCGGCTACGGCCACCTGATAAATGAGTTTTCTGTCAATTTTATTTTCCTGTACCTCTGCATTATCCAAACTTATATAGGGTTCATAACCGATAGAGGAGATCAATTCAACAACTTCCCGCAGAGAAATCTCACTTTTTCTAAATGTGATCCTTACTTCTTTTTTTGGAAAGTTTACGAGTGCTACTTTAACACCCCGATTGAGTTTATGGAGATTTTCAAGCACCCATATGCAAGAACTGCAGTGTATGGTAGGGATATGAAAATTAGCAACAGAAGTTTCGAGATCATCAAATTCGATCAGTTTTGAGGCAATATCTTCGTTGTCAAGGTAGTCAAATTTCCCTTTGATGTCTTTAGGTACGGAGCCTGGAGCAGATTCTAAATCATAATAACAGGAGAGTTCATGTTGGTTTAGTATTTCATAAACCGTCCTACATCCATTACAACAAAATAATTTGTGATCAAATTCGATTCTATCAGCATTACAATCAAGACCACAGTGGTAACAGGTATCTTTAGACATACATCTTTTGGAAAAGTGAGTAAATTTCTTATAAAAAAATTACATAAAAAAATGAATCTTATCAGAATTTATATAAATTTGCAAGAAATAAAAACAAGTTCATGAGAGAAGAATGTGAAAAATGTGTGATTCGAGATCTTAATTCGTTGAATTCTGTTACTGCTTCAGAACTTAAGTCAATAAGTAAGAACAAGACAACGCTTCACATTCAGAAAGGAGAGGTTATTTTTAGTGAAGGTACCTCATTAAGAGGGGTTTATTGTTTGCATAATGGCAAATGTAAGCTCACTAAACTAGCTCCAAATGGTAAAGAGCAAATAGTTAGATTTATTAGAAGAGGAGAATTAGTAGGGCACAGATCAGTGATCAGTAACTCAGTTGCCCATCTAACTGCGACTGCTCTTGAAGAAATGGATGTGTGTTTTATCCCGAAAAATGATATCATAGAATTATTTAAAAATAACTCTGAGTTCTCTTTGGAGATCACAAAATCTTTGGCTGATGATCTTGATGAAGCAAATTCTTCAATTGCCAATATGGCGCAAAAAAACGTACGAGAGAGATTGGCAGAGTCTCTCTTATTTTTTGAAAGGATATTTGGTGTTGACAACGAAGGTTTTATTTCAGTCACCCTTACCAGGGAAGAAATTGCCAATGCCATTGGTACCGCAACAGAATCGACGATCAGATTACTTTCAGAATTTAAGAAAGAAGGTTATATTTCTTTATCAGGTAAAAAGATTCGAATAGAAAATAAAGTAAAATTACAGCATCTTACAGAGGGTTATTAATAAACCAACTGCTTAAAATTAAAAACCTGATAATAAAATTATCAGGTTTTTTTATGTCATAATCACAGCTTAATACAATATAATGATCTTAGGATTCCATTGAAAAAATGGTATCCTTAATGATCTTGACACATTCCAAAAGCTGGTCTCTGGTAATCACCAGAGGAGGTGCAAAACGGATGATATTACCATGGGTTGGTTTAGCCAGCAATCCGTTATCTCTTAATTTTAAACAGATATTCCAGGCCATCACACTGTCTTCTGAATCATTAATCACGATGGCATTAAGCAAGCCTTTTCCTCTTACCATTGTTATCAAATCACTTTCTTCAACAAGTTTGTTCATTTCTTCACGAAACAGGTCGCCCATTTTTTGTGCGTTTTCAGCAAGATTTTCATCTTTTACTACGCGTAATGCCTCCATGGCAACTGCAGAAGCCAAAGGATTTCCACCAAATGTAGATCCGTGTTGACCTGGTTTAATGACCTCCATAATATCATTGTTAGCAAAGACAGCTGATACTGGATAAACACCGCCACTTAGGGCTTTTCCTAAAATCAAAATATCGGGTTTGACTTCAGGAGTCCCGGAGCAATTTTTGTCAGGGCAATCACAATTCCCGCAGGTGGCCAATAAACGTCCTGTTCTGGCGATGCCTGTTTGTACTTCATCTGCTATAAAAAGGATGTCATTTTCTGCACATAGTTCACGGGCCTCTTTAAGGTACCCCTCTGTTGGAACATAAACCCCTGCTTCACCCTGAATCGGTTCAACCAGAAATCCTGCAATATTTTTATTCGATTGTATAGCAGCGTTAAGCGCGTCAATGTCATCATATGGAATTTTAATAAATCCAGGTGTATAGGGACCGAAATTCTTTTTGGCTGTTTCATCATTAGAAAAAGAGATAATCGTTGTTGTTCTTCCATGAAAATTATTTTCACATACAATTATCTGTGCTTGATCTTCCGGAATATTTTTTTTCTCATAGGCATATTTTCGACATAATTTAATTGCAGTTTCAACAGCTTCTGCTCCAGTATTCATGGGCAGAACTTTGTCAAATCTGAAAAAATCAGTAACAAATTTCTCATATTCGCCTAATTGGTCATTATGAAAAGCCCTGGATGTCAAGGTTAATTTTTCAGCTTGATCCTTTAATGACCCAATGATTCTTGGGTGGCAATGTCCTTGGTTAACGGCGGAATAGGCGGATAAGAAATCATAATAACGTTTACCTTCAACATCCCAGACATAGACGCCTTCGCCCTTGTTCAACACGACAGGAAGTGGGTGGTAATTATGAGCCCCGTACTTGTGTTCAAGTTCAATAGCTCTTTCCGACTGATTTTGGTTCTTTACTAACATAGAAAAATGAATTTAATACCATTTTTAAAGATGCAATGGTATGTTTCTAAATACACAATTCCTTCTTTGGGAGAGAAATCATCCTGAATGATGCAAAAATATTAAAATTTTTCATGATACTAAGCTTTTAACGTCCCTCTTGTAACTAATCGGTAGTTTATTTTAATCATTATGTTTAAAAGTTTATTTTTAGCATAAATTAATTGATGAATTATTTAGCACATATCTATTTGTCTCGGGATCATGAAATGATCAGTATTGGGAACTTTATGGCAGATAGTATCAAGGGTAATAAATATAAATTATATCAGAAGGACCTTCAAATAGGGATTTTACTTCACAGGCAAATAGATTCATTCACGGATGCTCATCAAATTTCCAGGAGAAGTAAAAGAAGACTTAATGAACAATACGGTCTTTATAGGGGTGTAATCATAGATATATTTTATGATCATATGCTCGCGAAAAACTGGTCCTTATATTCCGACGTACCCTTGGAAAACTATACGCAACTTTTTTATGAAAAACTGAATCGTCATTATGAAGTTTTACCTGAAAAAGTAAAGCATATGTATAAATACTTGGTCAAGGATGATTGGTTGCTCAGTTATGCTCAAGTTGAAGGCATAGAAAAAGTGCTTGAAGGAATGAATCGCAGAACCGGTGGGTTGTCAAAAATGAATCTGGCCATAAAAGATCTTGAAGATCATTACGATGATTTTGGAAGTGATTTTAAGCACTTTTTTACCGAATTATGTGAATTTTCCGATAATAAATTAATAGAAATAAAAAGTAAGTATGAATAGAGGTACAATTAAATATTTGCTTAGCATATTGGTTGCAAGTCACTTTTTTCTTTTGCTCGTGCAGTGCAAAGACAGGCAGCCAAAGAAAGTAATCGAACGAGGATTATTGGCTGACAGTGCCATGGTTGTAAGCGCAAGAGAAGAAGCTTCAGTCATTGGAGTAGCAATTTTAAAACAAGGTGGAAACGCCTTCGATGCTATGATTGCAACAGATCTGGCATTGGTGGTTGCTTATCCATTTTCAGGAAATATAGGAGGAGGAGGATTTACAGTATTCAGAACCGCAAATGGTGTTTCGGGTACTTTGGATTATAGGGAAAAGGCACCACTTGCTGCTCACAGAGATATGTATCTGGATGAAGACGGAGAAATTATTCCTGAAAAAAGTACATTGGGAGCCATGGCTATTGGTGTGCCAGGTACCGTTGCCGGGCTTTTTGAACTACATCAAAAATACGGATCAAAACCATTTTCTGAATTGATTCAACCTGCCATAGATCTTGCCAAAAGAGGGGTTGTAGTTACACAGAAACAAGCTAAAAGGTTAAATAATTACCGTAAGTATTTTGAAAAGGCGAATCATCGGACTATTTTTTTAGATAAAGACTGGAAAAATGGGGATACGATCAAATATCCTGTATTGGCAAGAACTTTTGAAAGAATTCGCGATAATGGCAGAGCTGAATTTTATGAAGGTAAAACAGCTGATATGCTGGTAAATTATGTGCAGCAATTGGGAGGAATCATTACGAAAGAAGATCTCAAAAAATACAAGGTAGTTTGGCGAGAGCCCATTAAGTTTGATTATAATGGATATACGGTCATATCTATGCCTCCTCCATCCAGTGGAGGGGTTTGTGTGGCACAAATCTTAAAAAGTATTGAGCCGTATGAAATTGGTCAATATGAGCATAACGGCGCTCAATATATTCAATTACTTAGTGAAGCGGAACGCAGGGTATATGCTGATAGATCTTATTTTCTAGGCGACCCTGATTTTAATGATATTCCACTGGATACATTGATCTCAAGTTATTATAACAATAGTAGAATGGAGGGTTTTTCATGGCAACAGGCCACCCTTTCATCTGAAGTGGGACATGGTAATATAGATATTATAGAGAGCAATGAAACTACCCATTATTCGATTGTTGATTCTTATGGCAATGCTGTTTCGGTAACTTGTACCCTCAACGGAGCATATGGATCTAAGGTGTATGTTGAAGAGGGTGGATTTTTCTTAAATAACGAGATGGATGATCTGAGTTCGAAACCCGGTACCCCTAATATGTTTGGCTTGATAGGTGCCGAGGCTAATTCCATAGCCCCTGAAAAAAGAATGTTGAGCTCAATGACACCCACAATTGTAGAAAAGGATGGAAAGTTATTGATGGTAGTTGGTTCTCCAGGTGGCTCAACTATTATTACCTCTGTTTTGCAGAATATTCTTAATGTCGTTGAATTTGATATGGGTATGCAGGAATCTGTTTCAGCACCAAGGTTCCATCATCAATGGTTACCTGACGCGATACAGTTTGAGAAATCTTTTGATACGATTCATTTTGAATTTCTGAGAAAAAGAGGCTATGACATTAGTCAGGGGGAGTCAAGAATTTTAGGAAAAGTTGATGCTATTTTGGTTTTGCCGGATGGGAAGCTGGAGGGTGGAGCTGACCCACGAGGAGATGATACCGCTGTTGGCTTTTGATCATTTTAAAAATGAAAATAATACATTTGTTTTAATTCTCTAGTTAAGGTGAAATTCTTCATGACATAAGAAGAGCATTTAACATCAATATAAAAATCAGTGAATGAAATTAGGAAAAAAGAATATGCATACCGTATGCATTCATCAAGGACAGATTGAGGACAAGCAATTTGGAGGGGCAATTTCTCCTATTTATTTGGCAACTTCTTATCCTTTTCTTGATGTGGAAGAGAAACGTTATCCAAGATATTTTAATACACCGAATCAGGAAGTCATTGCAAATAAAGTGGCGGCCTTGGAAAACGCAGAAAGGGCCTTGCCATTTTCAAGCGGAATGGCGGCGATTAGCACGAGCCTCTTTGCTTTTCTTCAAAGTGGGGATCATGTTGTTTTTCAAAATGAAATCTATGGAGGTACACATCATTTGATTCAGGAAGAATTTTCAAGGTACGGCATTGAGTATTCCTTTACAAAAGGATTAGAACTAAGTGATTTTGAAAATGAAATTCGAGAAAACACCAAAGTCATTTACCTTGAAACACCTTCAAACCCATTGCTTAGTATTACTGATATTGAGGGAGTTGCCGTACTGGCTAAAAATAGAAGTATCGTGACGATGATCGATAATACTTTTGCATCTCCTATCAATCAAACACCTCTTGATTTAGGGATCGATTTGTCTATACACAGTGCAACCAAGTATTTGAGTGGCCATAGTGACATCAGTGCCGGAGTAGTTGCAGGAACCAAGGAATATGTTGACAGAATCATGTATAAGGGCAGGAATTTTGGAGGAAACCTAAGTGATTTTATGTGCTTTTTATTGGAAAGAAGTATAAAAACCTTGGCTTTGCGTGTTGAGAAACACAATACGAATGCACAATTTGTTGCGGAATCATTGGATTTCAACCCATTGATAAAGAAGGTGTTTTACCCCGGTTTGCCGTCGCATAAAAACCATGATATTGCCAAGCGACAAATGCATGGCTACGGTGGTATGCTTTCATTCGATCTTGACGAAGCCTTAGACGCTAAATTATTTCAACAAAAACTGAGTATGATCAAACCTTCCATGAGTCTGGCTGGAGTGGAAAGTACTATAATTCAGCCGAGTTTAACCTCTCATGCTTTGTTGTCATCGCAAGAGAGGAAAGAGCAGGGTATATCAAATAATTTATTGAGATTGTCGGTCGGTCTTGAAAATAAGGAGGATATACTATCAGACATTGAACAGGCATTAAAAAAATGTATATGACTAAATTAGATATATTAGCGATAGGGGCACACCCTGATGATGTTGAATTAGGATGTTCAGCCACACTCGCCAAGGAAATTTCAAGAGGAAAGAAAGTAGGTATTCTAGATTTGACCCATGGCGAATTAGGTACCCGAGGGTCTGCTGAGATCAGAGATGCAGAAGCGGCTAATGCTGCTAAAATACTAGGGGTGGGTCATAGAGAGAATCTGGGATTCAGAGATGGATTTTTTATCAATGATGAAGTACATCAGATGGCTGTGATCAGAATGATCAGGAAATACCAACCTGAAATCGTATTGTGCAATGCAGTTAAAGACAGACATATTGATCATGGAAAAGGGAGTAGTCTGGTTTCTGATGCTTGTTTTTTATCTGGTTTGCGAAGGATAGAAACGGCTATAGATGATATCGGACAGACTGCCTGGCGACCAAAACACGTGTATCATTATATACAGTGGGAGAATCTTCAACCTGACTTTGTTATAGACGTTACTGGTTTTATGGACCATAAACTAAACGCAGTTAAGGCTTATTCATCGCAGTTTTATGATCCTGATTCCAAAGAACCTGTCTCGCCTATTTCCAGCCAAAATTTTTTGGAAAGTATTAGTTATAGAGCTAGAGATCTGGGCAGGTTAATAGGCACAGATTATGCAGAAGGATATACAGTTGAACGGTTTGTTGCTGTTGATAACCTTGATCAATTGATCTAAGCTTGAATCAAGAGTTTTTTTCAACGGAAAATATTCCATAAAAATATATTTTTTTATTTGAAGAAGTGGCGAAATAGATTATATTTGCACCCGAATTTGCAGAAAGTATCACGGTGGTTGTAGCTCAGTTGGTTAGAGCATCGGTTTGTGGTACCGAGGGTCGCCGGTTCGAGCCCGGTCTTCCACCCAAAGCGAAAAACGTTCAATATTTTTTGAACGTTTTTTTTATTCCCTCAATAATGCTTTGTTAATCTTTTGAAAAAGAATTTATTATTCCAATAAATTGAATATTTTTGCCCACATTAAAATTACTTAAAATGAAGAAAATATATACTGTATTACTGTTAAGTATGATAAGTGTTTCAGTTTTTGGTCAATCATCAAAAGAAGAAGCAATTGCCATTGAAAAGAAAATTATCTCTAATGCTAAGCGAATAGGTGATCCCGGAATTGCTGCATATAGTATGTATAAAATAATCGTTCTGGAAGGAGTAAACAGCACGTATAAAGATAGTTTGACTTATATGTATTACTCAGCAGGAAAATATGGATCATGTTTTATGATGGCTAATGAAGTATTGAAAAGGGATCCTAAAAACTCAGCTATGCTTGAACTTAAAGGAAGTTCACTTGAATCTTTAGGTGCGCTGGATAAGGCAATGGAAGTATATGATGAGTTATTCAAAATAACTAATGATAATTTTCACGGCTATAATTTGTCAAAACTTCAATTGGCAATGAACAAGTTTGAAGAAGCCTATGCAACGATCATCAAAGTGGAAGGATTGAACGACTCTGGAAAAATTCAGGTCAATTTTTCAATCAATCAGACACATACCCAACAAATCGAATTACTTGCAGGAATTCCTTATTTAAAAGGAGTGATAGAGGAGGAGCTGAATAAAAATGCTGAAGCCAAAATAAGCTATCAAAAGGCCTTGAAAATTGAGCCGGAATTTGTTCTCGCCAAAGAAAAACTTGACAAGCTTAATAAAAACTTGGATTAAGCCAAAAGCTTATTTTTTAAGTATTTAGCGGTATATGATTCTTTGATTTTGATCAATTCTTCAGGAGCTCCTTGAGCAATTACATGACCTCCGGATTTACCTCCTTCAGGACCCAGATCAATGATATAATCTGCACATTTGATCAAATCAAGATTGTGTTCGATCACAATAATCGAATGCCCTTTGTCAATCAAGGCATTAAATGATTTCAACAACTTTTTGATATCGTGAAAATGCAGGCCTGTTGAAGGCTCATCAAATATAAAAAGGGTTTTTTCCTTAGTATTTCCCTTCACCAAAAAAGAGGCCAGCTTGATTCTTTGTGCCTCTCCTCCGGATAAGGTAGAAGAAGCTTGACCCAATTGTACATAACCCAATCCTACATCTTGCAATGGTTTGAGTTTATTTACAATTTTATGCTGTTGATGTTCTGTAAAAAAGGAAATGGCTTCATCAACTGTTGTTTCAAGAATATCATTGATATTTTTTCCTTCATAGTCGACTTCCAGCACTTCTTTTTTAAATCGTTTACCCTTACAAGTTTCACATTCGAGATGTACATCAGCCATAAATTGCATCTCTATAGTCACCTCTCCTTCTCCTTTACAGGTGTCACAGCGCCCTCCGTCAACATTAAACGAAAAGAACTTGGCTTTATAACCTCTTAATTTTGAAAGTTTCTGATCTGTATAAAGCCCCCTTATATCATCATATGCTTTGATATAGGTGACAGGATTTGATCTGCTTGATCTTCCGATAGGGTTTTGATTGATAAATTCTATGTTCTGAAGTGAATTAATATCTCCTTTGATTTCAGAAAATTGCCCGGGTTTTTCTCCAAATTGATGGATGACCTTTTGAAGGGCAGGGTAGAGGATATTTCTGATCAAGGTGCTTTTCCCACTACCTGATACTCCGGTGATCATCGTAAGCGCATTTAAAGGTAACCGGACGTCTATATTTTTTAAATTATTAGCTCTGGCTCCAAGAATTTCTATATATTTTTTGGATACTCTTCGCTTTTCCGGAACTTCTATTTTTAGTTGACCATTGAGATACTTGGCCGTGAGTGTATCAGCCAGAAGAATTTTTTCGAAGGTACCTTCAGCGACAAGTTCACCACCAAAGCTACCAGCTTCGGGGCCAATATCTATAACATGATCTGCCACCTTCATAATGTCTTCATCATGCTCAACGACAATCACCGTATTTCCAAGGTCTCTCAATTTAAAAAGAACTTTTATAAGTCGCTCCGTATCACGAGAATGTAACCCTATACTTGGTTCATCCAGAATATACATCGAACCAACTAAGCTACTTCCGAGAGAAGTGGCGAGATTGATACGCTGACTTTCTCCACCAGAAAGTGTGTTCGAATTTCTATTCAAACTGAGATAATTCAAACCCACATCATTCAAAAATTCAAGTCTGTTTCTAATCTCAATCAACAATCGTTTGGCGATGGAGTTTTCCGAATCTGTAAGTTTTAGGGTATTGAAAAAATCAAGTACTTCGTCTATAGGAAGGTCAACTAGTTCTGTAATATCCTTACCATGAACTTTTACATAAGTGGCTTCTGTTCGGAGTCTTTTGCCTTCACAAGTATCGCATTTCGTTTTACCCCGGTATCTGGAAAGCATAACCCGATATTGAATTTTATAACTTTTTTCTTCTAAGTGCTTGAAGAAATCATGCAAGCCATGGAAGTGTTCATTACCGTTCCACAGTAATTCATATTGTTCGGTACTTAATTCAAATACAGGTTTATGAATTGGGAAATCAAATTTATAAGCGTTTAAAACCAAATCATCTTTATAGGTCTTAAAGGAATCACTTTTCCAGGGAAGGATGGCATCATCATAAATCGACAGAGAGGTGTTTGGGATCACCAGATCCTCATCTATACCAATTATATTACCATAACCCTCACATTTATTACAAGCGCCATAAGGATTATTAAAACTAAAGAAGTGAACATTAGGCTCAAGAAAGGTCATTCCATCTTTCTCAAATTTATTACTAAAAGGAACGCGATTCCCAGTATTGACAAGTTGCAGTAAACATTCTCCCTTCCCCTCATAAAATGCTGTTTGAACAGAATCTGCTACCCGATTGAGAAAATCCTCATCGTGCTGGACCACAATCCGATCGACCACTAACCAAATTTCCTGACTTGCTTCTGCTTTAAAATCATCAATACGAATCGTTTTTTGATTGATCATCAATCTTGAAAAACCTTGTTGCTTAAGAATGCCAATAACGGTAGACACATCCTTATTTTTATCAACATGAACCGGTGACAGCAGCAGTAACTTCGTTCCTGATTCTATATTTTTAACATGGTCGAGAACATCCGAAACAGAATCTTTTTTCACCTCTTTACCTGAGACAGGTGAATAAGTTCTTCCGATGCGGGCATATAAAAGCTTTAAATAATCATAAATTTCAGTAGAAGTTCCAACGGTGGATCTCGGATTTGTACTGTTTACTTTCTGTTCTATGGCTATAGCAGGTGATATGCCTTTAATGGAAGTCACTTTTGGTTTATTCAATTTTCCCATAAACTGCCTCGCATATGAAGACAAACTTTCTACATAGCGTCGCTGACCTTCGGCGTAAAGGGTGTCAAAAGCAAGGCTGGATTTGCCTGATCCTGACAGTCCCGTGAGCACAACAAGCTTATTTCTTGGAATATTTACGTCTAAATTTTTTAAATTATGTAAAGAGGCGCCTCTTATAGAGATAAAATCTTTAAAATTATTGTTTTTCAAGTAGTTACGTAGGTTTTTGTTTGAATATTGTACAAATATACTAAGGTTTTTTTGTTAAAAAAAGGTACTTAAATGTTAAAAGAAATAAAATATTTTGCAAAAAAATTTGTTTATAAGAAATAAATGTAGTTATATTTGTCCCGAGACTTATGAAAGTTTACACTAGTCTCCCCTAACGATTTATTAATTTAAAAATTTTTGCATATAGTATAGTTCTACTTTTCATAACAATAATAATTGGAAGCCGAATAGTATAAAGGTTTCATTAAAAAAAGGGGAATTATGCACAAACAGAAATTAGACGATAGCGTCTTAGTTAGTAACTACATTGCAGGTAATGAAAGATCTTTAGAAATTTTAATACTGCGTCACAAACAAAGAATTTTCAGTTTTATTTATTCAAAAGTACAAGATAGAGATGTCGCTGACGACATTTTTCAAGATACTTTTATTAAAGTAATTAATACTTTAAAAATGGGTAAATATAACGAAGAAGGTAAATTTTTACCTTGGACGATGAGAATTGCTCACAATCTTATTATTGATTTCTTCAGAAAAGGAAACAGAATGCCAACTTTTCAGAACACAGATGAATTTGATATTTTTTCGGTATTAAGTGATAACTCATTAAGTGCAGAAGGAAGGATCATCAAGAATCAAATTCATGAGGATGTAAGAAAATTGGTAGAGGAGTTACCAGCTGACCAAAGAGAAGTTCTTATGATGAGAATTTTTAAGGATATGAGTTTCAAGGAAATTTCTGAACAAACCAATGTAAGTATAAATACAGCTTTAGGTAGAATGAGGTACGCTTTGATCAACTTGAGGAAAATGATTGACAATAATAATATTATCTTAACAAATTAATCTAAATTTTAAATTTTTTTTGATCTGTGTACAATAATATTTATTTTTGTCCGTTATCTTATTAATCCCTAAAAACATATAAGATTTATGGCAAAACTTTACACTGAAAGATTCTTCAAAGAAAAACTTGATCCAAAAACAGAAACGATTTCATTTTTACTAAATTATTCGAAATCAATCAAAGCGATCAAGACAGAAAAAGAAAGCTTAATGTTTCATTTGAATTAATCGGAAAAAGCTCTTAATTTTAATATTAGGAGCTTTTTTTATTTGATATGTTTTCTTCCAATTGTTTTTGTGATCAGATCCTTTTCCTGATCCCACCCTCTGGCAGGGGAGTATTCTCGCCCATAATAGATTATTTGTAAATGTAGTTTGTTCCACAAAGATTCAGGAAACAGTCTTCTGGCATCTTTTTCAGTTTGTACAACATTTTTTCCGCTGCTCAAATTCCAACGGTACATCAATCTATGAATATGGGTATCCACTGGAAAACTTGGAACACCGAAGGCCTGACTCATTACGACAGAAGCGGTTTTATGACCAACAGCAGGAAACTCTTCCAATAGTTCGATCTGTTCAGGAACTTGCCCATTGTATTTATCGACCAAAATATGTGAAAGTCCATGAATTCCCTTAGATTTCATAGGGGATAAACCAACAGGTTTGATGATCTCACGAATTTCTTCTACACTGAGTTTTACCATGTCGTATGGATTATCAGCTTTATTGAATAGGAGTGGCGTGATCAAATTGACTCTGGCATCAGTGCTTTGTGCCGATAGCAGTACTGATATGAGCAGGGTATAAGGATCTTTATGTGCCAATGGAATTGGTGGTTCGGGATAAAGCGATTCTAAAGTATCAATAACAAACTGTACCTTTTCTTTTTTAGTCATTTTTTGAGTATTTTTGGTAAAAATACAAATAATGACAACATTAAAAATAGGGGATAAGGCCCCGGGATTTACAGCTAAGGATCAATATGGAAAAACCATTGATTTGGAAGATTTTAAAGGTAAAAAAGTAGTTTTATTTTTTTACCCAAAAGCCAGTACACCTGGCTGTACAGTTGAAGCTTGTAATCTGAGAGATAATTATCAAACCTTTCAAAGTAAAGGTTATGAGATCTTAGGGGTTAGTGCCGATTCTGAAAAAAGACAATTGAACTTCAGTAATAAACAGGCATTACCTTATAGTTTATTGGCAGATGAAGATAAAAAAGTCATCATGTCTTATGGAGTATGGGGACCAAAAAAATTTATGGGGAAGGAATATGATGGTATCCATAGAGCTACTTTTGTAATTGATGAGGACGGTAAAATTGAGGATGTGATCACAAAAGTGAAAACTAAGGAACACAGCGCACAGATTCTATAAGTATCTGAATAAAAAAGGGGCGATGTAAATCGCCCCTTTTTTATTCAGATGTCTTATTTTTTTCTTTCGTGCTTTCTTTTGCTATAACCAAATAGCCGTTTGTCTTTAATAATTTTACCTACTCCTTCTGGTAACATTTCTTCCCAACCACTCTCTCCATTAACAATCATTTTAAAAGCCCTTCTGGAGAAGATCTCTAATATATCAGGATCAAATTTAACGATATCTGCAATCCTTCCGTTGAATTTAAAATATTTGTATAATTCTTTCATTCGAGGATGCACCTTAAGATTGGCACTGGTAATGATCTGACCTGTCTCTAAATCTTTTAACGGATAGAGATAAATCTTAAGATCTTTGTAGAATAGTTTACCAAATGCTTCAAGTACTCCACCACTAAGGTCTCTATAGTATTTTTCATCAAAGATTTGGATCAGGTTGTATACACCCATGGCCAATCCCATTCTGGCTTTGGTAAACTCTGAGAAATAATCAACCAATTTGTAGTACTCTTGGAAATTCGTAATCATTACGGTTTGTCCGAGGGAACACAATAACTCTGCTCTGTCTAAAAAATCTCTTTCATTTATTTTCCCTTCAGATCTTAAATTCGCCAGAGTGATCTCAAAGATCACATGCGTATTTTTTTCTGTTACCCGCTTGTCTGAAAAGAACATTTTTTTAGCCTCTTCATACATCTCCATATTGACTCTGGTTACTGGACGGTAACTTCCTCTTAGGGCAAGGATGTTCTTTTTGTAAAGTTGTTGAGCGGGTAAAAGGTTATTTCCTTCAGGCCCGAACATAACCGCATTGGTCATTCCATTTTTCAATAGATGTAAGCTCATCAGGCGATTGTCTACATACATAAACCTTGGGCCTGAAAAGTCAACCATGTCAATTTCTATGGTGTCAATGTCAATATTATCACAAAATGATTTGAGCAGGTCTTTAGGACTGTCATTCAAATAAAAGGCTCCATAAATCAGGTTAGCTCCTAAAATTCCGAGTGTTTCCTGTTGTAATTTTGAATCAGTTTGTTTAAAACGTACATGGAGCACAATTTCATTATAATCCTCAAGGGCATCCATTTGAAAACGGATACCAACCCAACCGTGACCTTTAAAATTCTTTGCAAAATCAATAGTGGTGACGGTATTGGCGTAAGAAAAGAAAATCTTATTTGGATGCTTATCCCGGTTAAGACGATCTTCGATCAGTTCAACCTCATGCCTGAGCATTTTTCTCAAACGTGATTCAGTAACGTAGCGTTTATCACTTTCGATACCATATATGGCATCAGAGAAAGCCTTATCATAGGCAGACATCGCCTTGGCAATGGTCCCAGATGCACCTCCAGCCCTGAAGAAGTGGCGCACTGTTTCTTGTCCTGCACCAATCTCGGCAAAAGTACCGTAAATATGGTCATTCAAATTAACCCTAAGTGACTTATGCTTAATCGAAAGAACGTGTTCCAGTTCCTTATCACCTTTGATAAACCTCATCGCTATTATTTTTGAACAAATATACTTAAGATTTAACGAGTAGAAAGATTTTGACTTAAATTTTATTCCTTGCTTTTGTTGTTTAGTTTACGGAAAAATTGGGTTTACATATTTTTTAATTCATGAACAAGTTTGGTCAATACATCCTTGGCATCACCAAAAAGCATAGATGTTTTCTGATTGAAAAACAATTCATTTTCAATTCCGGCATAACCAGGATTCATACTTCTCTTATTGATAATAATACTTTTTGCTTTTTCTACATCCAGTATGGGCATACCATAAATTGGGCTGGCAGGATCATTGTGAGCGGCAGGATTCACTACATCATTGGCTCCCACCACCAATACGGCATCCGTATTTTGAAACTCTGAGTTAATGTCTTCCATCTCCACCAATTTGTCATAATCAACGTTGGTTTCAGCCAGAAGTACATTCAT
>RCND010002475.1_pt1 | contig 18822 bp, 20 predicted proteins | sample 2041351 | NCBI WGS metagenome assembly RCND01 (sample SAMN09708230, study PRJNA481090) | Marine sediment metagenome, whole genome shotgun sequencing project. | biome: marine sediment; feature: ocean; material: sediment; isolation source: Sewage treatment plant 12B marine sediment (STP12B) ... | reverse complement strand
CAGCTGCATTTCGGATATGCTCAATGAGCTGACAAGATCTTTTACATTGATATGAAGAACACCGAGTTTCTCGAGGCTCTGCCGGCTGCCCTCCACCATACTCTCAATGTCGACAAATCCGAATTTTCGTTTCGGCATTCGGCCCACAAAGATGTTTTCGTAAATACACATATGGTTGAATAGGGCCAGTTCCTGGTGAATCATGGAAATACCAAGGGCCCGGGCATACCTGGGATCGGTAATTGATTCTTCCTTTCCATGAAAAACTACAGATCCCGCATCGGGCATGAAGACACCGGAAAGAATGTTCATCAAGGTAGATTTACCAGCTCCGTTCTCACCGACAATCGCATGGATCTCACCTGGCAGGATATCGATGCTGACGTCGTTAAGAGCTTTAACACCCGGAAAGTTCTTGGAGATACCCTTTACCTGGCACCTGTATTTATTTTCCATTTTTTATCCCTGTAGACAAAGGGGGGGCAAAGACTATCTTCGCCCCCCGGGGTTCAATTAATTAACGAGGTGGGGTGCTTTTTCGAGGACATTTTCAGGGGTCGCGAATTCCCCTTCGAACCAGTTGACTTCTTTCGGCTCGATTCCTGCTACGAAGTAGTTAAACGCCGCAATGATGGGAGCATAGCCCTGGTTGAAAGGATCCTGAGCAAGACAGGCCACAATTTCGCCGCTCTGAACGTAGCCGATGTTCTCTTTCGTCCAGTCATGACAGACGATTAGAACCTTACCGGTCAGACCAGCGTCCTGGACAGCTTTCGCTGCGCCAAAAGGACCACCGGCAGTAACATAGATGCCCTTGAGATCGGGGTTTGAATTAATGAGATTCTGAGTCACATTGTAGGCTTCTTCAGCCTTGTCCTGATTCTCAAATTCACCGACTAGCTCCATACCGGGAACCTGGTCAATAACGTCTCTCGCTCCGGTCCGCCGCAGCTCATGACCCAATACGTTGAAAGAACCGGTAATTATTGCGTATTGGCCTTCTCCGCCCATGGCATCAACGAGAGCCTGGCCGTTTTTCTGCCCGCCGGCGTAACCGTCCTGGCCCCAGTAAGCAATACGCTTGGAGTTCATTCCGGGTTCAGTGTTGAACGAGTAAACAATAATTCCTGCATCAATAGCTTTATCAACAACGGGGGTGAGTGCTTCGGAAAGGCCGAACAGGGTAACCGCGTCGTATTGGGCAGTGATGACGTTCTGCATGGCATTCTCAAAGCCATTGGGATCGAAGTTGGGAACCGAAATCCAGTCGACTTTCGCGTTGCGGTCTTTCAGTACCATTTTTGCGAAATCTGATCCTTCTTTCACCAGAGCACCAAACGGATTATTCTGGACCATGATACAGGCTATTCGGATCTGCTCGTCAGCGACTTGGTCGACCGGCAGTCCCATTAAAGTTTTTCCGAGAGGTGGAACCAGATCGGCACCTTTAACCATTTCGGCTCCGGCTTCCGAATCGCCATTGGCCATTACAAAGCTGACCGCCAGCAGGCCGACCAATAAAACACCTAACAATTTCTTACCCATGCAAGACTCCTTATGTTTTTTTACAGTTCTACGAACTGTTTATCTACAATTGTTTTACCGACTCCGACGCAAACTGTCGATCGAAACCGCTGCGATAATGACGACTCCCACAGCAACGGTCTGCCAGTAACCTGGAACTGCCAGAAGTACAAACCCGTTTTTCAGAACAGCCATAAGTGCGGCACCTACAACCACCCCGACCATATTCCCCTGGCCGCCTGTCATACTGATACCGCCAATAACTGAAGCCGCGATGACGTCCAGCTCGTAACCGTTACCGTAGAATGCATCTGATCCGCTGAGCTGACCCATCAGAATAAGCCCGCAGAGACCGGCCAGGAAGCCGGTGATGGAGTAGACCATGATCTTTATAGCGTCGACCCGTATACCTGAAAGTGTCGCGGCTTTTTCGTTATTTCCGATCGCGTAAATATCCCGTCCGTAGGTGGTTCTCTTCACAAAAGTACTGGCCACAAAGACAACCGAGATCATCAGGATTACAGAGAATGGAAAGGTCCCGATCTGACCCCCTCCGAGAAAGGAGAGCCAGGTCCAGTCGTAATGGATAGGGCTACCGAATGTAATCAGTAGCGAGAAGCCTTTGACGATACTCATCATACCAAGGGTGGCGATGAACGGCGGCAGTTTTACTTTGGTTACCAGGAGGCCATTTACAACTCCGACGAAGAGGCCAATGCCGAGAGCAACAGCCATGGTTACAAGCGGCGGTGCGCCGGCCTTAGCTACCCATGCTGCGGCCACCGCAGTTAAACCGACCAACGACCCTAGTGAGAGGTCGATTCCGCCGGTAATAATCACCATGGCCTCACCGAGAGCGAGAATTGCTATGATTGAACTTTGCCGAATAACATTGATTATGTTTCTTGCGGTGAAGAAATACGGACTGGCAATGCTCAGGAAAACGCATATCGCAATCAACCCCATCAGAACATTGACTTCAGGTTTCCGAAGCATAGCTCGCAATGGTGTACTGAAGTCCTTATTTTTATCTATTGTCGAATTCACACTCTATCTCCTCGTTTTTTCCAATACCTAAAATCCGCTGGAGGCGGACCGTCAGACTCGCGTCGCTTCCAGGGTCTGGACTAATGAGATTGCAGTTTCAAGATTGATGCCGAATCTCTCTATGCCCAGAGACTCCAAAAACATCAGTTCTTCTATTGTCCTGATGCCTCCAGCGGCTTTGATTTTGATCTGATCTCCGACATGATTCTTGATCTTCTCAAGTCGTTTCAGATTCGCGTCGCCGGGAATCCATCCGGTCCCGCTTTTAATGAAATCGGCTCCGGATTCAACTACCAGATCACAAGCTTTAATCATCTGATAATCATCGATACTGTTAATCTCGATAATCACTTTCAAGGGAATATCACCCGCAATGTCTTTTACCTGTTTAATCTCGTCAAGAACGTATTGATAGTCATGATTCCGCAATTTGCCGATATTCAGAACCATGTCCATTTCGCCGACACCATCGGCAATCAATTCCTGCGCTTCCAGAACCTTTATCTCTGTTTTATGAGCCCCGCCGGGAAAACCGACCGGTGCTCCGGGAAGGATATCGTCATCATCCTTCAGCAGATCGGCCAGGTATCCAACCCAGCACGGAAGTACGTGAACATTGATGAAACGGTATTGCTGGGCCACCGCTACTACTGAATCGATATCGGTTTGGGTATGGTGGGTTCTCACTGCACTGATATCAATTTTTCTGGCCGCATCTGAACCGGTCATTCAATGATTGTCCTTATTTATCATACGAAACATATTATCATCTATCATGACGATGTCAAGCTATTCATGCCTACCTTTTATTATTTGGAGGGCGTATTTATTGCAATAGGTTCCGATTTTCGGGTGTTTTAAGGTATGTTTAAGAACAATCGCTGATTCCGGGGCTTTACAAGAACCATATACTGATACTAATCTAGATACAAAAATTCACCCTGGGGGTGGAAGTATGGCTAAAGTCGATCGAAATGTACCGCTCTACATAAAGCTGGCTGATTCACTCAGAGAGCGGATATTCGAAGAGAAGTACCAGGTCGGGGATCTGCTTCCCACAGAAGAGCTGCTGCAGCGGGAATTCGATTCCAGTCGAACAACGGTCAGAAATGCGATCGATGTTCTGGAAAAAGAAGGGTACGTCAAGAAATACCAGGGAAGAGGGACTGAAATCTGTTCCGTTCATCCGAAACAGGACCTGAATTATTTAAGTTCAATTTCAGATACATTGTCCAAAATGTACGGCAATGTAACTACAGGTGCTTTGACAATCAATAGATACCGCCCATCGGTCGAAATTCAGAAACAATTCGAAATCGGAGAAACTGACGAGATTTACTCGATAATCCGTACAAAAATCGTTCAGGGTCGAACGATTGCCTATCTCAAGAATAATCTGCTGGCGAAACGCCTGCCCGATCTTGAAGACCAACAAAAATCCATCCAGGAGGTCGGCCTGTATCGGACCATTGAAGGGGTTTACGACATAAAACTCGACCATGCGATCGAGAATATTTCGGTATACATGAGTGGACCGCTGGATTCGGAGATATTTGACGTACATTCACCGATTCCTCTCTACTGCTCCAAAAGAAAAACCTACCTTGCAAACGGCACATTGTTTGAAATGGTAACCTCATTCATCAGAGCGGAGGATTTCGAGTATACCGTATACCTGAAGGGGCGCCGGTAAGAGGGGCCTGAACTGCCCCCTTGAAACCAAACCATTCGTTTTGTGAATTCTCCGCCAAATCCAGCCAGAATGTTTTCATCTATCACCTCATCCTCCTAATCTTTCATTTTACAAGGGACCATCTATAAGACAGCGGTATCTATCGCGATACGTTTTTATGCAATCAATGTTGCATAATCATGCAACATCAAATCGTATTTATGATTTTCGTATTGCATTGGGTCTCATTCAGGAATATCATTCATCAGGTTTCAAATCTGGTGAGGAAAGTATGAACGAAAAAGAATTTGCGGCAATGCTCGAAAATCGCTTATTAAGCACCGATGTTGACTATCCCAACATCACCAATGCCTGTTATGAGGCCAGAGAATATGGGATGGCAGCGGTTACTGTTTTCCCGGCGATGGTGGCGATGTGCAAGGAAACGCTGAAAGACGCCCCCGTCAATATCTGTGCACTGGTGTCATATCCCCATGGTGGTTTTACCCCCGAACAAAAAGCCGGAGAAGCACTGGAAGCAGTCGAGTTGGGGGCAAGAGAAATCGAATCTGTAGGCAATACAAGGGAAGCCAAATCTCTAAGAAAGGATTTCTTGATCAGGGATATGAAAACCGTTAAAGAAGCGGTTGGTGATACCGCACAGGTAAAGTTCATTATCGAGATAGAATCACTTTCTGACGAAGAAGTCATCTGTGTCTGCCAAGCTGCCATTGCAGCAAAGATCGATTGGATCGTGACCTCAACCGGGGAATACTGTGTACTGGACGAAAACAAGAATGACGTAATGCTGGTTCCCACAGTCCGGGAAGTCGCTCTGATCAAGAGCATGGTTGGCGATGACATCAGGATTCAGGCCGAAGGCAATATAGTAAATCTTGAAACGGCATTGTCTCTGATTGATGCGGGAGCGGAAAGGATTTCAAGCCCGGTTCCAGTCAAATTGATCAAAGAATTCAGAAAAATGGAAGAAACAAAAGATGTATGATTCCGAAATGTACGCGTGTACAGTCTCTTCTCCTTTTCTTTCGTTTTACGGCAACGATTTAATTGAAAAGGAAATCATTGATTCGTACAAAAATAAAGTCCGCTCCATCATTGTCGAACCGTATCAAATTCCCTATTTGAAAGAGATGGAGATAAAATATGGAAATGGATATACACGAACGGCAATGACGATAGGTTACCCCTATGGTGGATTGACGATAAGAACAAAGGTTGAGCTTGTCAGATATGCAGTAGAACATGAAGTAACTGAAGTCGATGTCGGAATAGACATCACATCGATGTTGTCCGGAGAATATGAAAAAACAAGAACTGATCTGAAAGCGATGATAGATGCTGCCGAAGGTAAAACACTTATTGTTCCTGTAAGCTGGGCAATTAAAGTACCCTTGGAAATGCTGGATAGATTGTGCAACATGTATATCGAGCTGGGCTTGACGGCCATGAAAACGAGCCCCGGCCTGCACCATGGAAGTATGAAAGTGGAGCATATCGAATACATTTACAGGCACTTTGGAGACAAGTTGGAAATTGAAGTGTCCGGGCGAGTCCGGACACGCGCAATGGCAGAAAAAATGAAGGCTGCCGGGGCAACCTGTTTTCACATCAGTTCGTGGCGAAGGATGTGCGCCGGCGAACTCGATATTCAATGGGATTACATCAATAAAACCGGTGGATTCGCCCCGTATATTGATAGAACGGAAGAACAAGCTGGTTGAGATATATACCGAATTGCTCGGCCTCAGCACGCCCATACACGAATAGAGGAAATGCCGGTGTCATCCCCCAGCTGAGATACCATCAGTGTTTAACCGAAAAGTCGACCTAGAAAATCGTGTCGAAGAATTCGAGCATAGAATCCCATGCCATATTCGCTTCCTTCTCGTAGTAGGAGTTACCCTTCGAATTGGTGAAATTGTGAGCCGGGACATTATCGTAAACGACGTAGCTATAGTCCGCTCCGCCGGCATCCAATTCATCACGGAATTGTGCCTGCTTCGCTCTCGGGGCAGCGGGATCCTCGTCTCCCTGGAATGCAAGAATCTTTGTCTGAATATCACCTTCCCCGGCATTGAGACCAGTATTGATGCTTCCATGAAAGCTCACGACACCATTGATATCAGTGCCCATACGGGCCATGTTCAGGACGATTCCGCCTCCGAAACAGTATCCTATAGCCGCGATCCTGCTGCTATCCACCATATCCTGGTTCATAAGAATATCGAGGGCAGTATTGAAACGGTCCTTGATAAGGGGGAAGTCGGAACCAACGGCACTCGACATCGATCGTGCCTCACTCATAGGTACTTCCATTCCATCACCATACATATCCAGTGCAAATGCGATATACCCTTCGGAGGCGAGGTCTGTGGCTCTTTTTCGAGTATATTCGTTAATACCACGCCATTCATGAACAACAAGAACGCCCGGTCCGGTTCCACTGAGTGTCGAATCGTAGGCAAGAAATCCGATAAATTCCTTTCCATCTACTGTGTAAGGGATTTCCATGGTTCTTATATTCTCCGTATTCTGTGCTGTCACCGAAAATACAACCGCCAATATCAGAATTACCGGTAATCCCAATTTTCTTATTCGGGTCATTTGCGTTACCTCCATATCTCTACTAATCAGTTCCAAATCCTATTTAGTAGTAATATAGTAATGTTTGTGAAATGTGATTTCAAATTCGTCACAAAAGACACCGGGATCCGGGATTCCATCAATTCCTAAATAACACATTGAATCGTTTCTCCGAAAATCGGAGATTGTGGCCCAAATACTCTGTCCAGGGCCTTCGGATGACTCTCTCTGAATATGCATTCATGTTTGCAGAACCGGAGTCCCCTCCTATACTTGTAGAATGAAAAACCTTACGAGACGGCTCCAGCCCGATCCGAAATCCCGGGATCTCATCCCGCCGGATATGGACTATGTTTATTTCGAAGGTTCCGAATCAATACGCCTTGAACCGGGAAGTATCAACTACTCTCCAGCCAATGCCTGGTGGTTCGCCGAATGTGCATTTCTGGCTTACTGCCACCCGGGATTCGCCAGAATGGCGTACAAACTTGCCGGTTTTGATAAATTCCGTTTTTTTCAGGGAACCGGAACAGAATGTATGGTAGCCGTAAACCGGAAGATGATTGTTGTAGCCTTCCGGGGTACTGAACTTAAAAGCCGATCGGTCCTTCATGAAATCAGGACTGATCTGAATACGGTACCCGTGCCTTTCGATATGGGAGGTCGTGTCCATAAGGGATTTCTACTGGCCCTCGGGGAGATCTGGGATGGACCTGAGGGCTTGAGTCAGTATTTGCAGGATCTGGAACAGAAGTTTCCGAAACGGCCGCTGTGGATCACCGGACATAGCCTGGGTGGCGCTCTCGCTACACTGTGTTTCGCCAGAACGCCAAAGGCCAAAGGTCTGTATGTATTCGGAGCACCCCGGGTCGGCGACAATGATTTCGTCAGACTGCTGGAGAATCGTCCGGCCTGGAGGATTGAGAATGCCCAGGATCCTGTTCCACTGGTTCCTCCGGATGTCCCATCTATCAAGTTCAACTTTGCGGATCTCGGGACATTGAAGTTCCTCAAGGCCGATGGTTCCCTGAATGACAAAAGACCTGAATTTATCCTGTCCGATCAGAAAGAGAAGTACAAAGAGGTCAAGGCTACCCTGGACGGAAGAATACGTGATTTCAATGAAATGATTGTGTCCCAGGGCAGGAAACGTGAAAAGCCGGGAAAAGTTCTGGACAAAGTCAAAGCCCATATCCGACAGACCCACGGAAAGCTTATAGACCGTTGGGGCGGATTTCTCCAGGAACATGGTCTCAATGCGGACTATCATCAACCGATTTACTACACAACCAGGCTCTGGAACCTCCTGGTCGAGGGGAAATAGATCAGATTGTCGGAATAATTTCTCTACGCAGGTAATCAGCGCATTAAATCTGGCCTAAAACCCACCGACAACATTTTCAATCTCACTCTAAATATTTCTGACTTCCTGATTCGCAATTTCAGTCCATTTGAAAAGTCGGGTAAGATCGCCTTCCACCGTCATGAGTTCTTTCAACATAACCTCAATACTGCATCCCCGGCTGTCCTTGAGGGCCTGACGAATTATTTTCCTGACATTATCCGGATCGAATCCGCTTGAAACCATGGTTGCCGGGTTGGGCCTCCAGGAAACGACATAGTCCTTCCCAATCTGATCGGCACAGTTTTTGAGATTTGCAGTGGGTCCGACGCAGATGCGGCGCAGGTTCGGGATCTTCCGTAGAATATCTATCTTGTGGTCCAGGGTTTCACAGCATCCATAGTTCACCAGACCGAATTTTTCCATGATGGGCATCTGATAATTGAGAACTCTTCATGCATTTCGGGACTTACTGTTTCAAATTCCTGAGCGTGTGTAAAAAACCATAGGTCTTTCAGCCGGGCCCCATAGGATTCGGCCTCAGGCTCAGGTAGTCCGGGAGTATGAGGAGGCATGGAGTAATTCTGATTTTCAGCTGTACTCCAATCTCCAGCTGCCTCTCCCTGCTCAAGATTTCTCAAAACACTGTCACGCATAAATGCCATAAGCGTGTGTAAAAGCTCCGGGTTGTCATAGGGCAGATACAGCATTTCTTCGAGACCGATTAAGGCTCCGGCTTCTTCTGAAAGATCCGTCCCGCCCCATATGGGATAAACGGTACTCCGATTAACATGTACCGGCAGAATGTCCCCGAAAATCTCTCTCGCCACTCGGGCTTCAGGAGGATTTCCATCCAGAACAACATGAGGTGTCGCTTCCAGATTCTCCAGATCTTCAATCGTTTTTAGAACGGAATAATTCCTCCAGCCCCGACTCACCTCGTCATATTGTTTCTTTCGCTCGATTCCCCAGTAACCGGCACTGGCTTTCTGTCGAACGGCTTCAACCGGATACCACGGATCATAGACGGTATCATCAGGTATGGTTGATGCCCATAGTCTGGTGCGAAGCCAGTATTCTATTCCATGAAGATCTTCGGATGTTTCGAGTCGCGGAATCCCCGCCTCAATTTCTTCTTCCATATGTGTAGCGAAAAAGACCATGCAATAGACAGGTGGCCGCACACTTTTCAGACTGTTTTGATCTCTCCACAGTAGCCTTGCTTCTCTATTTCTGTCGGAATCACAAACATCCCGGTACGATTTTGCGAGGTCTCTGAGTATCTGCCGATCTTTCGGACTGACTGTATTCATTTAGATTTCTCCACTCACAACATCTATTTGTTAAAATATATTTGTTCCATTTCTTTCCAGGTTGATTCTCCAGGAAAAGGGATTTGCATGGGATCTGTCATGGTCAGCCAGGTTTTTATTTCCGGTAGCTGGCCCAACTGTGCCATATCAGACTCGTAATTATCTCCCACATATTCAAAATAGCTGAAGAGATAGTATTTTCCGTTATCGAACTTTTGAACGTATATTGAAAAATTCTTTATGAACGCCTGAGATATGAAGAATCTGACCCCAGAGTTTGTATCTGAATGGAGTCTTTTATATTCTTCAATCTGTTCCTTTTTAATCCCGATAACCTTTCCAAATCTTCCGATATCCGCCATTTATATTCTCTCGGATATTCAGGAATCCCCCCCTTTCGAGGGACTCCATAAAATCATCTGCAGCCGACTAATTTGATTACTTAACCTGAAAAGTCTTGGATTTCTTCAAATTGGAATATACACTCCAGGCTTTTTTGAAATCAAGATAGTCTTGTCTGGTCTCAAAAAGTTGTGTGTCGTTCCAAAGAATACGCCAATCGTCTTCCGATTCGGTCCAGAGGAACACCTGTCCCCAGATAAGGCGATTATTGGCATCAATGCCGTCGCTCCCGGGAGTTCCGTCTCCACACAGTCTTATGAGCTGTTCTTTCGAGAGCAGCTCTCCCGTTGCATTTTCCAGGTTGCTTCGAATCCAGTCAGAGCGGGTAGCCATGGCGACAAAGCCGCCGCTTTTATTTTCCCGCTGTACAGCCCAGCTCAGACAGACTGTGGGTGGGACAACTCCTAATTCTTTTGCAATAGCCTGCATCGTGGGATCGGCCATATCATTCCTGTGCTCTTTAAACGAATCTCGAGCCGGCCGATTTGGTGAGCCCATTGCCATATAACCAACACAGACTATGTTTTGAGATTGAAAGTATCGACGCAACTCGTTTTGAGGGAAGAGGGGATGCATCTCCATCTGGTTAACAACGGGTTTCTCCTCCTGAGCGCAGTCGCGAAGCAGCATCTCCATCGTACCTTGAGTGTGGTTTGAAGTTCCGATATCAACAATCTTACCGGCCTTTTTCAGCTTGACGATTTCTCCCCAGGTTTCCATAAACTCTTCATGGATATAGGGTACGGCATCGGGGTTTTTGTGGTCGGTGGCACAGCCTGGAGTATGTACATTCGGCCAGGGCCAGTGGTTTAAATAAAGATCCACTTTCTCTACACCCAGGTTTTTCAAAGTGTTCTCAAAAGCGGGAGCAACATCCTCTTTAGCCATATGTCCGTTCCAGAGTTTAGCGGTAATAAAAAGCTCATCAACAGAGGCGATATATCCCCGCTTGATTGCCTCGGCAATAGCCTGTCCGACAATCTCCTCATTCTCATAGGCTCTGGCGCTGTCTATGTGTCGCCAGCCGATCCGAATAGCTTCCAGGGTTGCATCGAACATGTAATCCTGGGCCCAGTCCGAATGAAAGGTACCAAAGGCTGCTACCGGCATCATCCTTCCACTGGCCAGTTTTACCTGGTGCACTGAAGAGGGATCAATTGCTTCGACAGTCTGGTCGAAACAGACCTGCTCAATCTTTTTTGTTTCTGTCATATTTCTATCCTTATCAGTCCAGATCGATGAATACTTTCATCGCCCTGTCTTTTTTTTCGTCCAGGTAGTTATAGGCCTTCATATAATCTTCAAAAGCGAAGTGATCAGTCATCAGGGGTTTCAATTGAACAGCCCCTTTCTGAATCAGTTCGATGGCCTGAAGGTAGTCTCTTGTCTGATACATCGCGGTCCCTATCAGACGTATTTCGTGATCCTGTACCAGGCCGAGGTCTACCAGAGGTCTGTCTCCGAATACACCGACTACGATGATATCAGTGCCTTTACGGGCATTGATAATGGCGGCTTCCATGGTGGGCTGCACGCCCACACATTCCAGGATCAAATCGGCCTTGTCACTGCCGAAGGCTTTCAGAACAGCTTCAGACAAGTCCTCTTTTGTCGGGTTTACCGTATAATCCAGTCCGACTTTTCTGGCCATTTCCAGGCGAAAATCACTCAGGTCTGTTATCAGAACGGCCTTTGCCCCAAGGCCCTTAGCGGCCTGACCGACCAGGTTACCAATAGGGCCGGCACCCATTACCATGACATTCTTCCCCATAAGATCTATGGAGCGAGAAAGGGCATGACATGCAACGGCGACGGGTTCCACCATCGCACCTTCATCAGGAGTCATCTTTTCAGGCAGCTTCAAAACTCGTTCTGCATCAGTACAAAAATATTCTGATGCCATTCCGGTTGTCTGAAACCCCATAACCTTCAAGTTATCGCAGATGTGATAACCGCCATGAGTACATGGATAACAGGTTCCACAGACAACCTGGGGTTGTATGGTGACAAGGTCCCCTACTTTCAGGGAATCTACATCGGCACCACATTTCTCTATGGTACCGGATACTTCATGTCCCTGGGTGACAGGGTATGAGGTATAAGGATGTTTTCCGTGATTCACGTGGATATCACTACCGCAAACCCCGATTCTCAATATCTTAATCAGAACCTCATCTGCTTTTGGTTCGGCAAGGGAAACATCTTGAAAAATAACCTTCCCCGGTTCTGTCATAACTTGCTGTTTCATTTCAATAACTCCTATCTCAATTATCCGGGGACTCGAGGTACCAACGATCTCCAGACCCGGAAATCAGAAGAACATTCGAATAGGCGGTAAAATCACCAGTTCTTATTGCGAATTTTATGTCATGGCTCATTTCTTTCAGTTTCGTATGTTCTACAGTTTCAACAGGTAAATCGCGACCCAGAATATCCCGGACTTTCTCAAACTTACTTGGACTGACATTCTTCGTTTCTTCAGCCATGATTATCTTTTCAATGGAATAGTGAATGGCCAATTCCTCCAAAACCTGATCTATCAGGGGAGTATCTTTTTTCAGACTCAGATCGACCACTCTGATTTCTTCAGGTATGGCAAATCCTGCATCACAGACCATCATACGATCCTGATGCCCCTGTGCAGAAAGAAGCTCTGCCAGATCCCTGTTTAATGTTCCTGTTTCTTTCATTATTTCTTCCCACAAAAGATATTAAATTAATATATTTTAAAATTCAGTTCAGCCCTGAGGCCCAAGCTGTATCGTCTTGTTAATATATAATTAGTTGAATACTCTTAAAATACAGATCCCCTCATTCCCTCGTCCTCGGATCTGATCTGATCTGATCCGATTTTCTCGGATTTCAGGAATGAGGGGGTCCGTTTAAATAATCGATTCCCTAGAATTTCGGGGGATTCTTGTACATCTGGACTTCTTCTACACCCAGAATTGCAACACCGGTATCAACAGTGCTGGGAACATGACCGAAAGGAGCCTTCGCTGAGGCAACATCTGTGGGATGATTGGCGGAATATGCCAGGATCATTGCCATGTAACCCATCAGGTAGGGATTCTGACCAACGGTACCGCGAATCTCACCTTTTTCAATAAGCTCGATAACGGGCATACCGAAATCGAATCCCATGATGTCCACTTTACCTTCCAAACCAAGGGTTCTTACAGCAGCAGCGGCGCCGGGGCCGGGATTACCATGAGCTGCGAAGATACCATTGATGTCGGGATTGGCCTGAAGAAGAGCGGTCAGCTGAGTCTCAGCTTTCACGACATCACCTTCATCATTAACAATTGAAGTTTTGATTCCGGGGCCGAAATCTGCCAGTGCAGTCTGGAAACCTTCAACTCGTTCGGCGAGGTGACTAGGTCCGGGGAAGGTGGAGATTCCAATGTGACCTTTTCCGTCAAGCCATTCAGCCATTTCTTTTCCGGCTTCATAACCTGCTGCGTAGTTGTTGGTTCCAACGAATGCAAGACGATCACTGAGTGTCGAGTCCGAGTCAAAAGTAATGACAGGTACGCCGGCAGCAGTCGCTTTGTTAATGGAAGGAATAAGAGTAGCGGCATCACCAGCGGTAACAAGAACACCGTTTGATCTTTTGGCCACAAGCTGATCAATTGCTCTGGCTTCAAGTGTTGCATCCCACTCAGCAGGTCCCTGAAGTTCAACCTGAACATGAGGGCCGATAGCTTTGGCTGCGTCTGTCATTCCGGCAAAGCACCAGTTAAAAAACTCAGAACCCTTAAGGAATACAACCATACCGTAAGTCTCTTCAGCCATTTCACCGGTTGAAGCTACGACAGGACCCTCATCAGCACCACCGGCAAACAATGAGCCGGTTAAAGCCAATACCAATACGGTGAACAATAACACCTTTTTCATTTGACTACCCTCCTAATGGGTATGTATAAATTTTCCGGAGTTATCCGGATTTTTCAAAATTAAACCCGGGCCATTTTCCGGGATTTCAACCATTCAACAGCGAATATTGCAATGAGCAACATAATTCCGCTGACAATATCCTGCCAGTACGTTGATATCCCCGACATCACAAATGCGTTGTAGATGATAGCCATAAAGAGGACACCAAGAACGGTACCGGCCATTGAACCCGAGCCGCCCCGTACAATACTGGTTCCGCCGATAACAACGGCTGTAATAACACGCAGTTCCGCTCCTATCCCGAAGGAATTGTGGGCGGCGCCATAGATGGATGCGGCTGTGATTCCGGCAAATCCAGCCAGGAACGACGACAGTCCGAACACAAACAGAGAGAACATAGCAACGTTCATTCCCGAGAGCCTCGCCGCTATGGGATTGTAGCCGATGAAATAAACCTTTCGAAAAAATCGATGACGTTTCAGAAGACTCCCGAAAACAAGAGCCAGGATAACGAACATGAAAATCGGGAACGGTATTCCCAGGAACCGTCCCTGCCCGAGGAAAAAGAACGATTCAGGAAATCCTGAAAGATTGGCACCGCTGCTGATTGCTAATGCGAACCCCCGAAGGGTCAGCATGGTGGCCAATGTCGCGATAAACGGGTGAACATTCAAAGCGGTCTTCATAAAGGCGTTAAAGAAACCGATCAGAGTGGAAGCTGCTAAAGTAATAATGATGGCTACATAAGGCGGCCAGCCTGCTTTCAGCATGAAAGCGGTAATAATTGCCGCAAACGGAAGAACCGAACTGACCGACAGATCTATACCACCGGAAAGGATGACGAGAGTCATCCCGATCGCCATTATCCCTTCCAGAACAAACCCCATCATTATGACTTCAATATTCTGAGGTGTCAGAAAGTAGGGCGAGATAATGCTCATCACCACAACAAGAACAAACAATACCGAGAACAAAGCGAGATTGTGTATACCAATGCGTTTAGCCAATTTGGAAAGAAATTTCATTCTGTTAACTCCGAACCTTATCCGTTGTAACACCGGAGGCATATTTCATGATTTCTTCCTGCGTGGCGGTCTGATTTCCAAAATCTTTGGTCATTTTTCCTTCGCAGAAAACCAGAATCCGATCACAGAGCCCGATAACTTCCGGCTGTTCGGAGGAAATTACGATAACGCCTATTCCTGAATCCGCCATTTCACGAAGCAGTGAATGGATTTGGCTTTTGGCGCCAACATCGACACCTCGTGTCGGCTCATCTACTATCAGAACTTTTGGTTTGGCGCTAAGCCATTTTCCCATCAGAACTTTCTGCTGATTACCACCGGACAAACTGACAACATTCAGGGAATCGTTTCTGGGGCGAATGTCCAGTTTTTCCGAAAAATCATCTGATGCGCTTTTAATATCGTTCCATTTGTAGAAACCCCAGCGATCGACAAAACGCCTGAGGGATGCTGAAGCAAGGTTCCATCTCACTGATTTCGATTGAAACAGACCCAACAACTTCCGGTCTTCAGTGAGATAACAAACGCCTTGCCGAATAGAGTCTTTCGGGTTTCTGATTTCCAGGGTTTTTCCATTTAGAAGCAATGTTCCGGTATCCAAAGGATCCGCGCCGAATATCGCCCGGGCGATTTCACTCCTTCCGGCTCCTACTAATCCGGAGAAACCAAGAATTTCTCCTTTGTAGAGACTGAAGTTGATATCTTCAAAAACACCGGAACGGCTCAGGTTTCTTGCTTCGAAAACTACCTCACTGGTGGTTTTATCGTTCTTTCCCGGATAGAGATCGTCCAAGTGCCGGCCGACCATCATCTGAATAACTTCGGAAGTATCAGACTTGTCCGATTCCACCGTCCCGATCATCAATCCGTCACGGAGAACAGAGATACGATCCGCCACCCTGAACACCTCATCGAGTTTGTGAGATATGAAGATGAGAGTGAGACCTTCAGCCTTCAGTCCGTCAACTATTGAATATAGATAGTCAACTTCTTTGTCCGAGAGAGACGAGGTCGGTTCATCCATGATAATCAACTGGGCATCCTGAGAAAGGGCTTTCGCTATTTCCACCAGCTGCTGTTGCGCAACACTCAAGTTTCCCGCAATTTCCATGGGGTCAATTTCAACACCCATTCGTTTAAATATTTCACCAACATGTTTGTTGAGCTCTTTCTCTCTGATAAATCCAAAGGCATTTACCGGCTCACGATTGCTGTAAACGTTCTGAGCAACGGTTAGATTCTCAGCCAGGCTTAATTCCTGGTGAACAATACTCACACCTTCGTTCATCGCTTTGAGCGGTGTTGAATAGTCGACAAGGGTATTGTTGATCCGGATTTCTCCGGAATCTTTAGTATAGATTCCCCCGATGATTTTCATCAATGTCGATTTTCCTGCACCGTTCTCACCGACGACGGCATGAACGCTGCCCTTGCCCACATCAAGGTTTATCGAGTCTAAAACCTTGTTCCCGGCAAAAGATTTGTCGATGCCCTTGAGACTCAGGATTGACTGGTTATTCATATTCAGTCTCTCCTTTCATTTCGACGTCGATATGCGTCGACACCTACCGCGACAAGAAGAATGATACCGCTGACAGCCTGTTGCCAGTCAGGGGGACCGTTCAGCAGAACAAATCCGTTGTTGATAAGAGCCAGGAGAATCACCCCGAATGTCGCTCCGAGTATGCTTCCCTCACCACCAGCAAAACTGGCACCGCCAATGACGGCTGCCGCAATCGCCCGGAGTTCAGCCAATAATCCGAAACCGGAAAAACCCATTGCCAGTCGGGATGTCATCATAACGGCAGCGATTCCAGCCATGGAGCTCGAGATGATATATCCGACGATGATCGCCATACCGACATCCATTCCGGAGAGTAACGCCGCATCGGGGTTATTCCCAATGAAGTACATCTGGTTAAAAAAACGTGAACGCTTCATCAGCTGCCCAAGCACGATTAGGACCACAGCGACTATTACCAGGGAAGCCGGCAGCCCGAAAATCTTGCCCCGTCCAATCACAAGGAAGGCATCCGGCAGGCCGGAGAGGTAATAACCGGAAGTGAGTACGACCGCAATACCGCGTGCAATTGAAAACATGGCCAGAGTAACGATGAAAGGTGCTATTTTGAATCGGGCAATAATAATGCCATTAATCAAACCGCAAACTGCAGCGGTGAGCATTCCGACGATTATTGCTAATACGATCGAGGAGCCGGCCCGGAGCATCATAGCAGTGATTACACTGGTAAGAGCCAGAACCGAACCCACAGAGAGGTCGATGCCCCAAAGGATGAGAGCAATGGTCATCCCTGCGGCCAGAACCAGGTCATATACCATACCGTTAGTGATCGCTTCCATGTTTTTCCAGGTCGGAAAAACTTGAGGACGCATAATCGCCAAAATGATAAAAACTACCGCGATAATAATAAACAGATTGAACTCACGGGTTTTCAGTATACCGCTCAACAGTTTGTTCTTTCTTATAGATGACCCAGAGGTCATTTCTGTATTCACGTATTCTCTTCCTTCTTACGATACGGCAAATTGCAGCACCATTTCTTTATTAGTTAGTATTACTAACCTCGGCTTCAGTTTTTCACGACTCCTATTCCAGAAAGGAATCCAGCGCCAGGGCAACGGCACCGCGAACTCCGGCTTTCTGCCCGAGAGCGGAAACCTCCAGAACTGTCTTGTCCTTGATGACTTCCATAGTGTCATTACGGTATTCCTCGAGTAACGATGTCATCAATAAATTCCCGGCCAGGGATATCCCACCGCCGATTACGACTTTATCGGGATTGAACAGATTAACAGCCATTGATATCGATCGTCCCAGATACCGACCGGCATCTTTGAAAATTCCGACGGCGTCTTTGTCACCGCGGCGGGCTTTATCAGCAAGATCTTTCGCACTGTCCCAGTCACCGCGAGAGCCTTTGGTCATATGGTAGGACTTCTCAATAGCATATCCGGATGCAACCGCTTCCAGGCATCCGTTCTTGCCACAATGACATTGAACATCTCTATTGGTAACACGGACATGCCCGAACTCGCTGTTATTGCTATAGAGATTTCCACCTATCATTAATGCAGACCCGATTCCATAGCCGACATTGACGTAAAGCAAGTTTACCGAAGTTTGAGCGATTCCGTACCACGTTTCACCTAATGCCATAACCCGCGTACAGTTATCGATAGTCACCGGTCGCCCGATTCTCAGATTCAGGAGCTCTCTCAAGTTGAGATTTTTCCAGTTGAAGTCGGGTGAAAAAAGGATATTTCCGGCCGCTTTGTCAACCAGACCGGCGGCCGAAACACCAATTCCGATAACCGCCGACTCATCGATATTGTTGGCTTCAATTAGATTACGGTATTGGTCTTCAATTTGCTGAACGATTCGATCAGGCGATTTGTCTTTACTGGTAGGCAAAGAACTCGCATCCAACATATTACCCTGAAGCTCCGAAAGAGCTACCGATGTCATTGCTTCACCAATATCAAAACCAAAGACAAACTTTTTTTTGCTGAGGGCCAGCAGTATAGGTTTTCTGCCTCCGCTCCGGGCCGCCTCGCCCTCACCAATTTCTACAACCAGTCCTTCGGAAATCAGGTCTGAAACAATTACAGAAACGGTCATTTTACTGAGATCAAGAATTTTAGACAGCTCAACCCTCGAGAGAGCCTTGCCGCCTTTTAACTGCTTAAGAATTAAACAGCGATTAAGAACTCTTGCCTGTTCGGGATTTCCAGCCACCTCAACCTCTTCTTGGTTGGTTAGTATACCTTGTTTACTTAAGTTGTCAATAAAAAAATATAAATTGAATGATAGAAAAAGTATTCGTTCATGAATTACCTGTGTAGTGATGTAATCCCCAAAAAAATCAACTTACCAGTAGCGGGAGATCTCCATGAGAAAGTCCCGATTCACCTATAGCAGGATTCTGGCTGATCGGCAGGGAATGTATGCAGGAAGATGCCACCGTTGCCGTAGCT
>RCND010000732.1_pt1 | contig 18841 bp, 16 predicted proteins | sample 2041351 | NCBI WGS metagenome assembly RCND01 (sample SAMN09708230, study PRJNA481090) | Marine sediment metagenome, whole genome shotgun sequencing project. | biome: marine sediment; feature: ocean; material: sediment; isolation source: Sewage treatment plant 12B marine sediment (STP12B) ... | reverse complement strand
TCGAGGGAATGACATAAAACGAAAATTATGCTACTACAATTAAACAACATTTTTAAATGGGTCAATTCAGGAGGTCAACGTATTTTCCTATTAAAGGATATCAATCTTCAGGTGGAAGAAGGGGAGTTTATTTCGATAATGGGGCCTTCGGGTTCCGGTAAATCAACGCTCTTGAATGTCATAGGAATGTTGGATGCTTTTGATGAGGGTGAATATAACTTTTTGGATGAATCTGTTCATACGCTTAAAGAAAAGCATCGAGCAAATCTCTACAAGGAATATATCGGTTTTGTATTTCAGTCCTATCACTTGTTAGATGAACTCACGGTACAGGAAAATCTGGAAATGCCCTTGTTATACAAAAAATATAAGGGTTCCGAACGTAAGGCTATGGTGGCCGATATGCTTGATCGGTTCAATATCGTTGGTAAAAAAGATCTGTTTCCTGCACAATTAAGTGGTGGGCAGCAGCAGTTGGTTGGAGTTGCAAGGGCTTTAATTGCAAGTCCAAAATTAATATTAGCTGATGAACCAACAGGAAACCTAAACTCGCAACAGAGCGAAGAGATTATGGAGCTCTTCAAAAAACTGAATCAAGAAGATGGGGTAACTATCATTCAGGTAACTCATTCAGAAAAGAATGCTGCCTATGGTTCGCGTACCATCAATTTATTGGATGGGAGGAAGGTATCTTAGTATTATTAAATTATTAAAAATGACTATCTGTGTCTAATTAAGTAGGTTAGTTATATTCTATAATATAGGCTTTACCTATAAATAATGCGTATTCACAACAATTTTTAGGTTATTGCTTTATGCATTATATCTTTGTACTCTGTTTAATCCTAAAATGGGATTATTAAAAATAGTGATGGGTACTACAAGAATTTCATGTATAGTTTTTTTCCTTTTACTAGGGCTTATGTCCTTTGGGCAATCTACAATTACAATTGAGGTAAATTGGCCCAATTGGTCATCAGAAAATAGAGTTTCTTTTAGAAGTCCTTCTTTGGTTCAAATTGGTTCAAGTATTTGTAATCCAGCTGCTTGTTTTGATGGTATCGGAAACAATTCATATTCCAATAGTGGAAGTTTAGCAACCTACACGGGGATTTCTCAAGGATTAGGCTATTCATTACTTTTGGAAGATGACTTTGGAGATGCTTGGAATGGTGCAGGGTCTTTTGTTAGGGTATATCAAAATGGTAGTTTAATACTAACAGCCGATCTTACAGTTGGATCATCGACAGAAGTGTTTTTTGATATTGAAAATGACACGGATGGCGATGGTATCTATGATAGTGTAGATATTGATGACGATAATGATGGTATAACCGACGAGGAAGAGTATTGTACCAATGCCAATGTAGCTTTTTTTGGGTCGTCTAATGTTGGAACTAGGACTGTTTCATTTAGTCATGCCAATACAGGGTATACAAGATTGGATCTTACCACTTTTGACAATTCTTTTCAGTTAACGGTTAATGGCACAACCGTTCATAATTCTATATTGGAATTTGAGAATGGTGCATTAGGTGGCGGTGAAATTTATACACGTTTTCAATCTGATAATGCCTTAATCGCGTCACCTTGGGTGGCTAATTCTAATGGTCTTCCAAGATTACGATTACTTATAGACGAATCAGGCACTGTATCCGTATTTGGTAGCAGGACCACAGGGTCTGCCAATTTAGAGCCTATGCAGGCCGAAGGCGGAGTTCCCTTTAATACGATTACATGGGTTAGTGGTACCAATTCCTTTACCTTGGTAAACCAAGATGGTCCAGGGCCAGAGAGTTTAAACGGAACTATATTTGCAAGTGCTATATGTGATACCGACGGAGATGGTTTAGATAATAGCTTAGATTTGGATTCAGATAATGACGGTATTTATGATATCGTAGAGAGTGGAGTATTGGCTACCGCTGGCGTAAATGATATGAACAATAATGGGGTTATTGACGGAGCTCCTGCTGCCTTTGGAGCTAATGGATTATTTTCAAATATTGAGAATGTAGATACAGCCTACGCAGACCTTAACTATAGTATTGCCGATAGTGATGGTGATGCTACATATGATCTCTTTGAATTGGATGCGGATAACGATAGTTGTAACGATGTAAACGAAGCTGGGTATACAGATGCCAACTCAGATGGTATTTTAGGGCCGTTACTAGTTACAGTTGATAGTAACGGTCTGGTAACTTCCGGTTCAGATGGTTATACCGAACCTTTAGACGTCAATATTAATGCTGTTTATGAATTCCAAGAAGCTGGGGCTGGACCTACCATCACTACAGAACCAATCAGTATTGCGGTTTGCCCTGAGTGTATAGCACAATTTGAAGTTATTGGCCTAAATATAGATACGTATCAATGGCAAGTTTTGGAGAGCGGTATTTGGGTAGATTTAACAGATACGGTAGTATACAGCGGTACTGGCACCAATACCTTAAGTATTAATACGATACAAGCTAATGGTAAACAATATAGAGCTGAACTTTCTAATGTTTATTATGCCTGTGATCCAACGGAATTTTCGAATATTGTTACCCTAAATACAAAAGTTAATCAAATTCTTACCAATAGGAGGATAACCTATAGAGTCAATAAACAGTAGAATTACTTATTCAAGAGTACTTATGCTATTGGATGGGCGTAAGGTTTAAAATAAGAGATATCTAATTTGTATACCCTTCTGGATGCATTTCGTCATACTGGGTATTTTTTTGAAAGGCTTCGGCTAATAAAAGGATGCTTGCCTCATCATATAAATTACCAACAAGGGTAATGCTGGTAGGATGCTGTTCTTTATCAAGGCCAGTAGGAATTGAAATTACAGGATGCCCCGTAAGATTAGTGATGACTAATTGCCGGTTACCAAAAGTTGGAGAAATTAGTACGTCATATTCCTTCATGATAGTATTCATTTTTTCGATAAGAACCTGACGATGTCTATTGGCTTGTAAGTATTCCACCGCAGGAATTAACCGGGCTTGCCGTAAGGAATTTGCTCTAGATTTTTGATCCTGTTCCACCATTTTATCCACATCACCTGAGCGTACTAAATCGTCAAAAAATGCTCCAGCCTCAGCCCTTAAGATAATATCAAAACTTTTGTAGGGGATATCTTCAGGTAATTCTACTTCGTTTAAGGTTAGGCCTAATTTTTTAAAAGTTTTAATAGCCCTTTCTGAGTTATGCTTACTTAAAGTGGTGTCTTTTTCTATGTCTTTTTTGAGATAACCTATCCGTAGGGTGGAGATATTTTTTTGAGGTTCAAAACCATCAGGATATGTGGTTGTTGTTTGATCTCTTGGGTCCTTTCCGGTAATAACGCTGTAAACGATGGCACAATCTTCGGCACTTCTGGTCATTGGTCCAACCTTATCCATAGACCAGCTAAGACTCATTACTCCATATCTACTCACCCTACCGTAAGTTGGCCTTAAACCAGTAATACCGTTTTTGGTACTTGGTGATGTAATAGACCCTAAGGTTTCCGTGCCAAGGGCAAAGGGAACTAAGCCGGCAGAAGTAGCCGATCCGGAACCTGCCGATGAACCACTGGCACCTTCTTTGGTATCCCATGGATTTTTTGTTTTACCACCAAACCAAACATCCCCGCGAGCCAAGGAACCTGAAACCAATTTGGCAATAAGAACTGCACCTGCATTTTGGAGTCGTTCAACAACGGTTGCCGTCATATCTATTTCCTGATTTTTGTAGGGTTCAGCGCCCCAAGTAGTTTTGTAACCTTTTACGGCCATTAAATCCTTAACGCCATAAGGTATTCCATGAAGTATACCCCGGTATTTACCTTCTGCTAGCTCTTTATCCATTTTTTTTGCCTGTTCAAGAGCCAGTTCTTCGGTAATGGTGATGGTACATTCAAGAATTGGGTTATACTTTTTATGACGTTCTATAAAAAATTCGGTCAGCGCTACCACAGTTATTTTTTTATGTTTAATTAGCGAGGCTAATTGGCTAATAGAATAAAAAGCAAGATTGTTTTTGTCTTTAGGCAATGCTACGTCAGCTGGTATTTTCCAATCTGGAAAACCGGCCTGTGGTCTGGTGGAAAAGTCTTTCGGTATAGGGTCAAAGCGTATCGCAGGAAAGACGTCATTGTCCAATGTATATTTTCGTAAAGAATCAAAACCTTCTTTATTTTGCTCCAAATAAGGATAAAGGGTGTCTATGTATTTTTCATTGAATTCTATACCAATGATTTTTAGACTTTTAGCTACATCGACTTTTGAAAATTTAGCTTTAGATTGTTTACAGTCGCTTAGGAGAAATACCAGACAGCTTAATAAAATGAATCCACTTAGTTTTTTATAAAATAATGACATATATTTTCGAATTTAAATCACCAATTCTAAAGTACGCTTTTTGCATTGCTTTGTTGCCTTACCCGCTGCTAAATGAAGGAAAATTTCTTTTATAACAGCGGTAGATATTGTTTATGATGACATATTCATTTTCAATCCAGTAACTTCATAATCTCAGCCCTAAGAACTATCTTTGTTGTTTAGAATCGATATACATAATGAAGTTAGATAAAAAGGAAATACTGAAGGCGTTGGAACTTATAACGGTTCCTGGGGAAGGCCAGAACATGGTAGAAAGTGGAGCCGTTAAAAACATAATGATTTTTGGCGATGAGGTAGAGGTAGATATTGTTATTTCAAACCCAAGCTTACAGGCACGAAAAAAGACTGAAGTAGAGATTTTAAAGACCATCCACAAAGAGGTTTACGAGAAGGCTAAAATCAAGATAAACATAAAGGTAGATGCTCCAGCAGCTAAACCCAAAACGAATGAGATAAAAGGAAAACCTATTCCTGGTATTCAAAATATTATCGCAGTAGCATCGGGTAAAGGGGGCGTTGGTAAATCTACGGTAACGGCAAATTTGGCAGTAACCTTGGCCAAAATGGGCTTTAAAGTAGGATTGTTGGATGCTGATATTTATGGTCCTTCGATGCCCATTATGTTCGATGTTGCCCAAGAGAAACCTTTGGCCGTAAACGTAAATGGTAAATCAAAAATGAAGCCTGTAGAGAGCTACGGGGTAAAATTACTTTCTATTGGGTTTTTCACACAACGAGATCAAGCCGTAATCTGGAGAGGTCCTATGGCTTCTAAAGCTCTGAACCAAATGATTTTTGATGCCCACTGGGGTGAGATAGATTTTATGCTATTAGATCTGCCACCAGGCACAGGAGATATTCACTTGAGTATTATGCAGGCTATGCCAGTAACTGGGGCTGTAGTTGTAAGTACGCCGCAAGAAGTGGCACTGGCAGATGCCAGAAAAGGAGTGGCTATGTTCCAACAAGACTCCATAAATGTACCTGTGCTGGGAATTATAGAGAATATGGCGTATTTTACTCCGGAAGAACTTCCTGATAATAAATACTATATCTTTGGAAAGGAAGGTGCTAAAAACTTAGCTCAAGATCTTAAAGTTCCTTTTTTAGGCGAAATTCCTTTAGTACAGAGCATACGTGAAGCAGGCGATATAGGCAGACCGGCAGCAATGCAAGATGGTACCGCAGTGCAGTTGGCTTTTGAGGAAATAACGAAGAACGTGGTTCAAGAAACAGTGAATAGAAACACCAATATACCGCCTACAGAGGCAATAAAAATAACAACAATGGCAGGGTGTTCCGCCGTTAAAAAGAAGTAGCTATGGTTACAATGACTTCAGAGGAGCTGAAAAGTAATGTAGAGAAGGCCCTTGCCGAAATACGTCCATTTTTACAGAGTGATGGTGGGGATATTACCCTTATTTCCATAGATAACGAAAGTTCTGTAAAGGTACGTTTGGAAGGGAACTGCGTTGGCTGTTCCGTAAATCAAATGACCTTAAAGAGTGGGGTTGAAATGACCATTAAAAAGTATGCTCCACAAATAGAAGAGGTGGTTAATGTTGTATAGTTTAAAACTGATGAATATCATACTTTAATACCTTTCAAGAGTGATATCTTTGCTGTGTTTTCAAAAGAAATTTTAGATGATTCAAACCGATATATTGATAATTGGAGCTGGGCCTACGGGTCTTTTTGCCGTTTTTGAAGCTGGACTTTTAAAGTTAAAATGTCATTTAATTGATGCTTTGCCGCAACCTGGCGGACAATGTACCGAGCTGTATCCAAAAAAGCCCATTTATGATATCCCTGGTTTTCCAGAGGTACTTGCTGGAAGTTTGGTAGATAATCTTATGGAACAGATAAAGCCTTTTCAGCCTGGGTTTACTTTTGGGGAAAGAGCGGAAACAATTGAAAAATTAGAAGATGGTACTTTCGTTGTAACCACTTCTAAAGGAACCAAGCATCAGGCGCCTATTGTTGCCATTGCAGGTGGATTGGGTAGCTTTGAACCTCGCAAACCACAATTGGATAACATCGCTGCTTATGAAGATAACGGAGTGGCATACATGATAAAGGATCCTGAGGTATATCGAGATAAAAAGGTGGTTATTGCTGGTGGTGGTGATTCTGCTTTGGATTGGAGTATTTTTCTCTCTGATGTGGCATCTGAGGTAACGTTAGTACATAGACGTAACGAGTTCAGAGGTGCCTTGGATTCTGTTGAAAAAGTTCAGCATTTAAAGGATTTAGGTAAAATAAAACTAATTACTCCAGGTGAGATTGTAGGATTACAAGGTGTCGATACCTTGGAATCCGTTATCATTAGAAAATCTGCCAATGCTGCTGAAGACATTATGTTGGAGACTGACCATTTTATACCCTTATTCGGCTTGTCTCCGAAATTGGGACCTATCGGTGATTGGGGATTAGAGATAGAAAAAAATGCTATTAAGGTTGATAATACATTGGATTATCAGACCAATATCCCTGGTATTTATGCGATTGGGGATGTCAACACCTATCCCGGGAAGTTAAAATTGATTCTTTGTGGTTTCCACGAAGCTACGTTAATGTGCCAAAGTGCCTACCAGCGCATTTTTCCAGATAAAAAATATGTAATGAAATATACAACTGTGGGAGGTGTTACAGGATTTGATGGCACTAAGAAAGAAGCACCCAAAGCAGTGGTAAAAGCTATTAACTAAGGCTAAGAAAATAAGAATATTTTCCGCTTCTAAGTCGAAGGACTATAAAGGGGATTGTTTGAATATGTAACCTCACATGAGTGATATCAAAATAAAAATTACCGATAGGGAAGGAGTTTCTCACGAAGTAGATGCTCCCACCGATATGAACATGAACCTCATGGAGGTAGTGCGGGCTTACGAATTAGCTCCAGAAGGAACTATTGGGATTTGCGGTGGCATGGCTATGTGTGCTTCTTGTCAGTGTTATGTGCAATCGAATCAACACCTTCCGAAAAAATCGGATGAAGAGGAAGCCATGCTCTCCGAAGCGTTTAATGTAAAAGAGAATTCCCGCTTGGGATGTCAACTACACATTTCTGAAGAAATGGACGGTCTTGAGGTGGAACTGGCTCCGGAGGAACTTTAAATCCTCGCCTGATACGTAAATAGGTTATAATACCTGCCTTGGGTTGCAATTAATTCATCATGCGTTCCTTGCTCAGCTATCTTGCCATTTTCAATTACCAAAATCTGATTGGCCTTTCTAATGGTACTTAACCTGTGGGCGATAACAAAAGTTGTTCTGCCTTCGGTTAGTGTAGCCAGACTTTTTTGAATCAAGGCTTCACTCTCTGTATCTAAATTAGACGTAGCTTCATCCAAAATCAGGATTTTTGGATTGGCTAAAATAGCTCTAGCGATTGCAATACGTTGGCGCTGACCACCAGAAAGTTTTACGCCACGCTCCCCAATCAAGGTTTCTAAGCCATCATCAAAACGATTTGTAAATTCATCAACATAAGCCGCTTTAACTGCTGCCTGTAATTCTTCTTCTGTAGCATTAGGTCTCGGAAAAAGAATATTTTTTCGAATGCTACCTTCAAACAAAAATTCGTCCTGTAGCACAACTCCTAAATTTTTACGATAGCTGTTGAGGTTTACTTTGGAAATATCGTTCCCGTCAATAGTTATCCTGCCAGATTCAGGATTTAAGAATGTAGCTGCCAAACCAGCAATAGTGCTTTTGCCTGAACCAGAACTACCCACCAAAGCAACTACCGAACCAGATTTTACTTCAAAATTTATGTTATGCAATACTTCTTTGTCTTCCTCATATGCAAAGGATACATCTTTAAACACAATATCACCCTTCATTTTATCCAGTAGAATAGTGCGGTTTTCCTCGTCTGATTCTGGAGTCATGTTCATTAGTTCCTCGGTACGGTCTAAACCTGCCAATGCTTCCGTTAATTGACTGCCAATATTGCTCATTTGTACAATGGGGGCTACCATAAGAGCTAACAAAAATGTAAATTCCAAAAAAAGACCAATAGTTAACTCATCCATCATGATTTTATAACCACCAATCCCCATTATTCCGGTGGTTGCAATACCTAACAAAAAGGTAGAAGAGCTGGTCATAAATGCCGTTGCGGTTAAACTCTTTTTTACGTTCTGAAAGAGCTTATCAACTCCTTCTTCAAAAATTTTGTTTTCTTGGGCTTCCGCATTAAATCCTTTAATTACCCGAACTCCACCAAGAGTTTCTGTCAATCTTCCTGTAACTTCTGCATTTATTTTTCCGCGATTTCTAAAAATAGGACGAATTATTTTAAATGCTTTTAGCGCAATTAGAGCAAAGATGGCTAGAGGGACAAGGGTAAACAGCGTCATAGTCCAACTTATTCTTAGAAGAAGTATAAGTGATACTACCGCTGTAATCGTTCCACCAACGAGTTGCACTAGTCCGGTACCAATAAGATTTCGAACACCTTCCACATCGGTCATAATTCTAGAAACTAAAGCACCCGACTTTGCATTGTCAAAGAAACGGATGGGTAAGGAAAGGACTTTTTTCTGTACTTGCGCACGCAGTTCCGAGATAAGGAACTGTGCTTGCACGCTTAATATTTTAGTTAATAGGAAAGAAGTGACGGCTTGCACTAAAATAGCTATAGCAACTGCACCTACAAGTAATTTAAGGAAGTCAATATCCTTGTTGGGGATAATATCGTCCATTAAATATTTGAGTGATAGAGGTGCTACAAAACTTGCTGCTTTGCTAATAACGATTAACAATAGACCCATAAAAACGAGATTACGTCTAGGCCAAATAATAGTTTTGAATGCACTTAAAATACTTACTTTTTTCTCTACCATATTTCTTGTTTCGAAAGAAGTTGCAAGTTAGTTGAAATTAAAGAGAATAGTTGTCGTTAGTAAATTGTATGTAATCGTAATCTAGTTTTGGACCAGTGTACTACAATTTTAAAATTCAGTTTTTCAATACAATAGGTAAGAATGTTTTTCTTACTCTTACATTATTGGTTTCTTCTGTTGTCTATTCTCAGAACCAATACATGCAAATTAAAGAAATTGTAACGGACAGTGCTGGTATTTTTACAACCAACGAAGTTTCTGAACTCAAGGAAAAATTAACGGCTTTTGAAGCGGAAACGACCAACCAATTGGTCGTAGTGACCATTGATCAATTGGGTTTTGAAACCATTGAAGGATATGCAAATAGACTTTTCAATCAAAATGGCTTAGGACAAGAAGGAAAGGATAATGGGCTGCTTATTCTTTTTTCAAAACAAGATAGAGAAGTACGAATTGAGGTTGGTTATGGTCTGGAACCTTACATAACAGACGCCGTAGCATCGCGGATCATTAGAAACACTATGATTCCTAATTTTAAAAAGGAGAAATATTATGAAGGTATTTCGAAGGCTATAGATCAATTAATTATGTTTTTAAATGACCCAGAAGCACTAGACGAGTTTAAAGAGGAAATTAAAAGTAGTGAAGTTAGAAATGAGTGGATTGGTTATGGGTTTATGTTACTATTTCTATCTGTTTTTATCGGCGTTGGGGGTTTTCAGTTTTATAAGTCCTATAAAGTGCTAGTTGAAGTTTTTAGAGGTATTTTAGTTGGTAAACTCGGTCTACTTCCTTCGATATTTATGGTCTTAGTTAGTGCGCTTTCATCACTTTTTGGTTTGATTTTTATTACAATACCAATCATTATAGCTACGTCAGTAGTGATGCCAGAGATTTTACTACAAGAGCTATTTTTTGAAACCCCAAGGTTTGTTTTTTGGATGCTACTACCTTTCTTTGGGATAGCATTACTTATTGCTTTTTTAAAAATTAAATTCTTTGGGAAGGAGGCGTTTAAACTATCCCTACTTAAAAACGATAGTACCTATTATAGAAAAACCTTTTCCTCTTCTGGTTCCCATTCCTTTGGTTCCAGTTCCTCTAGCGGTAGTTCAAGCAGTTTTTCTGGAGGTGGCGGTAGTTCTGGGGGTGGCGGATCAAGTGGTAGTTGGTAAAACTTATCCTTTTGTACAGTTATTGTAACGGTATATTTTTCTCATAGGTATAGTGGTTCTACTTTTTAGAATTTTACAATCTCGAGGCGTTTCCTACTAGGTAGTTTATCGTATCTTCATAGGGTAAAACTATACTATGAATCGCATTACATATCTCTTTCTTATCATCCTTATTATTTCCTGTAAAACCGAACCTCAAGCTGAGGAGAAGGTCGATTACGATACTATGTCCCTAGCTGAAAAAGCAGAACGGGTAACCATCATCAGAGACGATTTTGGTGTCCCTCATATTTATGGAAAAACGGATGCAGATGCGGTTTTCGGATTGTTATACGCACAATGTGAGGACGATTTTAACCGTGTGGAGCAAAACTATATTTGGGCTACGGGTCGCTTGGCGGAAGTAGAAGGCAAAGTAGCATTGTATAGTGATCTTAGGGCAAAACTCTTCATGACTGAAGAACAAGCGAAAGCGAATTACGATAAGAGTCCGGCTTGGCTCAAACAACTCTGTGATGCTTTTGCCGATGGAGTCAATTATTATTTGGAAACACACCCTGAAGTTACACCCAAGTTACTGACCCGTTTTGAACCTTGGATGCCCATGTATTTTAGCGAGGGAAGTATTGGGGGCGATATAGAGCGGATTTCTACCCAGAAAATAAAAGCTTTTTACGAAAGTGATATGGCCCTGCCTGAAATGGAGCTGTTACAGCTTAAAAAAGAAGCTGAAATGGAAGAACCCCAAGGTTCCAACGGTATTGCTATTTCCGGAAGTTTAACACGGTCCGGTAATGCCATGTTGCTCATAAATCCGCATACCTCTTTTTTCTTTCGGGGCGAAGTGCATGTAGTTTCTGAAGAGGGACTCAATGCGTATGGAGCCGTAACATGGGGACAGTTTTTTGTGTATCAGGGTTTTAACGAAAAAACAGGTTGGATGCATACCTCTACCTATACCGATGTTATGGACGAGTTTAAGGAAACTATCGTTAAGCAAGAAGGGCAATTACTATATCAATATGGAGAAGAAATGCGAAAGGTAGATTCCTCTAAAGTCACTATAAAATATACAACACCAGAGGGTATAAAAGAAAAGGTTTTTCCTACCTACAGAACCCATCATGGTCCTATTACTCATGCGGTAGACGGACAATGGACGGCCTCTGCTATGATGTGGGAACCGACAAAGGCATTAGAACAATCCTATATTCGTACAAAGCAAACAGGGTATAAAGGCTTTCGGGAGATGATGGATATCCGTACGAATTCCAGTAACAATACTGTTTATGCTGATGCAGATGGTAACATCGCCTATTTTCATGGTAACTTCGTGCCCAAGCGCGATATTACTTTTGACTATTCAGAACCAGTAGATGGTAGCGACCCAAAAACCGATTGGCAAGGCTTGCACACCGTAGATGAGAATATTTTGGTCTTCAATCCTGAAAACGGTTGGATACAAAATTGTAATTCTACCCCATACACATCCGCTTTGGAATTTAGTCCCAAAAAGGAAGATTATCCTTATTATATGTCTAAAGACCAAGAGAATTTTAGGGGTGTGCATGCTATAGGTTTGCTGAAAGACAAGAAAGACATTACCTTGGATGGTGTGATAACATTGGCTCATGACCCTTATTTGCCTGCATTTGAAGCTTTGATTCCAGGTTTGATTAGTGCCAATAACGAATATGATGATAAAAATTCAAAATTTTTGGAACCTACGGCGATCTTAGCGGAATGGAATTTTAAAACGTCTAAAGAATCCGTAGCCATGACCTTGGCACATTATTACGGAACACGATACTACCAAGAAGGAAAATATCCGCAGGGAATGACAGCTATGGAACGTGTTGAATATTGGGGCAGCAAATCTCCAAACGGAGAGAAACGAAAGATTTTTGAAGCGGTGATAGATCAACTTACGGCCGACTTTGGAACATGGAATATCCCTTGGGGCGAAGTTAACCGATACCAGAGGACCACAGGAGATATTCGGCAGCAGTTTGATGACAGTAAATCTAGTATTCCTATTGGTTTCGCTTCAGGTAGATGGGGTGCTTTGGCTGCTTACGGAGCGCGCTACACAACTGAAGGTGCTAAGAAAATTTATGGAACTCGTGGTAATAGTTTTGTAGCCGCGGTAGAATTTGGTGAGAAAGTAAAAGCAAAGACCATCTTGGCCGGTGGGCAAAGTGGGGACCCTACTTCTACTCATTTTAATGACCAGATACAATCTTATGCCGATGTGCAATGGAAAGATGCTGCCTTTTACAAGGAAGACGTGCTCAAAAGAGCCAAGGAGACTTATGTGCCTGGGAAACGAAAATAGCTTTTGTTTTAATCATATTTCCACATCCTCCACCAATATTTGAGGCAAAACGTACATATCAGCTGATAGTCCTATTAAAGGAATCTCTCAAAGCTATTGATAAAATTACGGTCTCTATTTCTTGGCTTGGAATATCAGTCCTATTCTCTTAGAAAAATGCAAAATTACTAGGTGCTATTCCTTAGTAACAATAAGTGAAGCTTTGGACCCAGAAGATAACAACCATTTATTGGAATAAATTTTATTTCCTTTATCATCATAGATATCTACCTGAGCGGTGTTAGGTGCTGATGATCCGTGATTAAGCGCTTCAAACTCAATTTTATTAAAGCCTGATTGTAGATCAACATTTATTCCTCTGAAGCCTCCGGTAAGCAGAAGATTGTGTTCTACAACTACTTCGTTGACCCAAATTTTTACCCGATCTCCATCTACATATTCATGATCTCGACAAACGATACCGATAAATTTCCCTTCACTTCTTACATCGCCTAAATATTGGTCTGGAAAATATTGTCCTGACCCTCCCAGCCGCTCACCTGGACCTATTCGAGGGTCTATTTTGAGTCCTGTACCCGCTTGCACCAGTTCTTCGTCCGGTAACATTTTAACTGGATTCGGTCTTTTTAAATCTAAGGATATGGGTTCCTTTATTAATGAGGGCATATTAAGCAAAGGGCTTTTTTTTGTATTGCCCATGGGGTTCTCCTTTTTTACAGCCTGAATTTCTAAGGGCTTTTGGGTGGGCAAGTCGGTCTGTGCTATTGCAGCTGGTCCACATAGCAGGCAACATAAGAAGAATAAAGAAGCGTATTTGCTCATGAGCCTAATAAAATTCAAATTAAAGATAACAAATACCCTGCCACACGGACTTAAGAGCTTGTTAAATTGTTAAATTTTTGATGATCGTGTTGGTGATGAGTTGATGGCCGTTCTTATTTGGATGAATTGGGTCGTTAGAATAGCACTTGCTTCTATAATTTAACAGCGGTGTGTGAATATCCAAGGTTCCTAATAGGGTCTCGTGACTAATATTCAATACAATCCTGCAGAATTCTTGAAGTACGTCATCCTGATAGTTAGGATACGGATTTTTATACCCATAGTCGGTCTCCTTGGAAATTGTTTTATCCTTTATAGCCTCCAAAACCAAGGGAGGTGGGGTTAGAAGTATTGTCTTTATACCTTTCTGTTTTATCTTTTCCAGAAAGGAATAGATGCCAATAGTGTAACTGTCAAATAGTGCTGGTGATGGTTTGCCGTAAATACCACAATTGATACCATAGCAGAAAATGATAATATCTACCGATGGTGTGTTTAACAAGTTATCGAGACGTTCAAAAAGATAAGGTCTTGGTCCGGGATGATCTTTTTCTGTAAGCCCCGTAATAGTCTCGCTGCTTTTGCCCCAGTTCAAAAATGTAAGGTGCAGACCGGGATGGTTTGTATCGACATAGGCTTGTAGCATCTGTACGTATCCATCCTTAGTAGCAGTGATACTGTCTCCCAAACAGGCGATGGTAAACCCTTTTTTTAATCGAATTTTATGGGTATCACTACAATTCCATAGTAGTGTACCCAGTGCGGCCATGGTTGAAGTTTGTAAAAATGTTCTTCTGTCTACTGCCATGTATCGGTTAAAAAACGCACAAAATTCCCGTGCATTATATTTTCTATATCTTTTGGAGTATATCCTTTGTCTATTAGCATTTGTGGAATCTTCTGTAAATCTGCAATGGTATCTACATCGGACGGACCTTGTTCTGTACCAAAGCCTCCATCTAAATCTGTACCTATACCTACATGCATGGAATTCCCTGCCAATTGACAAATATGATCAATATTTTGAATGGTATGTGCTAAAGTAACGTTTGTATTTGTTGGATTTGAAACACCTCGTTGCCAGTTTGGGACCATCATCCAAGCATCTAGAGCCATTCCTATAACTGCTTTTCTATTGATTAGTTCCGATAATTGTTCGTCTGAAAACTGGCGATTATGATCTACGAAAGTCCTACAATTATTATGACTGGCCCAGACGGGTCCTTCATAAAAGGTCATGGTTTCCCAAAAGCTTTGGTCACACAAATGAGTAGCATCTAGAATAAGGTTTAGTCTTTCTATTTCTTTAAGGAGTTCTCTGCCCTTTCGCCCAATACCCCCAATAGAATCTGTTCCAAAGGCGTAGGTTCCAGGGCCGTAATGAGCAGGTCCAATGGCACGAAGGCCTTGCTCGTAGGATTTTTCCAGATAGTCTAAATTTACAATGGAGTCGGCACCTTCCAAACTTAGAATATATCCAATGGGCGTATTTTCTTTATCCTGTTTCCAGGCATCCAGGTGCTTTATAAGTTCTTGGGAACTTGTGATCTGTTTTAGCTCTCCAATAGCTTCCATGGCTTTGTACCATGCTATTTGGCCTTGAGTCTGTGCCCATGCTTGTTGTGGGGAATTCCAACCTGGAAGTGGATTGTTCTTATGTACGTAACGTGCTATTTGTGTGGCTACACATAGGCCAATATTTCCTTTTCGCATGGCATCAAAAGAAACAGTATTGTTACCACGGTCTGGTTTGTCCTTTAGGCCATTTTCGCTTTCACGAATTTCCGCTACAGACGATCTAAGGTCTCGGTTCCATTCCATAGCGTTCATGGAAAGGTCTAAATGTGCATCAAAAATAAACATATTTAAATCGTAATTTTTTGGTTACGTGCAACGACTTTCCATTCCTTGGCTATTTTGCCATTTTCTACAACAAGTAAGCTGTCGTATTTGGCTACTGTAGGGCAAATATGTTTGGGAATAGCATAATGTTCATCGCCCACATTAAGAATTTTAAGGTCGTCATATTCTACGACCAAATGTTCTTCTGATTGTTTGATTTGCCTCCCGTGTTCCAAAGTGAGGAATTGAACTCTAGGAAAGTCCATCTCTGGTGCAATGGATTTGTGCCCCAGATCAAAACATAATATCCCAGTTTTTGGCTTACTTATTATTCTTGTGAATAGCACCGCTGCTGGAAGAAAATCCATTTCTGGGAAAAGTCCGCCGTAACCGGCATCCCAAAGCAAGGTCGTTCCTGGACTGGCAATTACGTTGTCCCGTTTACAATGAAAAGGAAAAGTAGGAGAGCCTCCTGCAATTATAATGGGTTCTGGAAGTCCGGCTTCCATAATAGCGTTTTTGAGCTGTAATACGGTTTGGAAAGCTTCCTCACAGTCTGACTTTCTGATTTCAACGTCCGAATTTCTTAAATGACCATCGTAAACGTGGAGACCAATTATTTTCAAATGAGGATGTTCCGAAATAGATGTGTAGAGTTCCAAGGCTTCTTTTCCTGGAGCAATACCGGTACGGTGCATGCCCACGTTCAAATCAATATATAATGATATGGTAAGGCTATTTTTTTTCGCAATGTCGCCAAGTTCGTTCGCAGTTGCCTCGTTATCCACAAGGGTAGCGAAGCTTATTGTTGGATATTTTTTCATCAATTGGATATAGCGCTCTTGATTAGCTCCAACGGGCTGCATAGCCAAAAGTACATCGGGAGCACTGCAATCTGCCAAAAGTTCTGCTTCTGCAATGGTAGCACATTTAAATTTCGTGATACCCTTTTCTAGTTGCATGACAATAATTTCCGCGTTCTTATGGGTTTTAATATGCGGTCTTAGGTGCTCTGGTCCTCCTGCCATCCGCAACATCGTATCAATATTACGTTGTATACGTTCCGGATACACCAATAAGGAAGGTGAAATAACCGAATTGGTATTATTTACGGTATACCATTGATTTTGGTCCATTTATTTTTATTTATAAAGTTCGAACATCGCCTCAATTTCTACTGCGATACCTCCGGGAAGCATCATTCCCACCGCGCTGCGCACGCCAACGCCATTTTCAGGACCAAAAACATCTGCCATCAACTCACTATAACCGTTTATAACGAGTGGGTGGTCACCAAAATCGGGTGTGCAGTTCACCATGCCCAAGCTCTTAACAAGACGTTTTATGCGATCTACATCGCCAAAATGAGTGGTAATCGTAGCGAGCATGGTCAACGCGGTTTGGCGCGCTGCTGCTTTTCCTTCTTCCAAAGTCAAGTTCTCGCCAACACGGCCTTTTATCAATGTGCCATCCGTTCGCAAGCAGCCTTGTCCGGAGATATAAAGAAAGTTATCTACAATCAATACCGGTTTGTAAAGTCCGGCCGGTGGTGGGGCTGGGGGCAGTATAAGTCCGAGCTCTTTTATTTTTTCTGATGGTTTCATATGTTGTAATTGTTAGTTTTGGTTCAAGGTATTCAATCGATTTTATCTTATTCCTGCTGAAAAATAGGTACTAAATCTTTCTGAAGCAAGCATACTCATATTCAGTATTTGTCATTTGGTATAATCGGCAGTATTAAACTCATTATTCGGGCGGTTTTCTGTACTTGAATTTTTCCTTTTGTCGGTATCATATTTTGCCACACCCAATTATAGTGTTCAATTACTTGTGCTGCTTTCAAATGGGGTCTTTCCCCCGTTGTATGCCCGTCTGCTACAACAGTAATGTTGTAATGCTTGGTTAAAGCGGATTGAATTGTTGATTCTATACAAAAATCAGTTGCACAACCAGTAATGAATACCTCACCAACCTTTAGTTCTTTTAATTTAGAGTGAAGTTGAGATTTATAAAACACATCGTTGGCATATTTGTCAATTCTAATATCACTTAATGCGACACTTAAATAGTCCAGAATTTCCCAATTAGGCATGTTTTTTTCAAATGCTCCAGTCCCAATTCCATCGTGTTGGACAAAAATGACAGGATAGTGTAGTTTTCTAAATACTTGGGCAAGTTCATTTATTCGCAGAACAACTCCTTTTGCATCATATCTTGGCGTTTTTGGCGTGAAGGAGCCTTTTTGCATATCAATCACTAATAAAGCTTTTCTATCTTCCATATCTAGTAATTCAATCTGCTTTATTCACACTTCTAACCTTACACAAATATATCCAAGACCAGCACACCTAGCAACCCCATTACACCTACTGTGGTTTCCATTACGGTCCATGTTTTAAGGGTGTCCTTTACGGATAGGTTAAAATATTCTTTAAAAAGCCAAAAGCCGCTATCATTTACGTGTGAAAGCATTAAGCTTCCAGAACCAATGGCCAATACCATTAATTCTGGACTCACATTTGCACCAGTTGCTAACGGAAGTACAATTCCGGCAGCTGTCAGTCCAGCCACTGTAGCTGAACCTACGCAAACTCGTATTATCGTAGCAATGAGCCAGGCCAATATCAAAGGTGAAATAGCCGATCCTTTAAGCATTTCTCCTATGTATTCACTAACACCGCTGTCTATCAATACCTGTTTTAACGCGCCTGCACCGGCAATAATGAGTAATACCATCGTGATTCCGGTTATAGCACTAGCTACGGAATCCATCACTTCTTTCATTTTTTTACCTCTTGCAAGGCCTAAGGTATAAATGGCGACCAATACGGAAATTAACATAGCAATTACGGGATTACCTATAAAGTCAAGTACTTTTAGTGCTGTTGAACCCTCTGGGAGCAAGAAGCTTGCGATGGCTGAAATTCCGATTAAAATAACGGGCAATAATGCCGTAAAAATACTAATTCCCGTTCCGGGCATTTCGTCCTCCTTTAAAATGGTAGGGTTAATGAATTCCTTTAAAGGACTCGCCTTAATATTTTTCATGGTTCGCGAAAGTAAAGGACCTCCAACGATAATTGCAGGTATGGCTACCAGGATACCGTAGAATAAGGTTTTACCAATATCAGCTTGGAATATTTCAGCTATCGCTGTTGGTGCCGGATGTGGTGGTAGATAGCCATGTGTAACAGAAAGTGAAGCTAGCATAGGCAAGCCCACATAGAGTAAAGGGAGTCCGGTGGCCGCTGCAATAGTAAAAACCAAAGGGATTAGAATAACGAAACCAACGGAATAGAACATAGGAATACCCACGATAAAACCGGTTAATACAACCGCCCACTGTATGTTCTTTTTGCCGAATTTTTCGACCAGTTTTGTGGTAATTCTTTGGGCAGCACCACTATCTGCAACCAACTTGCCCAACATGGCACCTAAACC
>RCND010002924.1_pt1 | contig 18844 bp, 19 predicted proteins | sample 2041351 | NCBI WGS metagenome assembly RCND01 (sample SAMN09708230, study PRJNA481090) | Marine sediment metagenome, whole genome shotgun sequencing project. | biome: marine sediment; feature: ocean; material: sediment; isolation source: Sewage treatment plant 12B marine sediment (STP12B) ... | reverse complement strand
GTAAGTCGTTGGCGAGCTTTCGGATGTCGCTTGAAAAGGTTGCCGAGAACAACAGGTTCTGGCGTTCCACAGGCAGCACTTTGATTACTTTGCGAATATCGCGAATAAATCCCATATCGAGCATGCGATCTGCTTCGTCGAGAACCAGAAACTCAACCTTTGATAAGTCGATGGTTTTCTGTTGCATGTGATCCAGAAGTCGACCCGGTGTAGCGACAACCACATCGACGCCATTTCGCAATTGCTTGATCTGCGACTTGATGTTGACGCCGCCGAAAATAACCGCAGTCTTGAACGGCAGGTGAGTCCCATAGTCGCGTACGCTTTCTGCAACCTGAGCTGCGAGTTCGCGTGTAGGTGTTAGAACCAGTGCGCGAATATTGCGACGATTTTTTTCCGACTGCTGCAGTTTCTGTAGCAAGGGTAAAGTGAAGCCGGCAGTTTTGCCGGTGCCTGTTTGGGCAGCCGCAAGAACATCGTGGCCTTTGAGAATTAGTGGGATTGCTTGCTGTTGGATCGGGGTTGCCTCTTGGTAACCTTTTTCATCGACCGCACGCAGCAATTCGGCCGATAGGCCGAGTTCATTAAATAACATTTGATTTTCTACTCCAGGGAGCCTGACTCGAGGGCAGCAATAATGCCGCGCAAGATTCGGTCCAGGCTGGTATTTCTAGTGAGCTCCGGCGACCACAAAATCGCGGTGCGGAGTTAGTGGCACAGACCGATGTGCGCCAAGACGCCGCGGACTATAGCAGGTTCTACCTCAAATGAAAGGGACTACGGCCACTTTCGGCAATCGGTATACTGGCCTCCAAGTATCCCCGGGGGGCGCCACCAGCATGATCGAGTTTCTGCTCGGCTTTTATGCCAAGAGCGCATCCATCGCGTCGCGAGACTCGGATGATCCTGCGGTGCAGCAAGAATTACGTCGCCGCAGATGGTCCGCATTCCTTGCCATTACTTTTGGCTACGGCTTCTATTACATTTGCCGGCTTAGTTTCAATGTTGCCAAGCCGTCCATGCTCGACGAAGGACTGTTCGATGCGAATGAGTTGGGCTTGATCGGATCGGGCCTGTATTTCGCATACGCGTTTGGCAAGCTCGCGAATGGAATACTGGCGGATCGTGTCAATACCCGTCGATTCATGGCAACAGGACTGTTTTTCTCAGCGGTAATTAATTTCACCCTGGGGTTTTCGCCGGCATTTTCTGTGTTTCTTGTCTTGTGGGCACTTAATGGTTGGTTTCAATCATTCGGTGCCGCGTCGAGCGTGGTCACAATTACACATTGGTACGACGGCAAAAAGCGCGGCACATTTTACGGAGTATGGGCGAGCAGCCATAACATTGGTGAAGCTATAACTTATGCTGGTACGGCGGCAATAGTGGGCGCCTTCGGTTGGGTGTGGGGTTTTCGCGTTTCAGGTGTGCTTTGTATTTTCGCAAGTATGCTCATCTGGCGATTCCTGTATGAGCGGCCAGAGGCTTATGGATTGCCAAGCGCGATTCGCGAACCGGATTCGGCCAGTCATCAGAGTATTAGTCAAAAGCAATGGGCGGTTTTCAAGAATCCTGCCGTATGGATTTTAGCGGTTTCCAGTGCAAGTTTTTACGTTACCCGGTATGCGATAAATAGTTGGGGACCGCTTTTTCTCGTAAAAGAAAAGGGCTATAGCCAGGGTGACGCCGGTTTTATTATTGCGATGAACGCGATCGCCGGTATTTTCGGTACCATTTTTTCCGGTATTCTTTCTGACCGCTATTTTAACGGCCGGCGAAGTATGCCAGCACTCATATTCGGCATAATCTACATCATTGGTGCAGCATGGTTCTTGCTAGGGCCTGCGAACGTTTTCGCTGACTATGCGGCAATGATTCTATTTGGTCTTGGTGTCGGCGCGCTCATGGTCTATCTCGGGGGGCTGATGGCTGTGGATATTTGTTCCAAAGATGCATCCGGAGCGGCTTTGGGTGCGATTGGTGTTGCGAGCTACATTGGGGCTGGTGTGCAAGACATTATTAGCGGCAAGCTCATTAACGACGCCGCCGTCGTCGTTGGTGGCGAGACTATCTATAACTTTGATGCTGCTATAACTATGTGGATTGGATCGGCGGTAGTTTCCTTGATACTCGCAACGTTCGTCTGGAACGCCAAGTCACCGGACTAGTCATGCAGCAGCAAATAATTCTCTTTGATCTTGGCGGCGTACTCGTGGATTTGGCCGATCCGGTGAGCTCGATCGGGCTGACCATGAGCAGTGAGGAGTTCTGGAAGATGTGGCTATCATCGCCACTAGTGCAGCAGTTCGAAACCGGACGGCTAACGGCGTCCGAATTCGTCAGTCAGTTTGGAGCGGAGTTGGGTTTCCACGATGCGGCCGAGTTTGATCGGGCTTTACGTAGCTGGCATTTGCCCATGTTTGCTGGCGCAGAGAAAGCGCTTGAAGACTTAACAAGCTCGAATACGATCGCGCTGTTGTCGAATACCAATGAGATTCATTGGCAGCATGTCGAATCGCAAACAGATGTCTTCGCGGATTTTGCGAAACTGTTTCTTTCGTATGAGACCGGCAACGCTAAACCGCACCCGTCAGCATTCCATGATGTTGTAGCGCATTTTGATTGCGAGCCTAACGACGTTATTTTCTTTGACGACAATGTGGGTAATGTTGCCGCCGCGAAAGCGGCAGGTCTGCGTGCAGTTCGCGTACAGGGCTGGTCCGAGGTGGAACGAGAGATAGATAAAATTCTGTAGGTTGCGGCACGTAGCAATAATGCGTTGAAAATATTTGGAGTAAGTACATGAGAATAAAAAACACAATTTTGGCGACAGCCGCCGCGTTGTTGTTTATATCCTGTAGTTCGGAAAATGAAGCGCCGTTAGTGTCCGGCGTCGATCTCGATGCCGTAGACCGCAATACTCGCCCACAGGATGATTTCTACCAGTTCGTTAACGGCAGCTGGCTCGATAGCACCGAGATTCCGGATATTTATTCCGGCTATACGGTGTATCACGAAGTGCGAGAGAGAGTTGAGCTGACGCTACGTGAAATAATTAACGAGGCAGCCGATTCGCCGGGAGAGAAGGGCAGCGAATCGCAGCAAGTCGGTGATATTTACGGCAGCTGGATGGATACGGAGACTATCGATGCAGCGACACTTGCGCCAGCCCTTGCAGAGCTGGATACATTGCAGTCCATAGACTCTGTGGAGTCTCTCACTCTGGTTATGGCGCAGCTGTTTAGAAAGGGCGTCGAAGTACCGTACACGGCAGAAATTTACCCGGATCTTGAAGACTCGTCGCGCTACACGGTCTACCTGTGGCAGGCTGGACTCACGATGCCAGATCGCGACTACTATCTGGAATTGGATAACGAAAATTTTACAAAGGCCAGAGCCGGACTAGAGCCTTACATAGCAAAAATGTTGGACCAGGCGGGCATGGATCCTGCGGCTGCGGCCGACGTGTACGCGCTCGAAATTGAGATAGCTGTCGCACAGTGGGATTCGGTCCGCAATCGCGATCCACAAGCCATTTATAACCCCTACAAAGTCGATGCACTGCAAGAGATTGGTGAGAACATGCAGTGGTCAAGTACGTTGGCAACGATGGGCGTCGACGGCGAGGAACAGATTATTGTGGAGCAGCCAAGTTATTTCGAGGCTCTGGACAAGATGTTGGCTGAGGTTCCTCTGCGCACATGGAAAAGTTACCTTGCGTTTCGAGTTCTTGACAGTCGCGCCCAACATTTGGACGCAACAACCGCGGCAATACGCTTCGACTACCGCAACCGTATTCTGAATGGTCAGAAGGAACAGCCACCGCGGTGGAAAAGCGGCATTAGCGTTGTAAACGATTTGGTGGGCGAAGCAGTTGGTAAGCTGTATGTGGCACGACACTTCCCACCCGAGGCGAAAGCAAAAATGGAGGAGTTGGTCGCGAATGTCATTGCCACTCTCGATACCAGCTTGGATGACTTGGAATGGATGAGCCCGGAAACGCGTATCAAAGCGAAAGATAAGCTTTCGAAATTCAGTCCGAAGATCGGATACCCGGATGAGTGGACAGACTATTCATCACTTGAAATAGAGGCCGGTGATCACTATGGCAATATGCTGCGGGCCACAAATTGGAACTACGACCGGGAGTTAGAAAAACTCGGCACGGCAGTGGATGACAAAGAGTGGAGTATGACGCCGCAAACAGTCAATGCTTACTACAGTTCGACCAAGAACGAGATCGTATTTCCAGCAGCCCGACTGCAACCACCGTTTTTCCAGCTCAATGCAGACGACGCGATTAACTACGGCGCTGTAGGTGGTGTGATTGGCCACGAAATTAGTCATGGATTCGATGACTCGGGCAGCCAGTTTGACGGCGATGGCAATATGGTGAATTGGTGGACTGACGACGACCGTGCTGCGTTTGATGCGCGTACGAGTGTCCTCATCAAACAGTTTTCTGCATTCGAGCCGATCGATGGCATGTTCGTCAATGGCGAACTTACGCTCGGCGAGAATATCGGCGACCTGTCGGGAGTTGCGATGGCGTATCGCGCCTACATTAATACTCTGGATGGCGAAGAGGCACCGATCATAGACGGTTTCACCGGTGCGCAGCGATTCTTCATCGGTTATGCGATGTCGCGCAAGGGCAAGTATCAGGACGAGGCAATCATCAATCGAATTGCCTCCGACTCACATTCGCCGCTTGAATTCCGAGTAAATGGTCCATACCCGAATATCGATGCGTTCCATGAGGCGTTCCAAACTCAGGAGGGTGACGGCATGTGGTTGCCGCCAGAGGAGCGCGTTCGAATCTGGTAGCTTCGAAGGATTCGGTGCGCTGCTCTTGTTATTTCCCTTGGCCGGTCAGTTGCGCCACTCGATCGGCTAATGCGATGGAACGATTGCAATGCTTAAACGCGTCGCCAAATTCTGTAGCCGCATCGAGATTTCCAATTTTGTACGCCGCGATTGTAAGGTATGCCAGAAGCTCAGCATCCTGGACGCTGCCGTTGTTGCGTCGCCATACGTCTGCCAGCAATTCACCACCTTCTCGCGTCTGGCCACGCAGAATCAGGGCCGCGCCCTTGGTTGCAAGTAGTCCCGGGTCACGCGGTGAACGAGCGAGCGCGCTTTGCAAAGCCAAGTCCAGAACCAGCCAGGACGGGGTTTCGGCATTCAACTCTATGCGCGCCTGTTGATATAGCCACGCCTCGCGGCTTGCTTTGGATAAGCTCGCATCCGACAGTTTGCTGCGAATATATTCACGTGCCTCTTCGGTCTCGCCAGCTGCAGACAATGCGGACACCAGAATGTGCTGTAACGCGGAGTTGCCTGGGAATCGACTGAGGTACTCTTTTACGGATAGTACGGCCCGGCTCGCATCACCCTCGTCTAGCATGGCCTGCATCTCGCGCAACTCAAAGGTCAGCAAACGCAGTTCGATTGAAGCATCCGACAGAAAAGGACTGGAGATAATTCCCAGGCCATCACTCACTGCTCCGTCAGTACTGAACGGCAGAAGGTTGAATCCGGCGCCAAGCAGAATCGCGATCGCAAGACTCTGCAGGATGACTTGTAGCAGCTCGCCAGAGCCGCTAAATATGAAATCCCATCCGAAAATTTGTAACAGTATTCCCAATAGCAGCAACTCGGCGCCCGGTCCGGCGGCGTAGATCAGCATGCTCTTCGTACGAATGTATCTGGCGCTCCTTGGCGCTGGCAGCACATAGCCTTCCACGGGCGCCAGCTTCACTCGAATACGCGTTTCGCCGCTTTGCCATTGCCACAAATCTCGACCAAAACCGATCACAATCTCGCGAACTCGCCAGCCAAGGAGTCTTGCCGCGATCGCGTGCCCAAGTTCATGCAGTACCAGCATCGGTACCCAGAACAGAAGTACTAATACGACGCTTAATCTTTGCACCGAATATTCTTCGAAGACCGAGAAGAGGATCATTATGGTAAATACGATTCCGACAATCGCTGAAATTCTAGCTTCTGCCGGAGACATCGGGCGCCGTCCAGCCGGTATCTTGAGGTCGGTAAACATCGGTCGATTGTGCCTTATGCGAGCGCCCATTCTTAGTCTGAGGTCAGTTTTCTGATAATCTCCAGTCATAACTAGAAAAAGGAGGACTGCCATGGACATGACATGGATACAGGTCTTCGTGCTGACACTTAGCGAATGTGTTGCGCCGGCGGGCAAGACGGTATGTCAGGATCACGAGATCGAAATGCAATTTCTTAGTCGGGCGGAATGCGAAGTCGCATTGCAGGAACTTGTTTCAATCAAGGACCAGTTCGAGAACGTCATTATTAATCGACAGAAGTCGGGTTGTTCGGTATCTGCACGCGAGAGCCAATCATTCGCGAGCCTTGATGCCGCCAAAGCCGCTAGCAATGAAGATGAGTGGCGCGATGTCGAGTCTGAAAAAGCCGCATCATTGGTGCCGCACGAAGATCGTCTCAAGAAACTCAAAACCTGCGACGACTCGCTCGGTGTAGCGCCGTGCAAATCGGGTGCCATCATTGTTGAGAGCACAGTGAGCGGGCGCGAAGTAGAAGTTTGGCATAGCCAGGAGTGATACGAAACGTCCTGGCAGTGGGCGGGCCAAGTCCTGATCGAGCGGCATGGCGCAAACGCCAGTTCTTCAAAGACATGTTCACAGACGAATAATTAAGCCATTATTCTCAATCTGTACCCACTCAAACAAGGTGTCGCTATGAAAGCCATTATGGGATTCGGTTTTTTTCTCCTTTTCCTCGCTGGAATCGCTCTGGTCCTGCTGCAAGGGCGCGAGATGGCGCGACAGAACATGCCTGGCGGCGGTGCGTCGATGACAGGAATCGAATGGCAACCGAGACTTCTCGGTGCTGACGAGATAGCAGCGAATAGCGGAATGTTCGTCTTATTCGCGGTTGATGGCAGCATCAACGGAAACGGTGGCTGCAATAATTTCTTCGGTTCACTAGAAACGTCGAATGGCGACCTGTCCGTCGGCGAACTGGGTTCGACGCGTATGGCGTGCCCACCCGAAATCATGGATAGAGAGATGGCGTTCATGAATGCGTTGCAGGACACCACTCAATTCGAGATGGGGGAGAATAGTCTGCAGCTATTAGGTGCCGGCAACGTGTTATTGGCGGAACTGGTCGCGCCGAACTAGCCCGGAAATACAGCGTCGACGACGTCGGCGATGCGTTGTGATTTCTGCGCCGGTGCCATGATATGAACGCCGGCAACTCCCGGCATATCTTTGTATCTCTCAATCAGTTCAACGCAAATTTGATGACCTTCAGCCGCTTCATCGTCAGCGTCTTGTAGCCTTTGCATGACCGACTTGGGGATTGAGACGCCGAACAGGTTCTCGTCCATCCAGTTTGCAGATCGCAGCGATGCGATCGGGCCAACGCCGATAATTAGCGCGGATTTGTCGAGCAGGCCGTGCTCAGCGAGTCTTTCCACGTAGCGTTGGGTGACCTCAGGCTCATAGCAAAACTGGGTCTGGATAAATTGCATGCCGGCGTCAGCGCGGGCTGCCAGCTTGTCGGGTCGCCAATCGGCCGGCGGGTCAAACGGTGCATCGACTCCACCGATATTGAAAGCAGGGCGTTGCAACAGCTCGCGTCCTGAACCAATCGTGCCGTCCTCGGTCATTTGCCGCGCGAGCTGCATGATCTCGATCGCTGTAAAGTCGAAGACTCCTTTCGCATTCGGTTCATCGCCAGCGCCAGGATTATCGCCTGTTAAAACCAATACGTTCTCGATGCCCAATGCGGCAGCACCAATCAAATCAGCTGCTATCGCGATCCGATTTCGATCCCTGCAGGTCATTTGCAGAATGGGTTCGATACCATTGCGCGCCAATATTGAAGAGGCGGCGAGGCTGGACATCGTTACGCGCGCACCCGCACCGTCGGTAACGTTGACGGCGACCACTTTGTCCTTCAATGGCAGGGCTTGCTGTAGCAACTCGTCTGCGCTGGTGGTGAGCTTGGGCGTGATCTCGGCAGTGATTATGAAATCGTCATTTTCGATCGCGGTTTTTAGCCGTCCGCCCGGGGTCGTTGTCATGTCGTGTCGGCCTTTGTCGAGCCTGATTTGCAGCAGCGGAGCATAAAGCATGCGGCTTGCCCGTGTCCAAGCGTCTTTCTTCCAGAATCGGGTTGACATCTCTAATCAGAATGAGTATTCTGACTCGCATGGTTAGAACACGCACATTTGATCCGTCCAGCGCTTTGACGAGTGCCGTAGAACTATTTGCCTCCAAGGGGTATTCAGAGACCTCGATGGAAGACATCGTTCAGGCGACGGGAGTCAGTCGATATGGTTTGTACAGTACCTTCGGCAACAAGCGTGAGCTGTTTGAACAGGCACTGGAACGATTCGCCGACGGCATGGGCAAACAATCCTTCCTGCGTTTATTGGAGCCTGATGCATCTCTGGATCACATTCGAAGGATCTTTGATGAGCGAGTGATTGATATGTGCTGCCTTGAAGAGAATAAGGGATGCTTGTTTATTCATACGGCCATGGAGCTGGCGCCACAAGACGACGAAATCCGGGGCGTATTGCAGAAATTCATGAAGCGCATGTCTAAAGCGTTTTCAATTGGTCTGGAGTCGGCCAAGGAGCGTGGAGAAGTTCGTGAAGACGTCGACGTACGAGCGGCCGGGGAGCTGCTCACGAGCACAATGTTTGGTTTGGCTGTGCTTGGCCGAACCGGATTCGAAGCAGCAACGCTAAACGGTATTGTTGATAACACCCTGGCATCACTTAGCGGCTAGGGCCTTTTTTTTGACCAAAACAGAATGATCATTCTGATTTAATAACGCACATTTATCGAAATTTAAGGAGCAAGCAAAATGAAATACACGAAAACCGCAGTAAAGAGCATCCTGAGCAGCGCAGCGCTCATCGTATTGGCAGGTCAGGCATCTGCTGCCCAAGAAATGTGGAGTGGAATTGATACCGAGATTAGCTCCTGCGTTGCGGCTGTCGCAGAGCGCGCAAACTACAGTGATGCGACCAGGGTCAGGCACGCAGTCGTTGCGGTCAAAGAGCGAACCGTCGGCTACAAATTGACCATTGAGACCTCCCTCTATAACGATGCCAATGAGCTGGCGATTCGGGAGTACGCCACATCGTGTGTCGTCAATGGAAGCAATGTGCCCATGCAGATTTCGATCAGCGAGTCCGACGACGATGCATGAATTGAAGTCCGGTCGTGATCAGGAGGGGATCCATAATGATTCCCTCCTGATACGATAGAAATTGCCACGCTTGATGAACTAAGGATCACCCTGGATCCGATTGGCCAGATTGGGCTTGCACTGGCCCTGATGCTCATCATGTTCAGCATTTCGCTGAACCTGCGAATTAAAGACTTCGCCTTTTTGCTACAACGTCGGACTCTGTTCTTTGCCGGCGTCGTAGCCCAAATTGTTGCCCTCCCACTCATTACCTTTGCACTGGTGCTGCTCCTGCAGCCACCACCTTCGATAGCTTTGGGAATGTTTGTGGTTGCGTGTTGTCCGGGCGGTGTCGTATCTAATCTTCTCACCTACTTGTCCGCTGGAAATGTCGCATATTCGGTATCCCTGACAGCAACATCCAGTGCTCTGGCAGCGCTGTTAACGCCCACACTCATTCTGTTCTGGTCACAATTATATGAACCTACAGCGACGCTGCTGCAGAGCATAGCGTTTAGCCCTGTCGCGTTTCTGCTGCAAACGACGGTACTGCTAGTGGTACCCCTGACACTTGGAATGATACTCGCGGCGCGCGCCCCGGATGTGGCCAAGCGCCTGCAAAAGAAAGTGGCTCTGGCCGGGACCTTGGTTCTGGCCGGCGCTATTGTTTATGGCACGGTGAAATTTCTGCCACTGCTTATGCCGGCGTTGCCTATGCTGTTTTTTTTTACAATACTGCACAACGCTGCGGCTTTCACGACAGGCGCCGTTGCCGGGCTGCTGTTGCGAGCCGATATTCCAACGCGGCGCGCATTGGTGTTTGAAGTAGGTATCCAAAACTCGGGACTTGCCATTGTTATCTTGCTTGGCCAGTTCGATGGATTGGGTGGGGCGACGGCTATAGCGGCTGTCTGGGGCATTTGGCACTTGATCGCGGGCGGCACGCTCGTAGGAGTAATGCGACGCTATGACATTTGATCTGAAAATTACGGGTGGTTTGGTTTACGACGGCAGCGGTGGCGAAGCAGTCCGCGCAGACGTTGCGGTAAAAGACGGACTTATCGCCGAGCTTGGTGAGTGTTCGGGCAGTGCGACGAAAATTATTGATGCCGATGGCGCTATCGTCACGCCTGGTTTTATCGATCTGCATACGCACTATGACGGGCAGGTGAGTTGGGACGAAGAAATGCGGCCGTCTGTAAATTTCGGCGTGACCACGGCAATCATGGGCAATTGCGGCGTTGGTTTTGCACCCGTCAAGCCCCAGGATCATGACCGTCTCATTCGCCTGATGGAGGGCGTCGAAGACATTCCGGGCACCGCTTTGCATGAAGGTATTACCTGGGCCTGGGAGTCTTTTCCCGAGTACCTCGATGCCATCGATGCTCTGCCACACACAATCGATTTCGGCGTGATGGCCGTTCATGATCCAATTCGCGTGTATGCAATGGGCGAGCGCGCAGGCCATGAAGAAGCGGCCTCGCCGCAGGATATCGAAGTCATGCGGCGCCTGGTCAGTGAAGCAATGGACGCAGGTGCCGCAGGTTTCTCGACCGGCCGTACTGACGTGCACCGAACCGCCGATGGGGAGTGGACTCCATCCTCTGAGGCAAGCCGCGATGAACTGATCGGCTTGGCTTCAGCCCTCAATGGTCGTAAGTCGGGTGTCTTGCAGATCGTTAATGATTTTAATCTTGAGCGAAAGGGCGATCAATTCGCTGCAGAGTTCGCTTTAATCGAAGCATTCGCTCGTGCGGCTGACCGACCATGTTCGATTTCCCTGATGCAACGCGACTTTGCCCCCGATCAGTGGCGACAGATTGAACAGCGACGGTGTCGATTTTCGAGTGCAGGTTGCGCCGCGGGCAATCGGCGTAATTAACGGTTTGCAATGCACTTTTCATCCGCTACTTGCACAGCCAAGCTATCTGGCAATCAAAGATAAACCGCTTGCCGAGCGCGTAGCCATCATGCGAGATCCAGAATTCCGCAAACGATGTCTGGCGGAGCAACCGGTAACGCTCGCTGGCGAAGGATCATCAGTGCCGCCGATTGTTGACCGAATTATCTCTGAGATTGAGACTATTGCTTTCAAGCTATATCGCCTCGACGAGAGTCCTGACTACGATCAAGGCGCGGAACGGTCCATTGGTGCTGAAGCGCAGCGCGATGGCATCCCCGTAATGGAAAAACTCTACGACGTTTGTCTCGAGGTGGATGGCCATCAACTTATCTACTTTCCGATTTACAACTACACTGAATTTAATTACGACAACGTACACACGATGCTAACCCATCCGAATGCATTGCTAGGCTTGTCTGATGGCGGTGCACATGTGGGCACGATTTGCGATGCCAGTTTTCCCGCATATTTGTTGTCGCACTGGACCCGCGATCGGCAGCAGGATCGCATCGAACTCGCGCGCGCTGTGCAAATGCTGAGCGCAGATGCTGCAGATTATCTGGGTTTGACAGACAGAGGCCGAATTGCTGTTGGTCAGCGAGCGGATATCAACGTCATCGACTACGCTGCGTTGTCGTTGCATCAGCCGCGCATGGTGCACGACCTGCCGGCAGGCGGACAGCGACTTTTGCAGCCGGCTACGGGATTTCGCGCGACCTTCGTGGCCGGTCAGCAGGTCATCGAAAATGACGAAGTAACCGAGGCACGGCCTGGCCACTTGGTTCGCTTCAACTAATAGGCTCTAACTGCGACCATTTCGTCAGCTTGCGCATCAATAGGGCGTACACACAATAAATTGGGGTAAAAGTGATGAATATCAGAAATGGCTTATTTGGCGCGTTGCTAATCGGGTTGGCAGGAAGCGCGATGGCCGACGGTGAAGCGAAGATAAAAATGGAAATCGAGGTGATTGGCGAGGATGGCACGACCGGCAATCACTTCATGATCAAAAGTGATGATCTTGGTTTCGAGCTCGAAGACCTGCAGATCGGCGAAAGTCGCTCTATTGTTGATGAATCAGGCCAGAATATTCTTGTTACTCGTGGTGAGGAAGGATTTAGCTTCAACATTGACGGAGAGATAATCGAACTGCCGGGTATTAACGGTGGTGCACACGGTGGTGTGCATTGGATCTCTGATGGAGACGAAGACGTCAATGTCCATGTCATGCGTGACGTGAACGTCACATCGATGCAGGAAATGTCCGGAACCATGGTCATGAGTCCGATGCCGATTGATGCTGCAACACAGCAGGCGATCAAGTCTTTGTTGGAGTCGGCCGGATATGACAGTGACGTCAACTTCATCGATCACGAGGGCGCGGAAGATCGCAAAGTCATGATCAAGAAAGTCGAAATGTAAACCGATAACGCCTCGCCGGAATCAACTCATGTAAACTTCGGCGCATGGCACGAATCACCTTAGTCAGTCGCAACTTCCCGCCACTCAGTGGCGGGATGGAGCGCCTTGTGCACCAGCTCTACCGCGGCCTGACTGAAAATCATGAAGTTAGCCTGCTGGGGCCAAGCGGCTGCGAGGAATTCGTAGCTTCGGGGAACGAAGTTAACTCGACTGCAGTCTCGCCCACGCCAATATTTTTGTTGCTTACCCTTGTTAAAGGCATTTACGCGCGAGTCTCTAAAGGTGCTGCTGAGATCGTCATGGGCGGCAGCGGTCTGGTCGGGCCAGTCGTTATTTTTCTCGCAAAGATTTCGGGAGCGAAGTCCATACTGCTGTTACATGGCCTGGACATCATCGCTGACTCACGCATTTATCAATGGATCTTTGTACCTTTTCTAAGGCGTGCAGATCTTGTTATCTGCAACAGCAAAAACACCGCACGTCTGGCCGTCGAACACGGCGTCAGGGAAAGTAACATCGTGATCGTGAATCCGGGCGTGGATATCAATGTCGTGACGACACCGCACGATCTCGCCAAGCAACAGCTGCAACTGCAAGGCAAGACGGTACTGTTGTCTGTTGGTCGGCTAATGCCGCGCAAAGGACTAGCAGAGTTTGTTGAGCACTGTTTCGTCAATCTTGCTGCCGCAAATAGTGACCTGATCCTGCTGGTGGCGGGGAGCGAGCCTTCGAACGCATTAAATCGCCCCAAAGAGTCTGTTCTCGCCAGGATCGAAACGGCGGTCGCAAAACAGGGCGTCAGCGAGCAAGTGAGGTTACTGGGGCACGTAAATGACGATGACCTCGCTGTTCTGTATGCGGCTGCCGATGCATTCGTTTTTCCGTTAATTGAGATGCCTGGCGACGTGGAAGGTTTCGGCATGGTGGCGGTTGAGGCAGCTGTGCATGGCACGCCGACGGTGGCGTTTGATTGTGGCGGCGTGAGCGATGCCGTTGCTGAGGGTGTCAATGGTGCATTGGTTGTTGCCGGCGACTATGCAGGTTTCAGTGCGGCGATAACGCGTATTGTGCAAGCCGACATGCGCAACTCCGCGAGCAGTTTCGCAAGTCAATTCTCATGGGATAGTTACTGTGCACAGGTGGAGCAGGGTATCGTTAGTCTCAGTCTCGCTGAACCTGCGTAAGTATTAATCCGACTAATTATCTGCGCATCCTCATGGTAGAAAAGAGAATGAGAAAAATGTTGCTCGCATTCATAAGTTTCTTCTGCGTATCTACCGTGTTGGGTGACGAACCAGCCGCGGTCATTCCGGGTAGCGTAAACGACGTAATGATTTCCATAATTGCACCGGCGACCAATACGCTGTGGGGAATTGATGATCCGCAGACTGACGAGGATTGGCAGGTTTTTATTGATGCCGCTGACGCCGTGATCGAGACAGTATCCGAAATAAAGGCTGGCGGTGCCGGGCCCAATGACCTGCAATGGGCCGAGAGTCCGGAATGGCAGGCATTTGCTGATAGACTGATTGCAGCCGGGACTGACGCTCGCAAAGCGGCAGAGGAAAAAGATGTGGAAGCAATGTACGCCGCAGGCGATATTCTCTATCCACCTTGCGAAGAGTGTCATATCCAGTTTCACCCCGGCCTGCAATAAACCATAGCCGGGAGCAGGACCTTGAAAAATGCTGGGCGACTCACAGTCGCATTTTTTCTCATGCCGCTAATTGCCGCGGCGCACCATAATCCTGTTGTCTACGACGGCAAAATAACCGTCACGGTTACCGGCACCGTCACTGCTGCACGCTATGGATATCCGCATAGCCAATACGCTATCGATGTGACCAACGAAGCTGGCGAAGTCGAAAAATGGGTGTTGATGACGGAAGATCCACGTGATGCAAAGCGGCTTGGTTTTGATGAGGCGATTAAATCCATCAAGGCCGGGGATCCGATTACCGTTGTGGGCTGGCCAAACAAAATAAAGGATCGTGAGATTCGCGGTCACCAACTACATTATCCCGACGGAAGTGTCGTCATGATGCGCCGCGGTAATTACATCTGGACCGACGACCTGAAACGCATATGGCGTTTAGGCACGGGCCGAGACGAATTTCCGGATGGCTTTGGTCCGGTCGCTGAATCGACGGCTTCGGCAGAGCAAGTCGCCGCATGGATCCGCGAAGACGATGTCGTTACGCGTATTGGCTACCTTGTCGCCAACGGCGATCCGCGACTCATTGGTGTCGATAGCGGTGATGGCGTCGAATTTGACGGTATCGGTTCTTTGTACGCGTGCCATACCGAACGTGAGTCGTTCCGGCTGGAAATTGATGTCGACGATCTGGATCCTGCGCTGCGGACGAGCATTGAAGACGGCGACGGCTACATTAGCCGGTTTAACAGTTTGTTGTCGCGCTATTGGGAATACGAGGTCGAAAATTGCTAATGCAACTGACGAGATGCACCTGCTCGATTGCCATACTGCTCGCAGTATTCTGGGGGTCAGCTGTTCATGGCGATGCTCCGTACATCGACCCCGCTGACGATGCTGCATATTTTGGCGATATCAATAACGTCCTGTTCTGGACGACGCCACAAAAAGTTGCCGGCTTTCGCAACATGAAGACTCTGGCGTGGACGCGCCAGGTCGATGCCGGCACCGATCCTTACCCCTTGCCAGAAAAGCTGATTGATCTATCCGACTTCTCATTTGTGCATGGCGATGTTGCACTGACGATCGATGACTACATCCGTTCACACAACGTTGCTGGCCTGTTGATAATTAAGGATGGGTTCGTGGTTTACGAGCGCTACGAACTCGGAAACTCGGATGAAAGCCTCTGGATGTCTTGGTCGGTAGCCAAGTCGGTAACGTCACTGTTGGTCGGCGCAGCAATTCAGGATGGCTACATCAAGAATGTTGATGAAAAAGTGAGTGACTATCTTCCGCGGCTGAAGAATTCGTCTTACGACGATGTAACGATCCGAAATCTCATGCAGATGTCTTCAGGGGTGCAGTGGAACGAGGATTACGCCGATCCCGAGTCGGACATCAACACAATAAGATGGGACACCCTGAGTATTTACGAACAGTTGCGACACAAACGCCAGGTTGACGTGCCAGGTGAAGTCTTCAATTACAACACTGCAGAGACCAATCTGGTTGGCACATTACTTCGCGCCGCCGTCGGCAATAATCTATCAACCTATTTGAGCACGAAAATATGGCAGCCATTTGGCATGGAATTCGATGCAGCCTGGAATCTAAGCGAGCAGAACGGCGGTGAGTTTGGTGGTAGTAGTCTCAACGCCACGTTGCGGGATTACGGAAGAATCGGATTATTTGCGCTGCACGATGGACGATTGCGAGACGGGACCAGAGTGTTGCCCGAAGATTGGATGGCGGAGTCGGTAACACCATCGCAGGGTTTGGCTCGCTACGGGTACCTCTGGTGGCTGAGGGACGGAGGAACTTACGCGGCTTCCGGGATTTTCGGTCAGGCGATCCATATTGATCCGGTGAATAATATCGTCATTGCACAGCACAGCGCCCGCGAGGCAGCGAGTCTGCCTGATGACTGGGCCTTGCAGGGCGCATTCTTCGAAGCAATCTCGGATCAACTTCGCCGCTAAACGGGTAAAGCCGGCGAGGAAGGTCTGATTGCCTATGCGCTCAATTCCGCCCCGTAAAAAGCCCGATATCTAACCTTCGCAAAATACGCGTACTTTCTTCAACGCAATATCGGTGGCTTCTTCTGTCGTTGCCTGCAGGGCCATTTGTTTGGCGGCATGGCATTCTGCTGCCCCTTCCTGGTTGTTCGCATGCACAATCGGGTCAGCAAGCGCTTCGTGATTCGGATGTTCGCAGTAGACAGTCGATACGCGTCGAATATTCGCCGTCTGCCCTAGCTCTACGCTAACGCAGTCGTCTTCCTGAATGCCTTTGGTTTCAGTAATGATCTTGGTCATGCCGTTGTCGTTGAATTTGACCGTGTATTGATTCGCTTTCTTGCCACCTTCAAGTATGGCGGTCAGTAAAGCACCCGCTACCGCGCCCTCGACGGCATGCTTGCCGCGGTGATGATGACCCGAGGTGGCACCACCCACAACTCCACCCATGACGGCACCTTGCCCGGCTTGCGACTTGATTTCGACCTTCTCCTTACCAACAACGATGCCGTATTTGATTTCAAAGCTCGAGTTGAGCTGGCTGCGGTCAATGCTTTGGGCATTGGCGACTAAAGAAAGCATCGTAATGGCAAGAATAGCAATCAATTTCATCGTAGGACTCCAGAAAATACAGCGTTGGATTAAATCTAGGCAAAAGACTGTAAACGAAAACCGCCGCTACCGCATCTAAGACTTAAACCGCATCAATACGTAGCGGTACGGGGCACATAGCAGGGGACTACACTGAAAATCGCAGATACATCAGGGCAAGATATTCGCCTTGAACCACCCAGCAAGCGCAAGCTGCAGTTGGCTGCTGGCGGGGCCTTGCTGGTCATCATTGTTCTGGCATGGCTGGCGGCGCCGCTGTTTCAGCGTTGGGCTAACGCCACCATGTCCATACCTTTCGACCGTGTTCGTGTCGCTACTGTGACGCGAGGTGATCTGGTACGAGACGTTTCGGTGCAGGGACGTGTGGTTGCGGCGGTGAGCCCGACTCTTTATTCAACAGCACCTGGAACGATCACCTTGAACGTAGATGCTGGCGAGCGGGTCATTGAAGGCCAGGTAGTAGCTGTTGTAGATAGCCCGGACTTATCGAGTCTGCTGGAGCAGGCGGAATCGTCGCTGGAACAGCGTGAGGTTGAACTGGAGCGGCAGCGAATAGAGTCTCGTCAGTTCGCGTTGGAAAAACGAAAGTCGGCCGATCTTGCCGAAGTTTCTCTTACTGCAGCGGACCGCGAAAAGCGCCGCGCCGACCAGGCTTACGAGCTTGGTGTTATCTCAATTATCGACTATGAAAAAGCTCAGGATGATTTACAGAACGCGAAAGTTGCACATAGGCATGCGGTCGCCGATGCAGGTCTGTTTGATGAGCGGCTCGCGTTCGAAATCCGCGCCAGTGAGCTCGAACTGAACAGACAGGTCTTGCTGGTCAAGAATTTGCAGCGACGCGTTGATGGCCTGGCCATCAAATCACCGGTCAGTGGCATTGTTGGCGACCTGCTAGTTGATCAAAAAATGGCCGTTGGCGTAGATACACCGGTGATGGCCGTGGTCGACCTGACGCGCTTCGAGATCGATGCTCAGATTCCGGAAAGCTATGCCGATGATCTCGAGGTCGGCATGCAGGCCGAGATCATGATTGGCGGCGATAAGTACTCCGGTGAGTTGGTTGCCGTATCTCCTGAAATACTGAACAACCAGGTAAATGGTCGTATTCGCTTTAGCGGAACGGGACCCACCAAGCTGCGCCAAAATCAGCGTCTGACTACACGCGTTCTGTTGGCCGAGTATCAAGACGTCTTGATCGTGCAACGCGGGCAGTTTCTGGATAGCGGCGGTGGCCGTATTACCTATGTTCTGAATTCCGAGGGCCTTGCCGAGCGGCGTGCCATCGAAGTTGGCGCCCGCAGTCTCGGTGCCGTTGAAATTGTCGCTGGCCTGAGCCAGGGCGACACCATCGTAATTTCAAATCTGGATCCTTTCCGCAGTGCGGACACGGTTCTTCTCACCGAATAATTGTCTTAATCAGGAGCACACGACATGCTGCAAATGAACAACGTCTCGAAGACTTATCGCACCGATACGGTTGAGACACATGCATTGCGAGAGTTTTCTTTGACCGTCGACGAGGGCGAATTCGTTTCGGTTACCGGGCCTTCCGGGTCAGGCAAGACTACCTTCCTGAATATCGCAGGCCTGCTTGAGGATCTGACCGGCGGAAGCTACGAACTCGATGGTCGCGATATCTCAAAACTGAATGACAGAGAGCGCTCAAAGGTTCGCAACGAGAAGATCGGCTTCATTTTTCAGAGTTTCAACCTGATTCCGGAACTCAATATCTTCGACAACGTGGACGTACCCTTACGCTATCGGGGCTTCAAAGCGGCTGATCGCAAGAAGCGCATCGAAGACAGCCTGGAACTCGTCGGCCTCGCATCAAGACTTCAGCATATGCCCGCACAGTTATCGGGCGGACAGCAACAGCGGGTCGCTATCGCACGTGCACTGGCCGGGGAGCCGCGTTTTCTGCTCGCCGATGAGCCTACTGGCAACCTGGACACAAACATGGCCGAAAGTGTCCTGGATTTACTCGCCGAGATTAACTCGACGGGAACGACCATCATCATGGTGACGCACGAA
>RCND010003756.1_pt1 | contig 18856 bp, 13 predicted proteins | sample 2041351 | NCBI WGS metagenome assembly RCND01 (sample SAMN09708230, study PRJNA481090) | Marine sediment metagenome, whole genome shotgun sequencing project. | biome: marine sediment; feature: ocean; material: sediment; isolation source: Sewage treatment plant 12B marine sediment (STP12B) ... | reverse complement strand
TTTTATATTTCCATAATAACGATTCTCGACTTTTGAAATAATAGAATTTTCTAAAATATTGTCCTTAACGACGTAACCAGGATAAACTCTATAAAAGTTTTTGATATTATTAAATGTACAGTTCAATATCTTGTTATTCTTTATATCAGATATTCGTTGTTTACCTGAACCTAATCTTATCCCTAATTCACAATTTTCGAAAATTGTGTTTTTAATGATATTATCTGATGCGGACCACTGAGTTCCACCATCTTCGCTAGTATCATAAAATGAAATGGCCCCGTTTAAACCCGTCAAATTCTTTACATATGAATTTTCGACAATATTAAAACTTGCTCCATCTCTAAAATGAAAGCCACCTGCATATCTAGATGTTTTCCCCTCTATTCTAATATCTCTGGCAATATTATACTTTACTTGTCTATGCCTAAATTCGATGGAACCATTGATATTTACAATATCACAATTTTCAATTAAATTATTTTCTACACGCGATTTTTCAACCCCTAAACTTTTCAGTGCAAAACCATGACCCGTATGAGCCAAATCACCAACATGCTCTGCATAATGATTCCTAAGAATATTATTGCTTCCTGAAACCAAAACATGGTAGTCCATGGATCTTTTATCCCCATTTATATCATCCTGATCGGCGTAAGTCTTATTATTTTCAATAATATTATGATCACCACCAACGGTTATTGCAACCATCGTGGCGTTCATCACTACAGAATTTGAAATCTTATTATGGTGATTTGTATTTGTATCCATTCTGATGCAATTCCCTCCTGAAATCGGCAAAAACTGGGAAGTTCCACCGGCATTTGAAGCGACAATATTATCAAAAATTAGATTATTGGCTCCAGCTAATGCATCTATACAATATCTATAATTGGTTATTTGTATGTTTTTAATTTGAATAAAACTTCTTCCATATAATTTCAAACCGATTCCTTTCGCTCGGTTTTTACCATCAATTAATGGCATCTCATTTGAATTTAATGATTGACCCGGTTGATACGAAAAGTAATTAGTTTTTATATCTCCAGGGGTGTATTTGTATCCTATAAATGAAATCAATGCTCCTTTACTACCGTTGTATTTGAAAACAACATTTTCATTCCCATATTTACCTGCTTTTATCCATACTATATCGCCTGATCTCGCCTTTGTGGCTGCATAACTCAATGTTTTAAACGATGTAGACTCCGACAATCCGCTGTTGCCATTGTTTCCTGTAGTTGTTACGTAATATTCAGTAGCAGACACATTAGTTCCCAAAATAATGAATAAAAACACTATTAATTCTCTCATTTTCAACTTATTAAAAATTTGATATTAGTTCATAACTCAATAATGCATATTATCAAGACATTGTGTTATTGCTAAAATTTGGGAGAGTAACACCGGAATTCGAGGGATTAATTTTGGCGTTCACTGGATAATAAAACGAATGATTTCAGTTTATATTGTAAAGAACAAAAACCAGGTACCAGTAAACAAAAAATGCCATCTAAACAGACGGCATTCACAATTGATTAAAAAATTGTTTTAATTACACAAGCAAAATCTTACCTACTACGCTTTGGTTAAGATTATATATTCGAACGATGTACATTCCTTTTGGCAGTCTCGAAAGATCAACCTGTTTATTGACTTGTTGATATCTACCGTCAACTTTTTCCTTATGAATAAGTCTCCCGTTCATATCGAATAGTTCAAGATCCATTGTTTTTAAGACTCCCGAAATATTCATTGTTACAAATCCGTTAGATGGATTTGGATAAACAACGAGGGTTAAATCAGTTAAGTCATCCTGTTGATTCTGACAGCTTTCCACATATACTACTACAGTGTCAGTAACGGTGACACCTCCACCGCTTGACTTAAGCATATAAGTAGTTGTTCTTTTGGGACTTACTTTTATAGCTGTGCTTTGGTCACCTGTACTCCACAGGTACGAACCTTGTCCTTTAGCCTTCAAAGTAACACTTTCTCCTAAACATATATTGACATCCTCTCCTGCAAGAGCAATAGGAGGTAATTGGGACAGATCAGTTCTTTTATTTACAGTAATTTGTACGCTGTCAGAATCCTGACATCCATTTTTGAATACCGTCACAGTATATATCTCGGTTTCGTTTGGACTGATTGTTATAGAACTTGTATTTTCACCATTGCTCCATTCAAAACGATCACCACCTTGAGCAGAAAGAGTGACGCTTCCTCCTTCAATAATTGTTATGTTGTCTCCGGCATCAGCTTCAACCTTATCCACATACACGCTTACTTCATCCTTTCCAGATCTTATCCCGTCTGAAACTTCAACTTTATAGCTTGTTGTAATGTCAGGATTAACCGAAATACTCTTGGTTGTTTTACCGTTATTCCATTTATAAACAGATCCTCCCGAAGCTGTAAGCGTTACATTTTCACCTGCACAAATCGTGACATCCTTTCCTGCAGAGGCTGTAATATTTGAGTTTTCAAGAGATGAAACTACGACTTTAACAGTATCAAAATCAACGCAACCATTCCTTTCCACCTGAACTTCATAATCGGTGGTTAGCAAAGGTGAAACGATTATACTTTTTGATACCTCTCCGTTACTCCATTGAAACAATTCACCTCCACTGGCCGTTAATTTGACACTTTCACCTTTTTTGACACTTACATCCAGTCCTGCATTTGCGATGACTTCATTCACGGTTACTGTTACTGCAGCCACGTCAGAAGTAATCCCATCTGTTATAGTGGCCGTATATGTAGTGGTTTTTTCCGGACTCACCTTGATCTCTGAGGTAGTCTTTCCATCGCTCCCTATAATCCGTTCCTCCAGATGCGGTTAATATTACTTCATCTCCCTTGCAAATGATCATATCTTCACTAACTTCTGCAACAACTGGTATGACAACTGGTATGACAACACTGCTGTTAATGCTAACCATTACCTTATCTGTAGATTGACAGCCATTTTGTGATACAGTTACCGTATAGGTTGCAGCAGTTGTAGGACTTACCTTAATACTTGCTGTTGTTGCCCCATTGTTCCACTCATAAGCTTCACCTCCTGTGGCAGTCAATGTAACTTCTTCTCCTTCATCAATACTAACATCTTTTCCTGCATTTGCGATGACTTCATTTATGGTTACCGTTACCTCAGCCACGTCAGAACTAAGCCCATCTATTACTGTGACCTCATAGGTAGTAGTTTTATCCGGACTCACCTTGATCTCTGAACTCGTCTTTCCATTGCTCCAGCTATAATCCGTTCCCCCAGATGCTGTTAATATTACTTCATCTCCCTTGCAAATGATCATATCTTCACTAACTTCTGCAATAATAGGAGATGCTGTGGCTTCCACGGTAACTTTTAGCTTATCAATGTCTTTACATCCGCCTGATGTAGCCGTAACACTATAGAACTTTGACTTCTCAGGACTCACTGTAATACTTTGTGTTGTTTCACCTGTACTCCATAAATAAGTATCCCCTCCAGATGCCTTTAATGTAACCTCTTCTCCTTTTTTGATCGTTACATCCTTTCCTGCATTCGCTTTAACCTCTTTTACCGTAACAGTTAACTCAGCCTCATCCTTGGTGATACCATCTGTTACTGTGACCTTATAGGTAGTAGTTTTATCCGGACTCACCTTGATCTCTGAGGCGGTCTTTCCATGGCTCCAGCTATAATCCGTTCCTCCGGATGCTGTTATCGTTACTTCATCTCCTTTGCAAATAGTCATATCTTCACTTACCTCTGCAACAACAGGAGACGCTAATGACTCAACCGTAACTTTAACCTTATCTATGTCTTCACATCCCTCTGAAGCAGCCGTTACACTATAAGTTTTTGACTTGTCAGGACTAACTTTAATACTTTGAGTCGTTTCACCTGTACTCCATAAATAAGAATCCCCACCAGAGGCTTTTAATGTAACTTCCTCTCCCTTATTAATCGTTACATTTTTTCCTGCATTTGCTTTAACCTCTTTTACTGTAACCCTTACCTGGTCATTCCCTGAAGCTCCACCTTTGGTAACTTTAACTTTATAGATTGTTGTTATATTGGGGTTAACAGTTATAGAATTCGTTTTTTCGCCAGTATTCCAAGAATATTTATCTCCTCCAGTTGCAGTCAAAATCACTTTGTCACCTTTACAGATTGTCTGATCCTCTCCTGCATCTGCGTTTACAGAACTAGTTGTTTTCCCTTGATATTCAAAGGCCCCGATATCATGAGAAGAGCCTTTAGGTCTTTTATTTCCTTCAAAATCCTTTTTGACCTCTTTTTTTTGTTTCCCCTTGTCTATTAATTTGCTCGTTGATTTTAATCTGAAATCTCCCTTAGAAGCATTCATAAATAAAGGTTGAACAGAAATATTTCCAGATCCTTTTGGCTTTGTAAATTTAGTTTCGTAATAATTATTGTAAGATTCTGACCATCCAGATTGTTTTATATTTTTAAAATATTGCGTTTCAGAATTTGAAATAATACAGTTTTGAATAATATTATTAGTGTTTTTTGATTTAGGCCAAAACCCCAACATTGTATTAACCTTATAAAAAGTACAGTTCAAAATCTTATTATTGTAGGCATTCGATGGGGTTTTAGAGCTTCCTAACCTAATTCCTAATTCACAATTCTCAAATATTGTATTCCTTATGATATTATCATTACCGGACCATTGAGTTCCTCCATCTTCTACAGTATCATAAAATGAAATTGCCCCATTCCTCCCTTTTAAATCCTTTACATATGAATTTTCAACAATATTTAAGCTAGTTCCATCTCTAAAATGAAAGCCACCTGAATATCTAGATGTCTTTCCAGTAATTCTAATATCTCTGGCAATATTATTCTTTACTCGTCTATGCCTAAATTCGATGGAACCATTGATATTTACAATATCACAATTTTCAATTAAATTATTTTCTACACGCGATTTGTCAGCCCCTAAACTTTTTAGTGCAAGACCATGACCCGTATGAGCCAAATCACCAACATGTTCCGCATAATGCTTTCTAATAATATTATTACTTCCTGAAACTAAAACATGGTAGTCCATGGATCTTTTATCACCATTTACATCATCCTGATCAGCATATGTTTTGTTGTTTTCAATTAAATTATTATTGCCTCCCACAGTAATTGCAACCATAGTAGCGTTCATAACAATGCTATTCCTAACCTGATTGTGATGATTAGAATCATTATCCATTCTAATACAATTACCTCCTGAAATTGGTGAATATTTAGATGTGCCACCAGCATTTGAAACGACAACATTGTCAATGATCAAATTATTAGCTCCTGATAATGCATCAATACCGTATCTATAATTGGTTAATTGAATATTTTTAATAAGGATATAACTTCTTTCATACAATTTGAAACCAACTCCAACCGCTCGATTTTTACCATCTAAAAGCGGCATTTTTGATGGATCCAAAGATTTTCCCTTGGAATATTTGAAATACATTGAATTTATATCTCCTTTTTTCTTTCTGTATCCAATAAAAGAAATGGGCCTATTCTTTTTCCCATCTTTGTTAAACTTGACATTCTCACTGCCATAGTTTCCTGCCTTAATCCAAACAATGTCACCTGCTACAGCCTTCGAGGCAGCATGACTTATTGTACGCCAAGCCTTTCCTTGAGATGTTCCATTATTTTTGTCATTCCCACTTGTTGATACATAATACTCAGTGGCAAATGCATCCTGGCAAATAAGAATTAATATCAGTAAAATTATTTTTTTCATAACTAACTTTAAACCCAATTTATAATCTTAAACATTTCACTAAATAATGTTTAATTTCCAATAATTTAGAGGGATATTTGTGCATATAAAGAAGAGGGAACTCTCATAGCGATCAAACCTTAATCACAACGCTTAATAACGTAATACTGTTAAAATTCTGGGCGAAAGTATCTGTAAATTCTAAAGAGATTCTAAAGAAAAAATTGCATCAAATCCCTATAAAAAAAATATTTGGTTTTATTGAATAATTCGTACTATATTGGCTGCTATATATATGAATTTAATAAAAAAAGACTATTTTTTTTTATATTTCCCAACCTATTGCTGTTGTAAACATATTTGAATAACTTATCAACATTTTATAAAAAATAAACATCTTAGATATCCAATTAAAATTAACTGTTAGTTATTGCTATGATGACTGCTTTTAAACTTCATTAAGCAACTTTTAACTTCGTTAAGCAATAAATAATGTAAATCAATGTTTTAATAAGGCAATAAATCAACCCTAATAAATATTAACAAATGGATGAATTAAAAACATTTGAGCAGTTTTTAGCAACTGACACCGCTCAATTCTCTGCATGGAATTATGCGCTCAACATTCTTCTTACGATGTTACTCTCTTATTTACTTGGCCTTTTCTATAATAAATACGGTGACTCTCTTTCCAACAGAAGTAGTTTTGGCAAAAATTTTGTCATGCTGGCAGTTACGACAATGATAATAATTACTATTGTGAAGTCATCTTTGGCTCTTTCTTTAGGATTGGTCGGGGCACTTTCCATAGTTAGATTTAGAGCGGCAATTAAGGAACCGGAAGAGTTAACCTATTTATTTCTAAACATTGCTATAGGTTTGGGTTTTGGTGCGGACCAAAAACTTGCAACGATAATTGGGTTTGCAATGATTGTGATTTTCTTAGCAAGTAAGCACTTATTCTATAAGAAGTCTGATTATAACAACCAAAATTTGATCATCACAATTAATGCGGCTAGTCCAGATAAGGATCAACTTAAAACAATCGTCGGTATACTTAAGCAATACTTTGCGAAAATTGAACTTAAAAGGTTTAGCGAAATAAAAACAATGTTGGAAGCTTCCTTTATGATTGAAATTGACAATTTTGAGCAATTGACCGATGCCAAAATTGATCTTCAAGAAAAGTTTAAAGATTTAACCATTAGTTTTTTCGATAATAAAATGAGTCAGTAATGGAAATTCAAAATAAACATATCCATACTAATCTATTCAAAAAAATTTACAAAAAAAACAAAAAGAACCGCCTAATTAAATTTGGCGCTTTAGTCACTTTTTTTCTAGTGCTAAGTTTTGGTTTTATTATTTACGGTGCTTATTTGAATAAAACCGCGCAAACCTCAAACTTAAGAATGTTCTTATCAAGGTTGTCTGATTTGGACTTTTCTTTTGTGAAAAATAAAATGGAAGGAGAGATTGCTGTGGTGGATAATTTTTCTATTGACGTAAAATTTAAAAACTGGGAGAAAATAAGATATAATAGGGAAATAGCCTTAGAAAACGAAATTATTTCTCCTGATGTACAAAATGAGGTTCCGGCAAAATTAGTATACAATGATGAAACCTATCGCGTTGATATAAGCATAACTGGTTTAACCACTCTTCATCTAATTCATCCTTACAAATGGTCATTAAGCATTAAAGTGAAAGATGGTAAAACAATTAAGGGCATGAAAAAATTTGCCCTGTTATTTCCACAATCGAGGGGTTATCTAACAGATTGGATTGCCAGTGAAATGCTTAAATCTCAAGAAGTAATCGGATTGAGAAACGGTTTTGTAAACTTAAGTATTAATGGAGATGATAATGGTATTTATTATATAGAAGAGAGATTCGACAAAAGATTGTTAGAAAACAACCAATTTAAAGAAGGTATTATATTCAAACACAGATATAATGAATTAAAGATATACGGTTTAAAAAATATTCTTGAAAACAAACAATTGAGTGCCCAGTTAATTAATTTGAAAAAATTATTACACGGTTTTCAAACAGGGGACATAGAGGTAGACAAATTGTTTGATTTGAATAAATTTGCTTCATTAGTGGTTGTTAGTGACATTATTGGTCTTAAGCATGCTTTGTTCCGGAGCAATATGCGACTTTATTTTAACCCAGTTACAGGGTTGATAGAGCCCATTGGAAGAGAATGGGGATACCTAAGAAAAGAAACGAAATACACTACTTCATTGCTAATCGAAAAACCCAATCCAATAGTAACCTATCACTCGACTATACAAAATGATGATTTTCTAAGCAAAATATATTCTAGTTTAGAGTTCGAAGAAGAATACATTAAGAAAGCAAAGATACTTTCAAATGAGATGTTTCTGGATAGTTTGGTGTCAATAAATCAAACTAAAATAGATCAATTACTCAACGAAATTCACAAATACAATCCCTTCTATATTTTTCCAATTGATCTTCTTAAGGTCAATCAAAAATACATACGTGATAAAATTTATACTAAATTACCTGATATTAATGCTTTTTTTAATAATTCTAATGATGGTAGCTTTTCCCTTGCAATTGAAAATTTAAGGGATTTACCGATAGAAATCCATTATATCAGCTATAATATAAGAGAGCAAATTTTTCCAAAAGGTAGAATGATTTTAGCTTCAAAATACAAGCAAGATCAAATCTATCAAGAAAAGAAGTTTCACATACCGCGAAGTATAAATCAAGCTGATTTCTCTCCAGATTCGCTCGAAGTTATTTATTCGATTCTTGGTATAAACGAAACTAAAAAAATTGCTGTCTTTTCTAAAAAATTAGAGGCGAACGATTATTCTAATCTAAATCCCACAAGAAGAAGTTCTAATTTAGCTGATTTTCCATTTTTAACGGTTGACGAGACAAATAAAACCATTCTATTTTCTGTCGAAAAATGTAACATTGACAAAGATTTAATTATTCCAAAAGGTTATATCGTATCGGCAATTCCAGGATGTCAGATTGACATTACCAATTCATCAAAGATCATATCTTATTCGCCTTTAAGGTTTTTCGGAAAGAGGGATAATATTATCTCTATTGGTTCTTCAGATTTAACAGGGCAAGGACTAGTAGTCTTTAATTGCAACCAATATTCTGAACTCTCATTTGTTGAATTCAGCAATTTGTCCAACATATCCGAAAAAGGTTGGAGTTTGAGTGCCGCTGTAACATTCTATGAAGCACCGGTTAATATAATTAATTCTACTTTTAGAAATAATTTAATTGGTGATGACTATCTAAATGTTATCAGAACAAATTTTAACTTAATTGATTCAAAATTTGAAAACACAAACGCTGACGCTTTGGATTCTGATTTTTGTAATGGGAATATTGAAAATGTTCAATTTTTAGAAGTGGGTAACGATGCAATAGATATTTCTGGAACTAAACTAAATATATCAGAAGTCGAAATTGTTAATGCAAACGATAAAGGCATAAGCGGGGGTGAAAACTCACATATTATTGGTAGAAATATTACGGTTAGAGGAGGGGAAATTGCAATAGCTAGCAAAGACAATACAAATATTGAATTAGATAATATTAAAATTGAATCAAGTAAATTAGCTTATTGTGCATTTCAGAAGAAATCTGAATTTGGACCTGGTATCATAAAAATTATTAATGGGACATTAATGAACGTTGACACCCCATATTTAATTGAAATTGGTTCGGAAGTATGGATAGACGGTAAAGAAATTGAAAACAAAAGTAAGAAAGTAAAAGAAATACTATATGGAGTTGAATTTGGAAAATCATCAAAATGATAATTTTAGATTTGAAAGGAAATTTTTAACGAATGCTTTGGATCGTGAGGCTCTTCAGAATATTGTTGCTCAAATTCCGATGTTCTTTACAGAAGTTTATCATGAAAGATGGATCAACAATATATATTTTGATTCTGTACAGTTTACAAACTTTAAAGACAATGTAGTTGGTAATATGCACAGAAAAAAATATAGAATTCGATGGTACGGTGAAATGATTTCAAAAATAGATAATCCGATACTGGAATTAAAAATTAAAAAAGGACTATTAGGAGATAAAAAATCCTTTAAAATAAACCCTTTCGAATTGAAAATTGGGATGGATTCAAATTCCGTTTTAGAAAAAATAAAGGAATCAAATATTGATTCTAGAATAAAATATCATTTGTTAGAACAAAAGCCAGTTCTACTAAATAGGTACAGAAGAAAATACTTTCAATCAGCCGATAAAAAATTTAGAATAACCATTGATGATGAACAATCATTTTACAAAATTGACACATTTAACAATTCCTTTGAGCATAATTTTAAAGACCCTGATTCTATCATTTTAGAGATTAAATATGATAAAAAAAATGACGTGGACGCGTCCCTTATTTCTAACACTTTCCCATTTCGGTTAACTAAAAGTTCTAAGTATGCTAGAGGAATAGAATTATTATATTTCTAAAAACAAAAAGCTGTTATGATTCTTTGCCTAATTAATTTCAATATAATAAGTTATTGTTCCTTAATGTAGCCTATCTTAATCGAGTTTAACCTGCGGAGCATTATCAATTACAATACAAACTGTTTAGGAGTTTAATTCGAATACCTCTCAGGTTTTCAGTTGATTAAGCGAACAAAACATCCAGTACCAAAAACATCTCAATAAAATTGACGAAAATATTCTCAAAAAGCAATAAATTTATCAAAAAGTAGTTCATTATTTGATGATACGATTAGATATAGACTATCTAGAATAATAACATTTTGGATATTATCCTTCATTATTGATTCATAACAAAAAATTAATTAAATGAAGCAATTAGTTCGTAATGTAAAAATAATTGGTACCGGTTCTTTTGTACCTGAAAAAATTTATACAAATGAGTATCTTGAAACCATTATAGATACGAATAGTGAATGGATTGAAAAGAATTTAGGCATTAAAGAAAGACATATTGCCTCGGAAGATGAGGCTACCAGCGATTTAGCGTATAAAGCAGGTTTAGCTGCCGTCGAAAATTCGGGGCTGACAATTGACGACATTGATTTAATAATCGTCGCAACATCAACTCCGGACAGATTAGCTCCTTCAACCGCAGCGATCGTTCAAGACAAAATGAAGGCCTATAATGCGGTGGCTTTTGACATTTCAGCCGTGTGTAGCGGATTTCTATATGCGATGTCTGTTGGATCTCAATTTATAGCCTCTGGTGTATATGATAACATTTTACTTATCGGAGCGGATACTTTCTCAAAAATAACTGATTGGTCAAGACGTGATGCTGTATTTTTTGGAGATGGAGCCGGGGCCGCGATCCTGTCACATGGAAATGTTAATGAAGGATTTATGGCCTTTAGGTTATACACTGACGGAAGAGGAAAATTTAATTTCACTATTCCAGGAGGAGGTTCTGAAATTCCTTCCACACATGATTCTGTGGAAAAGGGGGAACACTTTTTTCAAATGAATGGTGCCGCTGTTTTCGAAACAGGAACAAAGGTCTTACCAAAAGCTATAAATCAGGTATTAACTGATACGGGTTTATCTGTAGATGATATAGACTATTTGATACCACATCAGCCCAGTATCCGTATTCTTCAAAAAACAGCAGATATATTAGGATTACCCTGGGAAAAAGTCATGACAAATATGGATAAATATGCAAATACTTCCGGAGGGACAATTCCTATACTTTTAGACGAAGTGAACAGATCCGGGAAATTAAAAAAGGGAAATGTGGTCTTATTTGCCGCAGTTGGCTCTGGGTGGACTTATGGAGCCTCAATTTTGAAATGGGCTTAGTTATTAATTTAATAATAAGAATATGATAATTATTACTGGTGCTTCTCGGGGAGTTGGTGCATACTTGTTTAAAAAATATGAATCTATTGGAGAAAAAGTATTTGGAACTTACAACCTTACCAAACCGCAAAATAGTAAAGATAATGGCGTTTATCATCAAGTAAATGTTGTTAATTATGACGAAGTAGAAAATTGGATAAATGAACTTGGTGATCTTAAGGAGCTAACTCTTATAAATTGTGCCGGAATATCATATAATTCATTCGCTCATAAATCAGATGTTGAAAAATGGAAAAATGTGATTGATGTTAATTTGATTGGCACCTATAATGTTATCAGAGCAGTACTGGTTCATATGAGGGAAAATAATTTTGGACGTATCATTAATTTTGCCTCTGTAGCCGCTCAAAAAGGAACACCTGGTATTAGTGCTTATTCTGCTTCGAAATCTGCCTTATGGGGATTATCTAAGAGTATTGCTGTTGAAAATGCTTCAAAAGGAATTACCATCAATAATGTAAATCTGGGATATTCTGAATTAGGTATGATTGAAGAAGTCCCAGAGAAATTTAAGGAAATCATAAAGTCTCAAATTCCAAGTGGAGAATTTTGTAAAAAAGAAGACATTTTCAAATGCGTTGAATTTATTAGAAATAATGTATATCTAAACGGTTCTTCTGTAGATTTAAATGGAGGAATATTTTAATTTTTGTTATTTACCGACTCCAAAAACACTTCTGCCATCATACATCTCGCGCTTCCGCCGCCACAGGCCTCTATCGTATTAAGGTCACTTGATAAAAGCGTGGCTTCATTTTCTAAGATCTCTAGTTGATCTGAACTTAGGCTATCGTATGCTGCCTGACTCATAACGGTTAACGGCTCATTAGTACCATCCAATACCTGAAGCATATTTCCTGCGAATTGTTCTACCTGTTCTTCGGTGATCGCCATAAGTTGTTTGCCACTGCGTTTTATGTGTTCAATGAAATTTTTCTTTTCCTTTTTATCGTCAATTGCATCGATGCACGCTATGACATTCTTTTGAGTAACTGCCATCATCACGTTGGTATGATAGATCAGTTCACGTTTATCATTTACAGTTTGAAAAGCGTGGAAAACGACAGGAGTGAATTCAAAATCCTCGCAAAACTCAATGAAAAGATCTTCGTCTGCTCTTGCAGACAAGGCACAATAAGCGATTCTATTCTCTCGATCCAAAACAATGCTTCCTGTTGCCTCCAGAAAGACATCCTCTTCCTCTGCAGAAGAATAGTCTACGATCTGGTCGATTTTAAATCCATTTTCTTCGAGAATATCAAAAATATCATCTCTTCTTTCAAGTCTTCTGTTTACAGCAAACATAGGATAAACACCTACTTTACCATTATGATGAAATGAAATCCAGTTATTTGGAAAAATTGAATCAGGAGTATTCGGCACAACAGTATCTTCAATAACAATAACGTTTACCCCACGCTCTCTGAGTTTGACAACAAAATTGTCAAATTCTCTCAAAGCATTAGCTTGAATAGACTCAGCAGACATATGCTCAGGATTTTGTTGGTAATAATTGTTAATGGCTGTTTCTTCGTTCATCCTGAAGGAGACCGGTCTTATCATCAATATGGTGTTCGTAAGCTCTTTCATACAATATATTTTATGCTCTGATCAAAGGTAGAGTGGAACATCTTAGCAAACCCTCCTGTCTACCAATTTCGGCATATGGAATTTCTTCAACTGTGAAGCCTTGTTCTCTCAACCAAGCATTTAATCTTTTAAAACCTGCTTCAGAAACAACTACATTGTCGGAAATAGAAAATATGTTTGAATTCATATCATACATTTCATCTTTTGAAATTTCAAAAATATTATCCTTACCAAATAGGTCCACTAAGAATTGATATTCCTCTTCTATCAAAAATCCGTTTTTATGCAAAATTGCCTTGTTCTTGCCTACGGGCTGAAAACAGCAATCCAGATGCAAGGCATTTTCCCTGGGCTTGGTATTCGATTTTCTGAGTTCAAATGATTTCACTTGTTTCTCAGGATAAAGATTCTTTAAAAATTCAACTGCTGCTACATTCGTACGAGCAGTTATATAATCTGCATAGTCATCTCCGCTATAGACGCCCACAAAGATATAATCATTCCAAGGCATCACATCACCACCCTCTACGTGAACCTCATCCGGAGGGGATATTCTCTTCAGAGGATCAAATTGATTGTAAACATGATTAATTGCATCAAGTTCCTCTATTCTATTAGGTAAGATATTCGACCTGATAAACTTATCCTCAATCACAAATCCAATGTCTCTGGCAAAAATCTGATTAACATCTTTCAATATTCTTGGACGATATACTTTAACACCATGCTTTTTAAGTACGCGTTCAAATTCAGTCATTTCCTTCACCATATCCTCTTCCAAAGGATAAGTACCAGCAAGAATATTTTCAATAGACTTTGGGTCATAACAATCCTCAATCTTTGGAACAGGTCCGTTTGATTTTGCCGTGCCTAATACAACGGCTTTTAACCTTGAAGTTTCATTTACAATGTGAAGATCCATTTATGATTATTTTCGCGTAAAAGTAGATAAAAAAAACGCGTAAAGAACATACTTCCTTGACGCGTTTTAATATTGTCAATCAATAATCTGATGGGCCGTTCCAGCCAATCAATTATAGCTTATCTTTCATCAAATTCTTTAAAATCACGCAGTGCATGACCTGTATATAATTGTCTTGGTCTACCGATTGGTTCACCATTCAATCTCATCTCCCTCCATTGAGCGATCCATCCGGGCAATCTGCCAATGGCAAACATCACCGTAAACATATCCTTTGGAAATCCAAGTGCCCTGTAAATGATTCCTGAATAGAAATCTACATTAGGATACAATTTTCTTTCTGCGAAATATTCATCATTTAAAGCTACTTCTTCCAAATGTTTCGCAATCTCCAATATAGGATCATTAGTCCCTAAATCAGCAAACAATTCATCTGCTGCTTTTTTGATGATTCTTGCTCTTGGATCAAAATTCTTATACACCCTGTGTCCAAATCCCATCAATCTAAAAGGGTCGTTTTTATCTTTAGCCTTTAAAATATATTTTTCAACGCCTCCCCCGTCTTCTTGAATGCTTTCCAACATATCTAATACTGCCTGGTTAGCACCTCCGTGAAGCCTTCCCCAAAGGGCTGAAACTCCTGACGATACAGAAGCAAACAAACCGGCTTCAGATGAACCTACAATTCTAACTGTTGATGTTGAACAATTTTGTTCATGATCTTCATGTAGTATCAACAATTCGTCCAAGGCCTTTACAGCGATAGGATTCATCACATACTTTTCAGTTGGAATCCTGAACATCATTTGCATGATATTCTCAACATAATTCAAGGAATTATCGGCATAATTCAATGGTGTTCCCAGATTCTTACTATGTGCCCAGGCTGCAATAACAGGGAATTTACCCATCAGCATTGTTATAGCATTATAAACCTCCTCATCTTTGGTAATATTAACTACTGCCGGATTAAAAGCAGTTAAAGCCGAAGTCAAAGAAGATAACATACCCATTGGATGTGCTTTTTTTGGAAAACCATCTATGATGTTTTTCATTTCCTCATTGAGCAATGAATGGTATTTAATATCCTTTTCCCATTTAGCAAATTGTTTTTTTGTAGGCAATTCTCCGAAAATGATCATATAAGCTACTTCCAAAAAACTCGCTTTTTTGGTCAACTCTTCAATGGCATAACCCCTATGTCTTAATATTCCTTTCTCTCCATCCAGAAAAGTGATCTTACTTTCACATGATCCTGTATTTTTAAATCCTGGGTCAATGGTGATGATTCCTCCCGTTGCAGCACGTAAAGTCTTCACATCAATGGCTACTTCATTTTCTGTTCCCACAACAACCGGAAATTCATATTCTTGTCCTTTAACAATCAATTTTGCAACTTCTGACATATGTAGTAAAGTATTTAATTTTTAATATTTATTCGTTCTAGCGAAATTACAAAATAACTGCCAATTTTCCTCAAAAATTGGCCGATTTTAAAACGCAAAAAAGCTGAATTTTCATCCAGCTTTTTTATTTTTATACAATAAGAAATTATCCCACTTTGAAAGCATTCAATTGAGGATAATATGCGGTACTATGAAGCTCTTCCTCAATTCTCAACAACTGATTGTATTTTGCCATACGATCACTTCTTGATGCAGATCCGGTTTTAATCTGACCGGTGTTTAAAGCTACTGCAAGGTCAGCAATAGTATTGTCTTCTGTCTCACCAGAACGGTGTGACATTACAGAAGTATATCCTGCATTATGGGCCATATTAACGGCAGCGATCGTCTCCGTTAAGGTACCTATTTGATTTACTTTAATAAGGATCGAGTTGGCGATACCATTATCAATACCTTTTGACAAGCGTTCAACATTGGTTACAAAAAGATCATCACCGACTAATTGCACCTTGTCACCAATCTTTTCGGTTAAATACTTCCAGCCATCCCAGTCATTCTCATCCATTCCATCCTCAATAGAGATTATTGGATATTTGGCAGCCAGTTCAGCAATATAATCAGCCTGCTCTTCACTTGTTCTTATAACACCTTTATCTCCTTCGAATAGTGTATAGTCATATTTTCCATCTTTGTAGAATTCTGCAGCGGCACAGTCTAATGCCAACATCACATCATCACCGGCAGTATATCCTGCTTTTGAAATAGCGCTAATGATCGTATCAAGGGCATCCTCAGTTCCATCAAAAGTAGGTGCAAATCCACCTTCATCACCAACGGCAGTATTCAGCCCTCTGTCATGTAATAATTTTTTAAGATTGTGGAAAATCTCACTACCCATTTTAATCGCTTGAGTGAAATTCTTAGCTTTTACAGGCATTACCATAAATTCCTGAAAGGCAATCGGTGCATCAGAATGCGATCCTCCATTTACGATATTCATCATCGGAACAGGCAGCGTATTCGCACTTACACCTCCCACGTATCTATACAATGGCTGATTTAGTTCATTTGCTGCTGCTTTGGCTGCCGCCAACGACACTCCTAAAATAGCATTAGCACCCAATTTAGCTTTATTTGGTGTTCCATCAAGCTCGATCATGATCTGATCAATGGTATTTTGTTCAAACACTGAATATCCAATCACTTCTTTTGCAATAATCTCATTGACGTTTTCAACTGCCTTTAAAACACCTTTACCCATATAATCATCTCCACCATCTCTTAATTCTACAGCTTCATGTTCACCAGTAGAAGCTCCTGAAGGAACTGCTGCCCTTCCCATTACACCATTTTCGGTGATTACATCAACCTCTACAGTAGGATTTCCTCTGGAGTCAAAAATTTGTCTTGCATGAATGTCTAATATAATGCTCATTTTACTATAATTTTAATTGTTTTATCTGATGTAAATTTACAAAATAATAAAGATTTTCAGCCTTTATTATTTACTAAAGTACGATATCGTTTTCGACAAAAAATACCTGCTTCTTTATTGTTTTGATTCTTTAATCATATCGATGAACTGATCAAATAAATAGGACGAGTCATGAGGCCCCGGGCTAGCTTCAGGGTGGTATTGCACCGAGAAACAATTCTTGTCCTTTATGCTCATTCCTGCCAGAGTGTTATCATTTAAATGTTCATGAGTGATCTGTAAATCACTATGCGATTCCACAGCCTCCTTGTCAACCACAAACCCATGGTTTTGAGAAGTAATCTCTCCCTTACCTGTCAACATGTTTTTTACAGGGTGATTTATTCCTCTGTGCCCGTTGTGCATTTTATATGTTGGAATGCCTTTAGATAAAGCTATTACCTGATGCCCTAAACAGATTCCAAACAGGGGTGCATTTTTATCGATAATCTGTGAGGCCAGTTTCTGTGCACTTTTAAGCGGTGTTGGATCGCCAGGTCCGTTAGACAAGAAGTATCCATCCGGTTTAAACGAGCTCAAATCTTCAAAAGTGGCATCATAAGGGAAAACCTTTACAAAACAATCGCGTTGTGTAAGGTTTCTTATAATATTTCTCTTAATTCCAATATCCAGGGCAGCAATCTTATAGGTAGCAGTTTCGTCACCCACAGTGTAGGCCTCTTTGGTCGATACTTTTGATGCCAATTCCAAGCCATCCATTGAAGGAACGGCATCCAGTTGCTTTTGTAGAGTCTCCAGATCAGTCTCTGTTGAAATGATGGCATTCATGGCGCCTTTATCTCTGATATATCGCACAAGGGCACGTGTATCAACATCCGAAATGGCTACAAAATTCTGTTTTTTGAAATACTCCAGTAACGAACCCTGTGAATTCTCTCGTGAATAATCAATACTAAAATTACGGCAAACCAGGCCAGATATCTTAATACCCTCCGATTCTTCTTCATCATTGTTGACACCGTAATTACCAATATGGGCATTGGTGGTTATCATAAGTTGTCCAAAATAAGAAGGGTCAGTAAAGATTTCCTGGTATCCCGTCATTCCGGTATTAAAACAAATCTCTCCAACAGCGGTACCATCAATTCCAACTGACTTACCTTCAAACATGGTTCCGTCCTTTAAGATCAATATTGCCTTTTTGTGCGCTTGGTATTTCATATTTTCTGATAAATTTTTATAACGGGTTATTCTTGGAAAAAATACAAATTTTCTTTTATCCAAAAAAAAAGGATAAGCTAAAAATTAGCCTATCCTTTTATTTTTTTAAATACAAAAATACAATTTATGCTTCATCCTTATTCTCAGCATCTTGTGACTTTGGTTCTTCAACTTTCTCCTCAACAGCAGTTTCAGCTGCAACAGGTACGTCAGTGGCTTTTTTTCCGCCTCTTCTTCTTGTTGCTTTCTTCTTCTTCTCCTTCGGGTTGTATATCTCGTTGTAATCAACCAGTTCAACCATTGCCATAGAAGCATTATCTCCCTGACGATTTCCCACTTTGATGATTCTTACATATCCACCTGGTCTGTCACCAACTTTAACAGCTACATCTCTAAACAATTCAGCAACTGCATATTTATCTTTCAAATTACTAAAAACGATTCTCCTGTTATGGGTAGTGTCATTTTTTGATTTAGTAATTAACGGTTCAACGTATTGACGCAGAGCTTTTGCTTTAGCAACAGTTGTATTAATGCGCTTGTGTTCAATTAATGAACAAGCCATATTGGCCAACATAGCTTTTCTATGTGCCGTTTTTCTACTTAAATGATTAATTTTCTTTCCGTGTCTCATCTTTCACTT
>RCND010000731.1_pt1 | contig 18856 bp, 12 predicted proteins | sample 2041351 | NCBI WGS metagenome assembly RCND01 (sample SAMN09708230, study PRJNA481090) | Marine sediment metagenome, whole genome shotgun sequencing project. | biome: marine sediment; feature: ocean; material: sediment; isolation source: Sewage treatment plant 12B marine sediment (STP12B) ... | reverse complement strand
TCGAAAATCTCTATTTCGTTGGTGAAGGCAGCGGATTTGCAGGAGGGATCATCTCAAGTGCTGCAGATGGAGTTAAGTGCGCAATTGCCTTGTGTTTATAAAAGACATTAAGATTCCGAACCACAAGGTCTGGAGTTCAACTGATATCCCTAAAGGATGACACATTTCTACAATTTCTTTTGTTCGTCTTAGATTCTCCTTGTATGAAAGTCCCGATCCGTCAAACATAATAGAAGTGAACCCTGATTTTATGGCGCGCATAATACTTTTATGAGTGATACCATGGTCCAGATTTATAGCAATGGGAATATCTAGGGGTTCTGCTATGGCTTTATACTGGGGTATCATAATCTCAGGAGGACAGTAATCGAAATGAACTTCTGCAATATTTAGAATTACAGGTGATTGTTCTTGAGAAGCTGCCATTAATACAGCACGTGCAAAATGTGAATCAACAGCATTAAATGCTCCTACTGTATACTTATTAGTCTGAGCTTCCAGAAGTAATTCATTCAAATTTCTTATTGCCATATTTTTTTCAGTAAATATATTTTTTTAACATATAACACAGACTATAGCAAGTATTATTGGTTAATATAGTGCTAAAGGCTGTGAATATTTTGCTAGGTGTGATAGATATTGTAATTTAAATTTGTATTGTATTATTACTCATGAAAAATAAATAACTATGGCAGGAAAATACAAGTTTACATTTGGCCCGTGGAATATTTCCGAAGGAGCCGATCCATTTGGCCCGGATGTTAGGAAAAGTATGGAATTTGACCAAAAACTCGAATGTTTCAAGTCCCTGGGGTATGATGGAGTCCAGTTCCATGATGATGATGCAGTGCCAAATATGAATGAGGCAAGTGCATCACAAATTAGTAGTGAAGCTAAAAAACTAAGGTCAAAACTGGAAAATCAGGGATTGGTGGCTGAATTTGTGGCACCTCGTCTCTGGGAGGATGACCGGACCATTGATGGTGGATATACCTCCAACGATCCAAAACAGCGCGACTATGCAATTGAACGTTCGAAAATTGCTATTGATATTGCGAAGGAGCTACATACTAACCAAATTGTCTTATGGCTGGCCAGAGAAGGAACCTATTCACGTGAAGCAAAAGACAGCAAAGTAGCAGTTGATCAATTGGTCACAGCTATGAATACAATGTTAGAATATGATCCTGATATTAAAATCCTCATAGAACCCAAACCAAATGAGCCTGCAGATGTAACCTATATCCCAACTACCGGCCATGCGATTGGTTTAGGAATGTTGACTGTGGACCCTGATAGAGTTGGTGTTTGCATTGAAAGCGCACATGCGATCCTGGCTGGATTAGATCCTTCTGACGAAATGGGTTATGCCCTTGCACATAAAAAACTGTGGTCAGTTCACCTCAATGATCAAAATGGATTGAAATTCGATCAGGATAAATCATTCGGCTCGGTTGATTTAAGGAGAGCCTTTAATCAGGTAAGAATCCTGGATAAGCATGACTACGGAAATGAAGGTCAGTTTGTTGGAATGGATGTGAAGGCAATGAGAACCCAAAAAGACCATGTGGCTACAAAACATCTCAGGAATAGCAAAGATATGTTCTTTAAGCTTCTTGAAATTTCCAGAAGTTTGGATGACGAAATCATAGAAAAATACCGTCAGGAACGTGATTACGAAGAGTTAGATATGTACATCATGAATGCACTGACAGGAGGATAAATAATATTTGGTGAGTTAGTTTGAAGTAGTTTAGTAAGTTTAAAGGAGGACACTCATTTGATGGTTTACGCAGCCAGAATTAATGAGTTCCTCCTTAACTTTATTTTGGAATTATCAGATAATGAAGAAGTTATTGCTGTTTGGAGCAGGTAAAATTGGTCGTTCATTTATTGCACAGATATTCAGCAAGGATGGGTATGAGATCATTTTTGTTGATATTTCACGATCTATTGTTGATCGGCTGAACCTCGAAAAAAGATATCCTGTCTATATTAAAGATCAAAGCCAAGAGACCCTCTGGGTCGAAAATGTAAGGGCTCTACACAGCAGTCAACAGGATGAGATCATTGAAGAGATTTCTACTTGCCAGTTAATTGCGGTTAGCGTTGGAAGAGCTGGACTGCCATCAATTTGCGAAACACTCTCCAAAGGGATATTACTTAAGTATGAACGCTCACCAAAGGATAAAACTGACATAATAGTTGCTGAAAATCTTCGGGATGGGGATCTCTATATGAGAAAAGAATTGATGCTTCATCTGCCCGGAGGATTCCCCATCGAAAAAGTACTTGGGATTCAAGAAACATCCATTGGTAAAATGGTCCCGATTATTTCTGAGGAAATTACACAACAAGATCCACTGGCAGTTTATGCTGAAGCTTATAATAACTTGATTGTTTCATCCGGATTTCTAAATGGCATTCCACAGCTTGCGGCACTATCTCCAAAACAGAATATTAAAGCATGGGTTGACCGTAAATTATTCATTCATAACCTGGGACACTCTGTTGCTGCCTACGTAGGTAATTTCCTCCATCCCGAGAAAGTATTTATCCATGAAGTGCTACAGGATGATAAAGTGGAAAAAGCCGTGCGAACAGCTATGTATGAGGCTGCAATTATATTACAAAGTATTTATCCCGGGGAGTTTTCTGATGAGCATTTAGAAAGCCATATCAATGATCTTATTAATCGCTTTAGAAATGTTGCCCTGGGAGATACAGTGTTCCGCGTGGGCTGCGATTTAGAACGTAAGCTATCCTATGATGACCGGTTCATGTCACCCATTCGTCACGCTTTACAGTTTAATCATAGTCACAGGAATATATTGTATGGGTATTTGTGTTCACTACATTTTACAGCCACATCAGACCAGGGAAACAGTTTTACCAGGGATATTGAAATTGTCAGGAAATACCAGGATCTCGGAATACAATACATTTTGCAAAAGTATTCTGGCCTTACAGCACCAGAAGCCTCAAATCTGGAAAAGGAATTTCAGCAATTAGCAGAAACAACAAACATAAATCTGGATTAGAATGAGTCATACTTCAAATCATAGAAAAGGCATTCTTTGTGGAGGTAACTGGATTGTGGATCATGTAAAAATCATCGATACATATCCGAGTGAGAACATGCTTGTGGATATTTTGGATGAATTTGTATCCGTTGGCGGGGGACCCAATAATGTGCTAACTAATCTTGCAAAACTGAATGCAGACATCCCCCTTTATGCAATGGGATTGATCGGAGATGACCAGGATGGTGAGTTCATATTTCGTGAACTGTCGAAATATAAAATCGACGTAGGTGGGTTGAAAAAAACGGATCTGAAAAGAACCTCCTATACAGATGTTATGTCTGTAAGCGGTTCTGGGAACAGAACCTTCTTTCATTATCGGGGCACCAATAGTTTATTGGATATTCATGATTTTGAGATTCAATCCGATGCGCGAATTTTTCATTTAGCATACTTATTGTTACTTGATAAGTTAGATGCTATTGATGATGATTATGGCGTAGTAGCTGCAAGAGTTTTAGATGGCTTACAGAAAAAGGGATACAAAACATCTGTTGATGTGGTCTCTTCAGAAGGAGGAAGATTTAAAACCATTATTGGCCCCTGTTTACCATACATAGATTATCTCATAATAAATGAGATTGAGGCAGGATTAACGACAGGAAGGAAGATACGCTCAGGTGCTGGCAAAATCGATATTGAACAATTGCATAATGCTGCACATGACCTTATTCGAGCAGGTGCCAAAAAGAAAGTTATTATTCACTTCCCGGAGGGTGGTCTTGTACTGGACAGGAATGGGGATAAACTGTTACTCCCATCATTCATAGTAAGTGATGTGGATATAAAGGGTACAACTGGCGCCGGAGATGCTTTCTGCGCAGGTTGTTTATATGCGATTCATGAAGGATATGATCATGAGAGAATGCTGAAGTTTGCTCACGCCAGTGCTAGCTTTAATTTGCAGAATCCCACTTCCACAGGAGGTGCTGTTACAATAGGTGAGATCGATCACTACATCGAATCAGCAAGCCTTAGACCATCTGTCACCTAGTTATCATTTATCTGGTCGAGACTTTTACTCCAGTATTTCCGCTGATATTCGGACGGGGTCGCGCTCTTGATTTTCTTAAACTGACGGTTGAAATTTGAAAGGTGATTGAAGCCAGATTCGTAGCAGATTTGTGAGATACTCAATTTATTCTCAATCAGCAGTTTGCTGGCATTTCCAATTCTTACTTCATTTACAAAGGTTGAAAATGACTTATTGGTCCTCTGCTTGAAATACCTGCAAAAAGAAGGAGGAGTCAGGCTTATCATGTCCGAGACTTCTTCCAATGAGATATCCCTGTAGTAATTGGTCAGTACATGATCGTAAATAATCTCCATTCGATGTTCATCAAGGGAGTTTATACTTTTTGCTTTATAATTTGGTGAAGAGAGATATTTATATTCATTTGTAGAGGACATGATTTCTAATATTGATAATAAGTGCATTAAACTGCTCATGTCAGAAATTGAAGGCATTTCCTTCATATATTTTTCAAGCCGCTTTCTAGTTTCTTTCGAAAACTCAATGCCTCTTTTAGCCTCATTTAGTAAATGTTTGATTTTATACATTTCAGGCAGATCAGAAAATGACTCTCCCCAAAAATCTTCTTTGAACTGAATGAAAATGGCTTGCGAGACTAAGTTGCTCTCAGGCTTGCTAAACTCTGGACTACAGGACCAGACATGAGGTGTGTTTGATCCTGTTATCACAAGGTCTCCCGGGTAAAAGTTATTTACACTATCTCCTACATATCTGGTTCCATACCCCTTTACAATAAGAATTATCTCCACTTCCGGGTGAAAGTGCCAGGGGGTGGTAAAGTACGGCTGAACATTATCTCTGTAAAAGAAAGATTGATTCTCCGGACGTGTTACTTTTTCTAAAACTGCCTTCATGTTAATATAGTGCAATAGATGGTTAAATCATTAGTTGACTCATGCTATTTTTTGCTATTACTTTACTCTATATTAGTGCAAATATACACTTTATTAACTAGTCATTGAAATAAATAAGCAATGCTGAACCATAAAATCCACAAATCCTTAATCACCCTTTGTTTAATACTGGCAGTTGCTGCCAACCTGCAGGCACAGAGGAAACAGGAAAAATCGATTCCCTATCTACATCTTCAGAACGGAATTACACAACTGATAGTAGATGATAAGCCTTTTCTAATGTTGGGTGGCGAACTGCATAATTCAAGCGCATCGAGTCCAGAGCATATGAAGACCGTATGGGCTAAGATGAAGTCTCTGAATATCAATACAGTCATTGCACCTGTCTACTGGGAACTAACAGAGCCGGAAGAAGGGAAATATGATTTCACTCTCACGGACGGACTAATCAGGGGAGCCCGGGAAAATGATATCAAATTGGTGATCTTATGGTTTGGAGCATGGAAGAATGGTTATTCCACTTATACTCCCGGATGGGTAAAAACAGATCTGGAGCGTTTCTCAAGGGTCAAAGACGAGACCGGAAATTCCAGGGAAATTCTTTCAGTTTTTGATCAGGAAACTTTAGAAGCGGAAGGAAAAGCATTTAAAGAGTTCATGAAGCACCTGAAGAAAGTGGATGGAACTGATCACACTGTCATCATGATACAGATCGAAAATGAAGTGGGGATTCTGAAAGACTCCCGGGACCGGTCTGAACTGGCCGATCAGGCTTTTGACAATGAGGTCCCCGAGACCCTCCTCTCCTACTTGAATCTTAACAAAGAAACCCTGCTCCCTGAAATTTCAAATGCCTGGGCAGAATCAGAGTATAATCAAAAGGGAACCTGGCAGGATGTTTTTGGGCCACTTTATGCTGCTGAAGAAATATTCATGGCGTGGCATTACGCCAGTTATATCAACCAACTGGCTGAAATTGGGAAAGACATTTATGAACTGCCCATGTTTGTGAATGCCTGGGGAAAACAGAATGCGAAGCAGAAACCAGGGGGATATCCCAGCGGTGGACCCATATCGGCCATGCTGGATATCTACCGTACGGGAGGTCCTATGATTGACTTCCTGGCACCGGATATTTACGGTTCAGATTTCAAAGGAGATGCCACAAAGTACACCAGGACCGGCAATCCTCTTTTCATACCCGAAACAAGAAGAGATGAAGCAGCAGCCGACAGACCATTCTGGGTATTCGGGGAGATGAACGGGCTGGGGCTGGCACCCTTTGGCATAGATAATAAGGAGGTAATGGCAGACCACCCCATGTCGCTTACCTACGCATTGATTAATGATCTGACTCCCCTAATTACTCAGGCCATGGGTACTGGTCGTATGCATGGATTTCTGGAAGCTGAGAATGTAAGTGAAGAATTCGAAATGGGAAACTTCATTATACGGATTCAGTATCAGGGTTCAGGTCTGGAAGATCAAAAAGGATCCGGACTTGTAATTCAGCAAAAAGAGAATGAATTCCTTTTTGCCGGAAGAGGGTTCAATGTGAAGTTCCGGCATAAAGATGAGGCACAATTTAACACTGCCGTGCTTATGGTTGAGGAACTCAAGGTAGTCGATGGAGTATTTTCAAAGGTGATGACCCTCAATGGGGATGAAACCTATGGGGGAACCATGTTGAAATTTCCAGCCAAAGATGAAAACAGATATGGCCTACAAAAAGCGACTATTTATACTTATCCGGCAAGCAGAAATGAAGGCTATGAACAACAGTCCTACTCCGTTCTGGACCACCCGGGTTTTGAAGGAGTCTGGGAAGTTGGGGTAGATATGGGGCCACAGGGCGAATCAAAGGGCGATGTGGAATTTATCATTGAAGGTGATAAATACAAAGGCAAAATGCGCACTTCTGATATGGAGATCCCCTTCGAAGAGGTAGTCTTAACGAAAGAGGGAATACAGGTTGCGTACAGCATGCAAGGCTTTAACATTGTGATGAGGTTAAAATTAATTAGTGCTGAAAAAGTGGAAGGGAGTGTTGCAGATATCTATCCCCTCACCGGTTCACGAAAATCAGGTCCTCCTATAGATCCGCAAATTGCCGAAGCGCTTAAACCATTCCTGGGCACCTGGAAAATAATCGTTAAGAATACTCCTGAAGGAGATGTAAGTGGGATTCTTAACATTCATGAAAATGTAAGTGCGCTTTCCATAAAAGAGGAACAGTTTATGGTAACAAAAGTAGAGTTCCGACAAAATAGCCTGTTTCTGCACCTTCCCTTCCAGGGATATGAATCTACTCTGCAAATAGAACAAGACGAAAACCAGACTCTAAAAGGAATCCTTGGCGAACTATATGAAATAAACGGCACACGCTAACTGCCCCAATAAGCTGAAAATGAAAGTAGTCATAAAAATATTAAAAGTTCTGGGCGCACTTATTCTTTTCATCCTGCTACTTGGACTCTACATCTTTCTGACACAGAGATATCAGTTCAGAGTAAAACCTGAAAAGGAGCTTGCAGCATATTCAGGCCAGAATATCGACTATCCCATGGTGAACAATCAGTTTTACATCCCCACTGATGGTCCTTCCAATTTTGATATAGTTTCTCTGCCCAAAAATAATCCAGAGGCCATCCTGGATTCAAGACAGGTGATCTCCCTCAATGGAGTTTGGGACATTGAAGAGGGGGACTGGAAAAAGATTCCAGAGGAATTTACACACACTTGTGTAGTACCTGGCCTGGTGGACCTGGCCACACCGGAATTTGAAGCACCTGGGGAAATTAAACCCCTCTACTCCCTTAAGGCACTAAAACCATCAAATCTTTTGGGATTGGTCCGTTTCAAGGATAAAAACAGGGAAGCCTTCTGGTACAAACGCAGTTTTACCCTGGACAAGGATCAACAGAGAGAGCTGGTCATGTTGAAAGTCCACCGCGCAAAATATACTTCCACCGTATGGATTAATGGTGAAAAAGCAGGTGAAAATGGCCGGCTCTACTCTCCCGGAATATACAACATAAGCAGGTATTTAAATCCCCAGGGTGAAGGAAATGAAATCGTCATCAGAGTTGCATCAGATATCAGATACAAGCATACCCGAAATATTTATGGGGATGTATTGGAGAAAAAAAGACATATCCCAGGCATTTATGACAAGGTTGAACTCATCTCCAGCGGGAACCTGCACATAAAAAAAGTGCAGATTGTACCCAATATCACCGATAGTACGGTCAGGGTTGTCACCTGGGTAAAAAACCTTGGAGTCGATCCGAAAGCAAGCCATTTGGACTTTGTTGTAAAGGATTCTCTTAATCAATATAAAATCAGAAATCTCGTTTCAACTATCACTGAGATCCATCTGGAACCAGGAGAAGAGGAAATTGTTGATGTAGTAATCCCCATGGATTCATTTAGCTTGTGGAGTCCTGAATATCCAAACTTGTATACGCTGCAGGTGAACACCTCGGATGATGTTTATCATACATCTTTTGGAATGAGAAAGTTCCATTTCGATCCGGAAACCAAAATACCAATGCTGAATGGCTCTCCCTATTACCTCAGGGGGACCAGTGTACCCTTCTTTAGATTTGCAGAGGATCCCATGCGAGAGCATCTGGCCTGGGATGAGCAATGGATCAGGGAGTTGTTCAGAACCTTCAAGAAAATGAACTGGAACCACATACGCTTTCATGTAGGGCCAGCCCCTTCGCTCTGGTACCAGATAGCAGATGAAGAAGGAATGCTTATTCAGGATGAGTATGCAATTTGGACCATGAAGATATTTCGACTTGGACTACCAATAGATACCGTTGTTTCCGAGTATGTTCACTGGATGGAAGAGCAGTGGAACCATGCCTCATTATTGATTTGGGATGCACAAAATGAATCCACTGAAAAAAGTGAGCCGCGTACAGGATATGCCCTCAATATGGTCCGCGGATTGGATCTCTCTAATCGTCCCTGGGACAATGGGTGGGGGGATCCAGTGGAACCTACAGATACAGAGGAGCAGCATCCCTATTTGTTTTTCGACGGTATGGCCGATGTTTATGGTCGTGAAGTTGGCCCCTTATACAAGATGGAAGAACTAAATAAGCTGAACCCGGACACCACTAATTTTGGAAAAAATGGTCACCCAGCTCTGGTCAATGAATATGCCTGGTTGTGGGTTAGAAGGGATGGGGAACCTACATCGCTTACGAAAGGAGGATATCAGAAGAACTTTCCTCATTGGGGCAAGGAGGAAAGATTTGAGTATTACGCAAGAAACTTAGCTGCATTTACCGAATTGTATAGGTCTCAAAGAGCTGCCGGTGTGATGCAATTTGCCGGACTTACCAGCAACTTCCCGGGTTGTGGAACCACAGATATATTTCTGGATCAACAGAACCTCAAGATTGAGGACAATTTAGAGAAATACCTGCCCGATGCCTTTTCTCCACTTGGCCTCTGTATTTACAATTGGAGTGATACAATTGATTCCGGATCCATTCTCGAAGTACCTATTACATTGATCAACGACCTGGGCGCCGACTGGAAGGGCAATATAGACCTGGAGATCAAGAACGCGAATGGCATATACTGGCAATCAACGATAAGTGCTGGTGTACCAAAATTCGGAAAGAAGGTCTTTTCCACGACCATTAACTATCCTGATGAAACTGGGTGGTACGAATTAATTGCATCGCTGATAGATCATTCAGGAAATACTGTCAAATCCTACAGAAAATACTATATAAAATAGTCAATATGAAAAGGATATATAAAATTATTATCTGGATTGCAGGCGTAATAGTTGGAATACCCCTACTCACCGTAGTGGGTATATACTCATATTCCAAACTGACAAATAATGTGGATTTAAGCCCTTCGGCCTATCACTGGGAACAGGGAATGAATGAAAAAGAGATCGAAGTGGCAGCAATGGATCTGCTCTCTAAAATGACAGTGCAGGAGAAGGTGGACCAGCTGGCCGGAAATAAGGATAACTATTGGAGAATCTTTTCGATTGCAGCCATAGACAAGAAGATGGGGCATCCCTACTCGGGTAGAAACAAGCGTTTGGATATTCCTCCTCTGTCATTCTCAGATGGCCCACGCGGAATCGTATCTGCCAAAGGAACAAGTTTCCCTGTGGCTATGGCCAGAGGTGCGTCGTGGGATGTGGAACTGGAGAAGAAGGTGGGTGATGTGATGGGAAAAGAGGCACGGGCTGCGGGTGTAAACTATTACGCAGGAGTTTGCATTAATGTACTGCGGCATCCATCCTGGGGACGTGCTCAGGAGACTTTTGGAGAGGACCCATGGCTTCTGGGTGAGATGGGATTGGCCCTGACCAATGGGGTACAGCAACACAATGTAATGGCTTGCATCAAACATTTTGCCGCAAACAGCATTGAAAATTCGAGAACCTATGTCAATGTCAATGTGGATGAACGAACCCTGCGCGAAGTCTATTTTCCCCACTTTAAGAAAATTGCAGACAATGGCGTTGCTTCAATTATGTCTGCCTACAACAAGGTCAATGGAACCTATTGCGGTCATGATCCCTACCTGCTTACCACTGTATTAAGGGACGAATGGGGATGGGAAGGTTTTATAACTTCAGACTGGGTTCAAGGGATACGTGACGCCGAACAGGCTGCCAATGCAGGTATGGATGTTGAGATGCCTACTCCACAGGACTACGGGGACAAGCTGATAAAAGTGATAGAGGAGGGCAAAGTTTCCATGGAGCAAATAGATTTTATGGTGCTACGTGTTCTCAAAACCAAGCTACATTACATTACCCGTGAAGACCCCATGGAATATGGTAAGGACTTGATTGCTGCTGAGGACCATGTGAAACTTGCCAGAAAAGTATCTGAGGAGAGTATGGTGCTGCTTAAAAATGATGGAAATGTATTGCCCTTACAAAAATCCTCCATCAAGAAGCTGGCCGTTATTGGTAAACTGATAGATGAGGAAGTTACCGGCGATAAAGGGAGTAGCAGGGTGAATTCGAAGAACATTGTAACCCCCATTGAAGGCATTGAAGCTTATCTTGGAGATGAGGTAGAGGTAAGCCATTGCAATGGAAAAGATTTAGAAAAAGCGAAACAATTAGCCCGGGAGGCTGATGTGGTCATCCTTGTTGCAGGCTATGAACCCTCAGATGAAGGAGAATATATCAATGCCGGAAAAAAAGAGCCTCGAACCAGGGAAGAAGAGATGGAATTCAGGGAGAATCTGAAATGGTATAATTATGTAGTGGGTGGTGACAGACTTGAACTGGGCCTGAAGGATCGTGACCTGGTTTTAATAGATGAATTATCCAAACTCAACTCCAATACAATTGTATCTATCATTGCCGGAAGTGCAGTTATTATTGAGGATTGGAAGGATAAGGTTCCGGCCATACTAATATCCTGGTACAGCGGAATGGAAGGGGGGAACGCACTTGCACGCATCTTATTCGGAGATGTCAATCCATCAGGGAAGCTGCCTTTTACAGTAGCCAGGCAGGAACAGGACTATCCATATTTTGATGGCTTTGTAGAGGAGATTGATTATGGCTATTATCATGGCTATTCTCTTCTCGAGAAGAAAGGCATAGAGCCCGCATATCCATTTGGATTTGGGATGAGCTACACGGAATACAAATACGACAGTCTGAAAGTTCTCACTCCAGAGATCTCTCCAGATGGAGCCCTTCAGGTTTCGGTTGATGTAAGCAATACTGGAGCTATGCAGGGGAAAGAGGTGATCCAACTCTATATAGGATTCAACAACTCTGAGGTGGACCGTCCAGTGAAACTTCTTCGCGGATTTAAGAAAATAGATCTGGCCCCTGGAGAGACACAAACAATTCAATTCCAGGTACCGGTGAATGAGCTAGCCTATTACAATCCTCAGACAAAAAACTGGAAGACAGAACTGATGAGCTATCAGGTATATGCTGGATCCTCGTCTGCTTCAGCTGACCTATTACAAGGAGAGTTCCAGGTAAATTAGAATTAAGAACTTTATAAAAAACTATGATTATGAATGAAACCCGACCAAGAATAGGCCTTCTGGGCCTAATGCAGGAACTGTATGACGACATGATACCAGGAATAACCCAACATCAGGAAGAATATGTTAAGCAGGTGGTTAGTAAATTAAGTCCATCCCTTGATATATACTTTCCGGGAGCCGCCCGCAACCGTAAGGATATTGAGACCTATACCAAAGAATTTCATGACAAAGGGATGGCCGGAATCATGATTGTAAATTTGGTATATGGTCCGGGTGTGAACCTGGTGAGGGCGCTACAAAATAACCGCCTGCCCATTCTGTTGGCCAATATTCAACCGGAGGAATCGGTATCCTTGGATTGGGATATGAACGATCTTACCTACAACCAGGGAATTCATGGCATGCAAGACACCGCCAATACAATAATTCGTACCATAGGGGACAATTTTTCCATTATAACTGATGATTGGCGATCTGACTCCTTTGAACAATATGTGAGTGACTGGAGCAAAGCAGCCCAGACCGCAGCTGAGTTGAAAAAAATGAAAATTGCCTGGTTCGGGAAGATGAATGGAATGCACGATACCATCACAGATTTCTCGGCCTTGATGCGAATTGTTGGTCCTGAGATCAGAGAGGAAAGAATGGGTGAGGTATACCGCATAATGGAAGACCTGACTACCAGTGAGGTAAACGCTCAGATAGAAGAAGATCGAAAGGTATATACAATTGATAAAGATCTTCCCCGCGAGAATCATGAGCATGCTGTTAAGATCATGCTGGCCTTTGAGAAGATTCTTGAAAAGGAAGGATACGCCGGATACTCAGCCAATTTTGATGTATTTAAGGGGGATGGTCGCTTTCGGCAAATAGGCCTCCTGGCCGCATCCAACCTGATGGCCAAAGGTTATGGATACGGTGCAGAAGGGGATGTCAATTCCACTACCCTGGTCTGCGCAGGAAACATCCTTTGCGGGGAAGCTAACTTCACGGAAATGTATGCGATGGATTTTAAGCGTAATTCCATGCTTATGAGCCATATGGGTGAAGGGAACTGGAAGTTCGCAAGAAAAGACAAAGACATCAGGCTGGCCAATCGGGAACTGGGGATAGGTGAGCTGGATAATCCACCCACCCCAGTATTTATGGTAGAGCCAGGAGAGGCGACCATAAGCTCTCTTATACCCATAAAGGGCGATCATTTCAGGCTTGTCGTCATGAAGGGGAAAGTTCTGGACACAGAAGAGCATCCAAACATTGAAATGCCCTATTTCCATTTTAGTCCAGATACTGGAGTCAAAGAGGCCAATACAGCCTGGCTCAGGGCTGGTGGGTCACACCATCAGGCCATGCTTATGGGAAACCAGCTCAGGAAATGGGAGCTTTTATGCAAAATACTTGGTATTGAATATGTCGAAGTATAGAGAATCATATCTGGCAATAATTGATATTGGCACTGGCAGCATTCGCCTGACTATTTTTGATAGTACAGGTCATGTACAGGAAGTAAGACAGGTGGAAAACCTTTGCCTTTATCCGGAACCGGGATATGTCGAGCAGGATCCCGGTGCATGGTGGAGCGATCTGGCAGAAATGTTCATGGATCTTCCTGAGACCACCAGGAATCAGATCACTGTGATTTCGGTTACTGGCCAGCGGGAGGGCATCGTCCCTGTAAATGATCAATTCGAACCTGGCTCTAATCTGATTACCTGGCTCGATTCAAGAACCACAAAACAAGCGGATTATATCCTGAAAGAACTGGGGGAAGAATTCATATACAGTGAAACGGGACTTGTGCATAATCCTGCCTGGTCCCTTTCAAAAATACTATGGATAAAGGAGAACCAGCCCCAGGTATATGAGGCTTCTTTTAAACTATTACAAGCAGTAGATTACATTCAGTCCAGGCTATCGGGGAAAGCATGCACAGATGTAAGTATGGCTTCCCGAACTTGCATGCTCAATGTAGCACAAAGAACCTGGTCAGAAGAAATTCTCAATCGCTTCGGAATTGCAATAAACAAACTACCGGATTTGCTTGAACCAGGAGAGGAAATTGGTGAAATATCCTCAATGTCAGCAGATCAGTTTGGCCTTCAGAAGAACGTGAAAATTTTGGCTGGTGCTGGTGATCAACAAGCAGCTGCAATTGGTGTTGGCGCATTTAATGAGGGAATAGTCAGTATCGGAATTGGGACCTCTTCAGCATTATCCATTACCATAGCTCAGCCGATTCATATCAAAGAAGGTTCTATTATTCTCAATTGTGCTGCTGTTCCTGGCAAGTGGGAGTATGAGCCTCCCATATGGAATACAGGTAGTTTGATTAAATGGTTCCATGATCAGATTGATGAGACCTCTTCTTCATACGAAGAATTGCTGGAACAAGCAGAAAAGGTGGCTCCAGGATCCAATGGATTGCTAGCCATCCCCTACTTCTCTGGTGCCGGATCGCCACGTTGGGACACCGGACTTGCAGGTGGTTTTTATGGTTTGAACCTGACTCATAAACGAATTCACCTTCTGCGCGCACTCATGGAGGCCATAGCCTTTGAGATTTGCTATAATATAGAGCTGATCGAGAAAAGCGGGGTAGATGTTCATCGGCTTATATTAAGCGGGGGTGCATCTCAAAACACGCTTCTATGTCAGATCATAGCAGATGTACTGCAGAAACCGGTTCAAGTATTTTCGGAAACAGAAGCTTCCACCTGGGGGCTATATGTTCTTGTCCGAAGCAAAATAGAAAAGAACCTTCCTCTGGAGTCCCTACATAGTTCCTTAAACCTGGAATTTAAGGACATAAAGCCTGATCCAGGAAAAGAGGATACTTATAGCAGGCACTATAGCAGTTATCTAAAGCTAGGAGATGCATTATCACAAGTGAAATTTTAGAGAAAATAATCATGGCAATTATTAAAGACGGAGAGAAAGCCCGGGAAATACTTGAGACTGTTTCCAGTAATAATCAGAGCTTGCCCTGTTTCTGCACAGAGAGTGTTTACACTACAGAAGCCATTTTCATGGGAGCAAAACAGTATATGGATCAGGAGAATATCACGGGGCCTTTCCCATTGATCATTGCATTTACAGCATCCTACAATGACAGGCAACAACTAAAAAACTATACCGGGCTTGGCGACTTCAAAGAAGGAATGCTAGCAGTGAAGGCCGACATCGAAAGATTGGCAAGAAATGATGGTCCCTATCACAACCTGGAGGTAATCGTCCATCTTGATCATGCCCAGCCTGGTCAGGATGACTGGATAGTAGAAGATTATGGAGATTTTATCTCCTCTGTTATGTGGGACTGCAGTCATTTCAGTATGAGTGATAACATCTCCATGATGAAGAAATTCACCCGGAAGAACAGATCCAGATTCATCATTGAAGGTGCTGTGGATGAAATTTATAACTACAATGCTAAGAAAGTCCGGTCCGGAGTGATAGACAAGATTACTAATCCTGAATTGGCTGCAAAATACCATAAGGAAACTGCTTGCGATCTCATTGTTGCTAACCTTGGAACAGAGCATCGGCGCACCGAGGGTACCGTGGAGTATCACCGGGATGTTGCCAGAGAGATTACAAATCTGGTCGGAAGAAAACTTGTTCTGCACGGATCCTCCAGTTTAAAAAAGGAAGATCTTGATGGCTTGCAAGAAGATGGTATAGTAAAAGTGAATCTCTGGGGGAAGCTGGAATCGGATCCAGGCAAAAAACTAGCAGAGGTGCTAATACGCGATCTTGAAAATATTCTATCAAAAGATCAGGTCGATATGCTGATTCAAGAGGGATACCTCAATCCTGAAATGAGCAGCAGGATCTATCGTCCATCCATCCAGTTTCTGACTGAAAAGTATCGCCGGGATGAGGTATATCTACCTGAAGCTGCAAACATTGTCAGAGAAACATACAAGGCATTGTATTGATGGCTACCCTTTTTGAAAAAGGACTCGGTAAAGAAGAGATCCTAAAGCAGGTGGGGAATATCCACCAGGTAGCTGGTGCTCAGCTCTTAGAATATTCTTCAGGGAAAGCAAAAGGAGCTAATTGCCTCCGGGTAAGAAATGGACGGGGATTGGACTTCACCATTCTGCCAGATAATGGACTGGACATTTTTGATATATACTACAAGGGCACTCCCCTATCCTGGATTTCCAACAATGGAGTAGTAAATAATCAACAATTTGATGCTAGTGGGACAGGCTGGCTTAAAAGCTTTGCCGGTGGGATGCTGGTCACCTGCGGATTAAGAAATGTGGGGCCTCCGGTACTGGAGAATGGAGAAAATTTCGGTCTACACGGCAACTATACCTCCTTGCCATCTGAGAATTTAATGATCGATGAATATTGGAAAGATAGTCACTTCCATATTGAAGTAAGCGGGAAAATAAGAGAATCCAAAGTCTTCGGAGCCAATCTGGTAAATTATCGTTCGATCAGTGTTAGCAGCAGGAACAATATCATTTCAATCAAGGATAGGATAGTTAACGAAGGATTCAACCCAGAAGCATTAATGATTCTCTATCATTTTAACTGGGGCAGCCCCCTGTTCAGTCAGGATTCCAAACTAATCCTCAAGCCCGTAAGCACCCTACTCAGGGACAAAGATTCGGAGTCTGACTCCTGGAACACTTTCCATAGCCCTCAAGCACAATTTGAAGAGATGGTATACCTGCATCATCTGGAACAGACCAGTGAAGGCAGAACGGGGTATGAACTCCTTAACCCAAACCTGGATTTTGGAGTGAATGTAGAATGGGATCACGCTGCGTTGCCCTATTTCACACAATGGAAGATGTGCGGAGAGGGTGAGTATGTTCTGGGGCTGGAGCCAGGAAACTGTTTCCCATGCGGTAGAGAAATTGAAAGAAAGAATAAGCGTTTGGAGATCTTGCCATCGTTCGCAGAAAAGGAAATATCAATTACCGTACAAGTCATCTGATATGAAGAAACTAGCTGCCCATTTCTTTGATAATAAGAACCTGGCGGATATATAATAATGGATTCGCAAAACTAGGAGGCTGGGGTCTGCCTCTTTATCGCTACATAATTCAAATGCTCTGAGAAACCTACTTGCAGGCCTTATTCCCCAATTTGTTGTGGATTCAGAACCTGATAATTAAACTATTCTGATCCAAGCTTGTTATAGAGTTTAAACCACATTAACCAAAACAAGTATTATGAAGTCAAAACTGTCTCTTTTCATTCTTTTACTGGGATTTGCATTGAGTTGTACCACTCAAAATGAAAACCCGGAAAGTATCTCAAGCGGAGATTACAAAATGGACCGCACAATTTTACCTATTCAGCCTCCTGCTCATGAACCGGTAACGGAAATGGATGCAAGAAATGTAGAAAAACCTGAGCCTTTTGAAATAAAAGCTCCAGAAGGAGCTCCAAACGTTGTGGTTATATTAATTGATGACATAGGCTTTGGAGCAACAAGTACTTTTGGTGGAGCCATTAATACTCCAACCTTTGATAGATTAGCAGATAATGGATTGCGTTTTAATCGCTTCCATACAACAGCTCTGTGTTCACCTACACGTGCATCTTTACTTTCAGGAAGAAACCATCACAATGTAAATGTAGGTTCAGTTATGGAAATTGCTACCGGTTTTTCTGGTAACCAGGGAATCAGACCCGACAATGCTAAATACTTTGCAGAGATATTAAGACAAAATGGATACAGTACTGCAGCATTTGGAAAATGGCACGAAACGGCCACATGGGAAGTTTCCGTATCAGGACCTTATTTTCGCTGGCCAACCAACTCTGGATTCGATAAATTTTACGGTTTTATTGGTGGGGAAACCAACCTTTGGGATCCTGTAATATTTGATGGAGTTACTAAAGTTCATAAAAAGGATAACCCTGATTATCACTTTACAACTGACATGAGTGATGAGGCTATTAAATGGGTGAAGTTTCAGCAGGCAATGACACCAGATAAACCCTTCATGATTTATTATGCTCCCGGTGCTGTTCATGCTCCTCACCATGCTCCAAAAGAGTGGATAGAAAAATATAAAGGCAAATTTGATAGTGGTTGGTTGGCATTGCGTGAAGAAACATTTGCCCGTCAAAAGGAAATGGGTGTTATTCCTCAAAATGCACAATTAGCACCAATGCCCTCAGATATTAAAGACTGGGAAACTCTAAGTGCAAATGAGAAAAAGCTTTTTACTTTACAGATGGAGACTTTTGCCGGTTTTGCTGAGCATACCGATATGGAAGTAGGACGATTAGTAGATGCGATAGACGAGATAGATGCTTTGGACAATACCCTGTTTGTTTACATTATGGGAGACAATGGTTCAAGTGCCGAAGGTGGTTTGGAAGGAACCTACAACGAGTTAATTCACTTAAATGGAATATTTGATGAGGAAACCGTTGAAAATATGCTTGAACATGCCGATGAATGGGGTGGGCCAAATTCATTTCCACATATGTCCGCTGCATGGGCTGTCGCGACTGATGCTCCTTTTAAATGGACTAAGCAAATGGCTGCCGATTTTGGAGGAACAAGAAATGGAATGGTAATGCATTGGCCTGATGGCATTAAAGCTAAAGGCGAAATCCGCACCCAGTGGCACCACGTAAACGATATTGCCTCTACTGTTCTTGAAGCCACAGGATTGCCGGAACCTACAATGATCAATGGTGTAAAGCAAATTCCGATGGATGGTGTAAGTATGCTTTATGCTGCTAAAGATAAAGATGCTGCAGATCGTCATACGGTTCAATATTTTGAGATGTTTGGTAACCGCGCCATTTACAGCGACGGTTGGTTAGCACGTGTTGTACATATGGTTCCATGGGTGGGTAAGCCGAGGAATACATTTCAGGAAGAAAAATGGGAA
>RCND010000730.1_pt1 | contig 18866 bp, 18 predicted proteins | sample 2041351 | NCBI WGS metagenome assembly RCND01 (sample SAMN09708230, study PRJNA481090) | Marine sediment metagenome, whole genome shotgun sequencing project. | biome: marine sediment; feature: ocean; material: sediment; isolation source: Sewage treatment plant 12B marine sediment (STP12B) ... | reverse complement strand
GTCATCAATCTCACCTCCTATAGATATCATAGTACAACTGCAATTTATGTTCAACTGATTTGATCACACAACAATAATTATGTAGAGTGAATATATCAGGGAAGTTTAATAATCATGTGTGGATACGCGAGTAAGACACTTTCTCTTGCTAAGTGACCCAGGCGATACTTGAAGGCTGGTATTCTTTACGGAGAAGGTAGACAGGGCTTGTATCTAAGAGAGTCCCCTATTGTATTTTGCTAAGTAGCTCCGGGGAAATAACGGAGTTCCTGTGAATGACCTGTTTGAAAAATTTCTTCCAGCTTATTCCCCACTTGCTCCTGAAATATTGCTGGGGATCCATGGCAGGGGAGTCGCTGAAACGGGAGGTTGTTCCCTTGGAGAAATGGTAGACAAGGCTGTTGCCGACTCCTATGAAATGCCGGCAGCCATGCCGGTACATTTTCATGGCGAGATCCGGGTCGCTGCCGAAGCCGGGGAAGTATTCTTCGTCAAAACCCCCGATGGCTTCCCAGTCCGCTCTGGAAAGAAGAACCGGCGTCCATGTGCTGACCACATTGAAAGGCCTGTAGAGGGTTCTGTACTCACGCAGAAGCCTCTCCTCCTCGAAATCGGAAGGAGAATTGCCGTAGTTTCTGTTACCTATGTAGCATGGAGTGGAATTACCCGGTTCGATGGCCGTTCCGGAAAGCCACAGTTTATCGGCAAGGCCGAAATATCCTGCAAGGGCGGAATCCCAGCCGGGCAGCGGGTACATGTCATCATTCATGAAGCAGATGAAATCGGTTGTTGCCATCTCAGCTGCCCTGTTTACGGCTGTGCATACGCCTGTATTCTCCGGTGATCCGGAAAACAGGATATTTTTGTCCCGAGTCCAGGCCTCACAGGATTCATCGAATTCGTTGAAGAAGATAATGATCTCGTGAGTTACCGCGCTGTTGGCAATAAGCCCCCTGTACATGAGGTCCAGGTACTCGAGGTTCTTCCATGTCGGAACCACTACTGAAAACGGCTTCATTACCGGACGGCAGACCAGCCGTTGTCCATGAGGTCCCTCAGTTTCTCAACCACGGTTTCTACAGGTATCCTTATCTGGTCGAGAGAGTCCCTCTCACGGATGGTGACACTCTTATCATCAAGCGAATCGAAATCGTAAGTGATACAGAAGGGCGTACCCGCTTCATCCATTCTCCTGTAGCGCTTTCCTATCGAACCGGTCTCATCGAACTGCACCGGGAAATGAGGTTTAAGAAGATCAAAGACTTCTGATGCGTTCACCGAAAGCTTCTTTGAAAGAGGCAGCACCGCGGCTTTGATGGGGGCAAGGCTGCGGTGAAGACCGAGAACAATTCTCTCTCTTCCCTCTACTTCCTCTTCGCGGTACGCATCAAGAAGAACCGCAAGGAATGTTCTCCCGATGCCGCCGCTTGTTTCAATAACGTTAGGAACGATCTTGCTGTTGTTGATCTGGTCAAGATAGGAAAGATCCTGCCCGCTCCCGGAAATGTGCGCCTTCAGATCAAAATCAGACCTGTTTGCGATACCTTCAAGCTCGCCCCAGCCGTTCGTGGCAAAAGGGAAAGTATATTCAATGTCAAAACAGGAACTGGCGTAATGGGCAAGCTCGCCGTCATCATGCTTTCGGGTTCTGAGATTCCCGCTTTTTATGCCCAGTTCGAAGTACCATTTCATTCTCTGATCTATCCAGTACTCGAACCATTTTCCGGTTTCTTCCGGAAGACAGAAGAATTCCATCTCCATCTGCTCGAATTCACGGGACCTGAAAATGAAGTTACGTGCAGTTATCTCGTTTCTGAAAGCTTTACCCATCTGAGCGATCCCGAAAGGCAGTTTCTGTCTGGTTGCCGTTACTATGTTCTTGAAGTTCACAAATATCGACTGACAGGTTTCCGGACGGAGGTAAACTGTGGCTGAATCATCCTCAAGAGCGCCCATCTGGGTCTTGAACATAAGTCCGAAATCTCGAGGTTCGGTCAGCTGACCTCCGCATTCGGGGCAGGCATCCCCTTCAACGTGGTCCTGGCGGAACCTGCTTTTGCATTTGCGGCAGTCAACCATCGGATCATGAAAATTCTTCAGATGACCTGAAGCCTTCCAGACATCGGGGTGTGTAATAATGGCTGAATCCATTCCCACCACGTCCGGCCTTGTAGACACCATAAAATTCCACCAGCTGCTTTCAATGTTCTTCTTCAGTTCAACGCCCAGGGGGCCGTAGTCCCAGGAGGATTGGAGCCCTCCATAGATTTCACCTGATTGAAACACGTATCCGCGTCTTTTGCAGAGAGATACGAGTTTCTTCATCAGGTCTGTAATGTCAGCGGTCATTTTCAATGGCCTCCAGTACTGAAAGTGATTTTAAATTCATTCTAGTCTCCATATGTACTTCCGCGAATCTTCTCATAAGATCAAAGCACTGCCTGTATCCGCCTCGCCAGAGTTTCAGGTTCCGGATCTCATCCAGTCTGCCGTTTCTGGACTTACGCAGGAAAACGATCAGGCCTGGAGGAATATCTTCAGAGTTGCCGCTTTTGCAGTTCTCACAGACTATTCCTCCTGAGGAGGCATTCCACAGCGATGATCCGCGGGGATCGCAGCCGCATTGCGTGCAGCGGTCTAATTCCATAGCGAAGCCGGAAAGCCTTAGAGCCTTTTCGATGCCGGAACATAATACAGGCCAGAAGGGAGCGCCTGCGGCGAAGTTGTCCAGAACACTTCTAATCAGATGGAACATAGGATGGGAGGGTTCGCTGCCGGTGACGGAATGCAGAAGCCATTCGATAAACAGGCAGGAGTGAACGAAGGCATCAGGATTACCGCGGATGGAATCGTAATGGTTGATAACGGTGGCTTCAGTAGCAGTATCGAGCTCCCTGCCCTCCCTCCTGGAAAGGGAAATATCCACCATGGATAGAAGTTCTATCCTTCCGTAGAAAGGGCTTTTCGGTCTGAGAGCGCCTTTGACAATTGCGGATATCCTGCCGAAATCCAGAGAATAGAGAGTCACTATCAGGGAGGATTCGCTCCATCTAATCCGACGAAGAACAAATGAAGGGGTTGTTACACGAATAGTATCACGCTCCGAAGATAGATGTTCACGCCCGGGACATCAGTTCGATTCATCCCCATGATCCACAAGGGGTTCTACTCTGACATAGAGAATCCGCTGAGCCCTGACCTGTTCAACTGTGAACTTATAACCTGAAAGCTCGGCTGCATCATGCTGGCGGGGTATTTTACCCATAATGCTGTAGATCATGCCTCCGAGGCTTTCGTATCCATCGTCTTCAAATGTTGTTCCCAGCAGTTCGTTCAGGTCGTCTATAGGTATGCGGGCGTCCAGAATGTAGGAGCCGCCGTCGAGTTTCTTTACAAGAAGAGCTTCCTTATCGTACTCATCCAGGATTTCCCCGAAGACCTCTTCCATAATGTCTTCAATTGTTACAAGTCCCGCTGTTCCGCCGTATTCGTCAACCACAATTGCCATGTGTATTCTGTTCGCCTGAAACTCACGGAGGAGTTCATCTATCCTTTTGTACTCCGGAACAAAGTACGGCTTCCTCAGGATACTCTTTAATTCAAAACTGTTACTGTCTTCGGAAAGAAGAACGAGGATATCTTTTGCGTACAGCACACCCCGGACATCGTCAATCCGCTCTTCGTAGACCGGTATCCTCGAATGCCCTGCTTTTTTCAGTTCCTCGACTACTTTTGACAGATTCGACTTTATTTCAACGCACACAATATCAATACGGGGAACCATGACCTCCCTGACGATCTTATCGGAGAAATCAATAATGCTGTCCATAAGTTCTTGTTCTTTTTCAAATTCCCCGGGATCACCCTTCTCGCGGCGTCTTTCCAGCCAGGTGACATCGGGGGGAGTAATAAGCCAGTCTGCGGAATCAGGATTATCATTCCTGCTGTTTCTGAAAATCAGAAGAGCAGGTAAACGGAAGGGAAGTGAAATTACCCAGTAGGGAACCTTCAGAAATGACAGTAAAAGAAGGGCATTCCTTCTCGCCATGATGGAAGGCAGGATCACGGAAAGAATGAATGCTGCAAGGATAAGAATGAGTACTGTAAGCCAATATGAGATAGTAACATATGAAGACAATTCTCCCGCCAGTAGAATCGCGCCGGCTCCTGTGCCGACCATAGCGGTAAAATTCAGCAGCCATAGTATTCCAAGGTGAAAAAAGGCTACCTGTCTCCGTTCTGACGGGTCCCTGCCTTTTGATAGAACAACCTCAGGTATACATGCCCTGATCCCCGAGGAAAGGAACAGCACAAGAAGAAAAGTTAAGTATACGATAACAGCCGTAATCAAATCTCCACCTGTTTTCCAAGGGCACGCGCTACAAGAGAATCGACTTCCCCACTCATAATAGCAGCATCCTTCTCGTTATTGTGTGAATAGCCTTTGAGGTGAAGGTAACCGTGAAAGATCCGCTCAAGCAATGCTTCAATGGGCGGGAACAACCGCCCATCAACGTATATCGTACCCTCAGGCCTGTCCTCTTCCCCGATAGCCAGATCAAAAGATAGTACATCTGTAGCTCTGTCAATATGCCGGTAATCTCTGTTCAGAACCCTGATATATCCTGGATCAGCCAGAACTACTTCAACGCAGCCCTCCATCAGGTTCTCCGTCAGACTTTGTATTTCTTCCACACAGAAACCCGCGTTATCAAGGATAATACTGATATCAGCCATTTGAATCACCTATTGGATAATCGCTTACTCTATTGTAAAATTTACTTTCAAGGACAGAAGTGAAAACCTTTATAATTGTTTTAAGGTTTCTTCGAGTAAGATGACAGTCATCAAGCTCACCCTCGAGGTCATTTTCATCAACAACCCTCGCGACAAGTTCAGCCACTCCTTCGGGAGAAGTAAGGTTTTTTGTGGAGGAAGACGCCTGGTCTGCAAGCAGAACCAGAGCAGCCTCTATGGTTTGCGGCCTTGGACCCGGGTAGGAAAAATCTGCTTTTTTCACGCTTTTCGGGTCACTTGATTCCTGCAGGGCTTTATTGTAGAAGTACTTAGTAAGACCTACTCCGTGATGTTGCTGTATAATATCAATAACGGCTCTGGGAAGCTTTGCTTTTTCAGCCATCTCCACTCCGTCCCTAACGTGTGAAATAATCTTTACGGCACTTTCCCATGGGTTCATTTTGTCATGCGGGTTCTCCATGTTTCTCTGATTCTCTATGAACATTTCCGGATCCGCCATCTTTCCTATATCATGGAAATACCCGCCTGCGGAAGCGAGTGATTCCCATGCATTGATGGCTCCCGCTGCCTGCCCTGCAAGCTCAGCAACGGTTTGCGAGTGATTCCATGTTCCGGGGGCAACTTCCCGCATCTGTTTCAGAAGAGGATGGTCTGTTTTGTTGACTTCATCGATTGATAGAACTGTATAGACTCCAAAAATTCTTTCAAAAAGGAATAGAAGCGCGTGCGCAGAACCTATCCCGATAACCGGAACGAGAAGAAGACCCAGAATGGATTCCGTCATGGATGATGAGTAGAGAGATGTGTTAAGCATATGCAGCAGAAGAAACACCCCAACACCCCCGCCTGCCGCAAGACCTATCGCGACAGGAACACTTCGTCTTTCCCTGACATCCCATACGGTAAGAGAGGCCAGAATTCCTGAAACAGCTGAAATCAGAACAATTGAATATGGGTGAGGGTGAACAAGGCCGAGAACGATGGAGAAGATCAGAGTGAAGAAGACCGCGTGCCTCCGGTGAAAGAATATACTTGTCAGGGCCGCTCCGAATGTGACCAGGGAAGCACAGGGATAACTGGTACTGTTCTTAATGGCCAGCCACAGAGTTCCGGTGGCGGCAAGGGATAGCACCCATATCACACCCAGAAGAAGAAATCTGTTCGCTGCTATCCATGTATCCGGCATAATGTCATGAACGTAGAAGAATGCTATTCCCACTATTAACAAAACGAGAAGAAGCAGGCTTATTACATGCTTGAATCGACGGTTTTCCATGGCGGTATTCTTCAGGTGATCCAGGTATTCTATAGTTCTTGAAGTCACCTGCTCGTTAGCTTTGAGAAGCACACTTCCCGCCGTTATCGTTGTGTCGATATTACTTAACCCTGCTACGGCAGTCTCAGCATTTGCCTGCCTCGAGGAGTCATCCACTATGAGGTTGGGGCGAAGAATAGAGGAGATCTCTTCAAGATCATCACCGGAGAAACCCCATACTGACATTCTTATTTCAAGAATATCCCTCACATCCTCTATTTCGTTGATATCAAAAAGCTGCCTGTCCCGGGTCCCGGAGGAGCCATGGAGAACAGCTTGTTCTCCATCGTAATACTCACGAACATCAACAAGGTCGAATACACCCTCTTCGTAGATCGATTGCAGCTCTCCCACCATACCGCTCGCAAAAGAGGAATCATAAGTTGCAAGAAACAGCATCGGGTAAAGCCTGCTCCGGATAGGTTGCCATACCTCCTGGTCAAACTTGAGATGCACTGGTATGGATTCAAGCATCCCATCGCGAATTTCATCAAACTCATCCTCATGGTACGGAAGGTCAAAATCAACAGGAGCAACTATATCGTGGGGAAGGGTCTGGCCGACATTCAGCTCAAGATCAATAATGTGCTTGTCAGGCATGAAAAAAAGATAGAAAGTGCCGATGAACACAGTTGCAACAAGGCTCCCGGTCAATAAATTTCTAATTTTCATCAGCTGCCTTCATCTCGTTCAAAAGCTGAAATAATACTCTGGACAAGAGGATGTCTTACTACATCGTTCTGGTCAAGGTATGTGAATTTTATACCCTCTATACCAGAAAGGATCTTTCTTATTAGGACAAGTCCCGAAGATGAGGGGGGGTTGAGATCAATCTGCGTAATGTCTCCTGTAATAACCGCTCTTGAGCTGTATCCCAGTCTTGTAAGAAACATTTTCAGCTGTGTTAGTGTTGTGTTCTGAGCCTCATCGAGGATAACAAAAGCGTTGTTCAGGGTTCTTCCCCGCATATATGCAAGCGGTGCGACTTCAATGATACGGTTATCCAGGGATCTTCGTACTCTTGAAGGGGATAGAGTATCGTCCAGCGCGTCGTATACAGGTTTCAGATAAGGGTCTATCTTCTGCTGAAGGTCTCCCGGCAGGAATCCCAGTCTTTCCCCGGCCTCAACAGCTGGTCTTGATATGATTATTCTATCAACCGCACCGTCGGTAAGGGCAGCTACAGCACTGGCAACTGCAAGGAATGTCTTTCCAGTACCCGCAGGACCAATGCAGAATACAAGCTCAGAATTTTTGATTGCGCGCAGGTACTCCTCCTGCCCTGCAGTTTTTGGAATTATCCGCCCCGCACGCCCCGGAACTGAGAGTTCAAGAGATACGTCATGCTCTTCGGGAAAACTCAGAGCAGCATCAATACTGTGGTCGTTCAGGCTGCCGGAGGCAATAATTTCATGCTCCAGCCTTGCAATAACCGCTGCAGCTTTATCAACTGATGGTCCTCTTCCGGAAAGACTGAGGCTGCCGTCCCGGTAAACGGCTTTGACGTCAAGTTTTCTGCAGATATACCTGAGGTTGGCATCGCCGGTACCGAATATACTGGCTGCGGATTCTCTGGAAAGGTTTATTTTCGTTTCTCTGGAATGATCTTGCATTCAGTGAGTTCTTTCAGATATTAGGAAGACTCTCCACAAAAAGTGTGAAGAGCCTTCCAGATCCGCTGATAATTCTAGCGTGTTCCTCCAAAACCCGCAGAGCGGGTAATGTCAAGAATCTGTCCGGGGTAAATCAGGTTAGGATCACTGATTATACTGCGGTTAGCTTCGTAAAGCTGAGGCCACATGCCTCTGTCACCGTATACTCTGCTGAAACCAGCTATCTTACCAAGGAAGTCTCCCTCGATAACTGTGTATCTGCTGAGCATAGGCAGGGGAACCCAGAGAGTGTGTCCCGCGTAGATAAGGTTAGGATCGCTGATGGTGTCGCGGTTGCGTTCGTAGATAGCAGGCCACTGCGAACCATCGCCGTAGTTGTAGTGATAGGATGCTATTAACCACAGGCATTCACCATCAAGAATGGTGTGCTGGACACCGGCGCCGCGAAGGCGTGCGATCTCTGCCCTGAGGGCGTTGATCTCGGCTGTCAGCTCGCCGATCCGTGCGTTAATTACGGCCATCTCGTCTCGCAGAGGAAGTACCTGAGGTTCAAGCATAGCTATGCGCTCATCCGCCTCGGCCTTTCTCCACTCCCAGTAAGCGATCTGAAGATGAATATCATCATCTCCCATTGCTTCGATTTCAGCCTGTGAATACGCTGAAAGCTCCTCGGCTGTCCAGGTCTTTGCCAGACCCGTTGATGCAAGGCCGAGGCAAATCATCAGAACTAATACTAGTGTACGCTTCATTGTTATTCCCCTTTCCTTGCTATCGGCTTCCGCCGCCGAGTGCATAATATTCTGCCTGAAGTTCGGCAAGTTCTGCTTCAAGTGCTGCTATCTCTACAAGCCCGTTTGCTATTTGACCCGGTAGAGTTGCAAGCTCCTCCTCAAGACCATCTGCTCTGGCTTCTGCAGCAAGAGCCGCTGCACGGGCATCGTCTCTTGCCTGAAGCTCTGCGGCGCTCGGTCCACATGCCGCCATAAGCAAAGACACTGTCAGGAGTCCAAGAAAGAACCACTTTGTTCTCGCCTTGAGCATACCTGGCACCTCCTCTCGATTTCATTCGGTTTGGGTTACTTACGAAAATACAAAAGTACTCATACATTTTCACATACTCGTACGGCTAGACACCAATATAGAATCTTAACGAAAATGGAATTGATGTCAAGAAGAATCTGTCAGCTATTTAACAGGACTTCCATTGTCTCCTGCGATACCATAAATATACTGAAAGGCCAATTGAAAGACCCACAATATCCGCGAGCAGATCACCTGCTGAACAATCTCTCCCGGGAACGAAACTCTGATGTATCTCGTCACTGACAGCATACATGAACCCCAGGATAAACATGATCGGAACAGGACGAAAGGTTCTGCAGAGATCACGGTTTAGAATCATGGAAATGGATAAAAGACAATACATTCCTGCGTGAAGAACTTTATCCTGATGCGGAAACAGCGGAGGGATAACTTTCAATGATGGTTGATGACTGAGGTAGAATATTCCTCCCAGCATGGTTAGCAGAAAGACTCTTTTCACAGCAGTTACAGCGAGAGTCCTTGTTATCATCGGTCCTTCCGCTTTCCCAGAAGACCGATCTTTCTTACAACGCAGGTACCAGGGCCGGCTTTCCGGGCATCCGACACGGCTTTCTCGGCTTCTCCGGTAAGCAGCAGAACCGTTCTGTTAACGTGAGTGTAAACACATCCAATTGAAGCGGAAACCATAGCTGCAGAATCATGCATCTTTCCATGGTACTTAAATGAAAGGGCATCCGCCGCCCTCTGACTCATAGCCTCCATCACCGCTTTGCCTGCCCTTGGAATGCAGGCAGCAAAACTGTCAGGTCCTGTCCTGGCGATGAAAACACCCTCTGAAAAACAGTTACGGAAACGCGCGGCGGCATCCACCAGCAGTCGGTCGGCCTCGATATAGCCAAGCGTTCGATTCATTTCTCCGAAGCCATCAATGTCTGCAACAATAAGACCAACATACCAGCCGTATGTCTGGACCTCCTTAGCCATATGATGAAGATGCCTGTCCAGCAGGGTTATGCCTGGAAGCCCGGTAAGCGTATCCCTGCCCGATATATTCCTGAACCTCTGCCTCAATCCGGCAAGCTCTTCTATCATTGAGAATATTCCCGCCGCTGTCAGCAGAATTCCTTCGTGATACTGCATGAAGGCATTATCGTCTTCATGCTCGGCGATTATCAGAGCGATGACTTCTTTCTCCCTGATGACGGGAACCCCAATACAGCTTCCTGCCCTGTCATGCATGCCCGGTTCGAGGGTGAACGCATGCACATTCTTTCCTCCAGACCTTATTCTTGAACGTCTGCATGGAACTCTGTTCTTTAAAATCCATCCTGCCATTCCCGCCGAGCTGTCAAAGGTCTTCCCCCGTCGCCACCTGGCGAGAGGCCCTCTTGAAACCCATACCCTTGTTCTGTCGTGCCTGGTGTCAACGTCGGCTATTGTAATCGTTGATTCAGGTATTAATTCCGAGAGGATCCCTGCTATTCCATTCACGGCTTTGTCCAGATTGTTATCATTGCATGCGGCAATGAGCTTCACCATCCAGGTGAATTCATCCCAGACAGGAGAGGCCTCTCTGCTGCATGTTCCCAGAAAAACCTCTGACAGGTTCTCCAGATCCGATATAATGCTGTCAGTGGGTTTATTCCCTGAAAAATCCTGAAGAAGGAAACCTTCGAGTGCAGTCTCTCCTCTGAGAGGGCACAGGATGATCCAGAGGGAGTCCCCGTCATCCGTCCCGGGGAAACGGTACGGTGACAGTTCCGAACGTTCCTCCGTTGAGTTCGCTCTGATGACAGCAGTTTCTCTGCTGTTCTCCGCTATTCTTGCCAGTCTGTGCTTTGCTGGAAGCATGAACCTTGAAATAACGATCTTATCGCTTGCAACATGCTCAGCCAGCCGGTAAAAACCATCATCGCTTCGGACGAACAGACAGGTTGAATCGGCTCTGCTGTTCTTATGTACTATCTGAAGAAGCGGATAGGAAGTACCTGAAGAAGCAGCTGGTAAAATCTTCCCCTCTTTTTCTCCTTTGCTCTTCTCCCTGGAGTAAGCCGGATCACCGGAATAGAACTCCCTCTCAGCCAGCCAGTCAGATGCTAGACCGAAAAGGAAAGGAACAAGGAGCGATTTCAAGGCGGGAAGGAGTGATGGAATAAGCCTGGAGATGAGGGGTTCTCCCCCCGTCCAGATGGAGGCGTTGAGAAGGGAGAATGCTTCAGTAAAACCGATAACAAGACCCAGCTCGGTTGCCGACCCGCCATTCGAGGGCAGCGATGCCCACATAAGAAATAGCAGATAAACCGAATAGAAGATGCTGCCTGATCCTCCTGTGAGCTGGACGCTGACAAGAAGGCCAGCGCAGACCCAGTAGAGTATGATCCTGCCGTCCGCCCGCACAATATTTTTCTGATACAGCTGAGCGAGCGCCGCGCAAAGGAGCAACAGGCCCGTTCCAAGAAGGAGTAGAACAGGATCAGCGGCGTACGATCCACTGCTTCGGAATCTGCCGGAAGCAAGAACAAGGAACAGCACCAGCAGGCCAGCATACCCGGCAATTCTCAGAATTCTCAAAATGCTTGTTTCTCCAATGCTGTTGTTGATGCATTGTATTTCACGGGTACTTAACAGGTACGAATATGTGAAAATGAATGGTTGCCGTCCCTATTGTATTTTACCACCCTGTCCCGCAGGGGGTTGACGATAAGGATAAAATTTCAGATTAATAGGTTGCTTATATGGAAACCACGAAAGATCCTGATACCGCTCGGACCGGATAACTTTAAAGCCAGAGAACAAATTATTTTCAGAATATACAGTGCCGGCTTTCCTGGCAGGTGCTTTCAACGCATACATTTCGTTGGTTAAACCCGAACTGAAGAGGATTAATGAGCAGAAAACCGATGCCCGGATTATCACAGACTGACCTTGAAAAGAAAACACTTGTTGAGCTCCAGGCCATGGCAAAGGAAAAGGGGCTCGAAAAAGTATCCGGAATCAGAAAAGGGGACCTCGTAGTAAAACTGCTTGAAGAAAAAACAGAGAAGAACGGTCTGGAGTTTTCAACAGGCGTGCTTGAAGTCCTTTCGGAGGGATACGGATTTCTTAGATCAAATGAAGGCAGTTATATGCCCTCATCCACGGATATTTACGTATCTCCATCCCAGATCAAGCGTTTTAACCTGAGCACGGGAGACAGTATTTCAGGACAGGTGAGAAAGCCAAAGAACGGAGAGAAATACCTTGCTCTTCTGCGGATAGAAAGTGTTAACGAAAGAAGTCTTGAAGAGCTTAAGGGCAGACCACGATTCGACAGCCTTACTCCTTACTATCCGGAAGAGCGATTTATCCTCGAAACTTCTCCGGAGAGCATGTCCGGCAGGATACTTGATCTTCTTGCTCCAATAGGCAAGGGACAGAGGGCTTTAATAGTGTCTCCTCCCAGGGCCGGTAAGACCATTCTGCTTCAGCACCTGGCAAACAGTATCAACGCTAACCATCCCGACGTCAAAATCCTGATTCTCCTCATTGATGAGCGTCCCGAAGAAGTGACGGATATGAGAAGACATGTATCAGGAGAGGTTATCGCATCCACATTCGACGAAAATCCCAAAAGACATATCCAGATAGCCGATATGGTGCTCGCGAAAGCCAAACGGCTCGTTGAAAGCGGTTACGATGTTGTAATCCTTCTCGATTCCATTACAAGGCTTGCAAGGGCAAACAATCAGGTTATGCCTCATTCGGGCAAGATTCTTTCGGGAGGAGTGGATTCCAATGCTCTTCAGAAACCGAAAAGATTCTTTGGCGCGGCAAGGAATATTGTTGAAGGAGGAAGCCTTACTATAATAGGGACAGCTCTGGTAGATACCGGAAGCAGGATGGATGAGGTTATATTCGAGGAGTTCAAAGGCACAGGTAATTCAGAAATAGTTCTTGATAGGCGTCTTTCAGATAGAAGAATATGGCCTGCCATTGATATAACAAAATCAGGCACCCGGAAGGAAGAGCTTCTGGTTGATGAAGAAAGCCTGAGCAGAATATGGATCATGAGGAAGATCCTCGTTGACATGAACCCCGTTGAAGCCATGGAAGTCTTGAAGAAACAGCTATCGAAGCATAAATCAAACAAGAGATTCCTTGACGCAATGGGTACAATGTCAGATTGATACCACTTATTCTGCTTGCTGACACGGAGGAAATTAATTGAAAAAGGATATGCATCCTGAATACAATGAGGTAACATTCACCTGTACCTGCGGAAACAAGATCAAAACCCGCTCAACAGGCGGTGACAAGAAGTTCGATGTCTGTTCAAACTGTCATCCCTTCTATACCGGGAAACAAAAACTGGTTGACTCCGCGGGCAGGGTTGATAAGTACCTCAAGAGATACGGAAAAAAAGAAGACAGCGCAAAGTAGCTGTAGAATCTGAGCATGACCGGGGGAGCTTCGACGCTCCCCCTTCCTTATTCCAGTTTTTTGTAGGAGAAAAATGAATAACAATTCAGCAAAGAACAGCGAGACAGCTCCGGAGGAATCGAAGACCGGCGGTCAGGCAGTGCTCGAAGGAGTGATGATGCGCTCCCCCGTTTCCACCGCAGTCGCGGTTAGAACCCCCGATGGAACTATTCTCGTTAAAAAACTAAAAATAAAAGAACTTAAAAACTGCGGCAGTATATGGACCAAACCTGTTTTCAGAGGTGCAGCAACATTGATCGATACTCTGAGGCTGGGAATGAAAGCCCTTAACTGGTCAGCGGAAATTGCTGAGGAATCATCCGATTCCGGTAAAAAGAGCGGAGGCTCGGGTTTTACAACCTTCCTTACTACAGCCTTTGCGTTTACACTCGCCATCGTTCTCTTCGCCTGGCTGCCGCTGCAGAGCAGTAAGTGGATTCTTGAAAGCAGTTCTTCCGCCGTTACCGCCAGCGGTCAGTTCGGAATACATATGCTGGCAGGCCTGTTCCGGATGGTCGCCTTTCTTCTATATCTGGGTGCAATATCATTCATGCCGGATGTCAGAAGGCTGTTTATGTATCATGGTGCTGAACATCAGACGATTCACGCATGGGAGAAGGGTCTTAAGCCTCTGGCGGAAAAGGCTGTCGAGCAGAGTCCGCTGCATCAGAGGTGCGGGACCAGTTTTCTGCTGCTTGTCATGCTTGGAACCATACTGTTCTACGGTATCTTCGATTCATTGGTTATACTGATTACAGGCTACAACCCTAGTGCTTTGATCAGAGTGCTTTACCATCTGCCTCTCATTCCTCTCGTCATGGGGCTCAGCTATGAACTCCTCAAGCTGGCGGACAAACATCTCGAGACTTCAGCGATCGCAAAGGCTGTCACAGCTCCGGGACTTCTGCTTCAGAAACTTACTACAAGAAAGGCAGGAATAAAGGAGATTGAAGTGGCGGTTGCGTCTCTGTACGTTTCTCTGGGCAAGAAACCCGGACCTGATGTCGAAATACTTGGCAGAGATTCGGATAGCCATCCAGAGGAGGAAAATGAAAACCTTTGATAAAGGATTCATGGAGCAGAGGCTCAGGGAAATCGACGAAAGCCTCTGTTCCCCGAAAACTCTCAAGAGCCCTTCGCTTATCCGCTCGCTTACCGAAGAGCGTGCCGGTCTGTCAAAAATTCTCAGCGCCATTGGAGAAATTGAAGAAGTCGGTTCATCCCTTGAAGAAACAAGGGCACTTCTGGAAGATGATGACCGGGAACTGGCAGCCCTGGCAGCCCTTGAGATCCCCGAAATGGAGATGAGGCTTGAGAAACTTGAACATCAGCTGAAAACGCTTCTCATACCCCCGGACCCCAACGACAACAGGGACGTTATCATCGAGATTCGCTCGGGAACGGGGGGAGAAGAAGCAGCCCTGTTCGCCGCAAACGTTTACAGAATGTACACGGCTTTCGCCCAGAAGAACGGATGGTCCCAGGAGATATTCAGCAGCAGCGGTTCCGAAAGGGGAGGGTTCAAAGAAGTTACCTTCGCCCTCAGAGGCAAAGGCGTATACAGCAGAATGAAGTTCGAGGCGGGCGTACACAGGGTACAGAGGGTCCCCGAAACGGAGACATCCGGAAGGATACACACTTCCGCCTGTACCGTAGCGGTACTCCCGGAGGTAGAGGAAGTTGAGATCACCGTTAGTCAGGATGATCTCAGAATTGATGTCTACCGCTCTTCCGGTCCCGGAGGACAGAGCGTCAACACAACAGATTCCGCAGTGCGGATTACCCACATACCCACAGGACTGGTCGTTTCGTGTCAGGATGAGAAGAGCCAGCTTAAAAACAAAGTGAAGGCTATGAAAGTCCTCAGATCAAGGCTCTTCGCGAAAAAACAGGAAGAGGAGAATGCCAAACGGGCTAAAACCAGGAAGAGCATGGTGGGCTCCGGTGACAGAAGCGCCAAGATCAGAACTTACAATTTTCCCCAGGGAAGAGTTACCGACCATAGAATTCATCTCTCCCTTCATTCGCTGAAGGACGTTCTCAGCGGGGACCTTGACCAGATCATCGAACCGCTTATCGAAGCCGAACAGGAAAGACTCCTCTCGGAGGTCTCGTCCGGACCGTGAGAAACCTGACAGTTCTTCAAGCCTGCAGATGGGCCGAGGCGGAACTGGTAGAGCTTGAATCGCCCAGACTGGAAGCTGAACTGCTTCTGTGCGACTTAATGAACTGGAAACGGCACGAACTGTATCTGAATCATGAATGTGATTTATGTGAGTCCTGTCTTGATAAGTACAGAGATGCAGTCCACAGACGGAAAAAGAGGGAGCCTCTTCAGCATATTACTGGAAAGGTTGATTTCCTGGGGCGTTCGTTCATCGCAGGACCCGGAGCCCTTATTGCCCGGCCCGAAACGGAATACCTTACCGAGCTGTTCATCAGTGAACTTTCCGAGCCGGGGTACATTCTCGATGTTGGCACCGGATCCGGTGTCATAGCGGTTTCAATTGCTCTTGCGTATCCGGCCGCGCTGGTCATCGGAACAGATATCAGCCGGGAAGCCCTGATGCTCTCGCGCAGGAATAAAGAACTTTTCAATGCCCGCAACCTGGTGCTGATCAGAACGGATATGATCAAAGCATTCAGGCAGGATACTAGAATATTTGATGGTATTGTCGCTAACCTTCCCTACATTCCTTCAGATCAGATCGGGGATCTTGAGCCTGAAGTAAGAGATGGAGATCCCCTGATAGCGCTTGACGGGGGGGATTCCGGGCTTGAGCTGGTCCTCTCATTAACAGCTTCTGCTCCGGCCGTTCTGCGAAAAGGAGGGTTTCTTGCCCTTGAACTTGACCGGGAACAGGTAGAAACGGTGACGAAAATACTTGAAAAAGACCCTCTATGGGAAGATGTGAGAGCATTCAGCGACCTTGCCGGTCAGCCCAGAATTGTCACCGCCCGAGCGATCTGATCGTTGGGCCAAACATCACTTGTGACACTTGCAGAACTTGTAAAAATACTTCCCGGTATGCATATTTCTTTACTGTATAATATTGTGGTGATGTATCTGGAGGAAAATGAGTATTAGTATCAGCAGGTCCCATACAAGACAAGTTATAGCTGGAGGCCTGCCGATAGGTGGCGGAGCACCCATAACCGTTCAATCCATGACGAACGTTCCTACCACAGATATTGAAGCTGTCTGCAGTCAGATAAACATGCTGGCGAACCGGGGAGCTGAAATCGTTCGTGTGGCGGTACCGGACCGGGAATCTGCCGCCGCTTTGCGGAGTATTATCGAAAGATCTCCCGTTCCCGTGGTATCGGATATCCACTTCGACCCGGAGCTTGCCATATTGGCGCTCGATGCCGGAACAAACAAACTGAGGCTCAATCCAGGAAACATAAGACGAAGGACCGATATCTGGAGAATTTCAGAAAAGGCATCAGAGGAGCAGATTCCCATCCGCATAGGGGTCAATTCCGGCAGCATCCCCGGTGATCTTCGGGAAAAATACGGAGGGGTGAATAGAGATTCGATGTGGGCCGCCGCACAGAGACATCTGGTTCTCTTTGAGGAAACCGGTTTTCAGGACATTGTCCTTTCCCTGAAATCAAGCGATCCCATGCTTACAGTGGAAGTCAACAGGCTGGCGTCAGCCGAATGTGACTACCCGCTTCATCTGGGTGTTACCGAAGCGGGGCCGCAACTTACAGGAAGCGTAAGAAGTGCTGTGGCGCTTTCTGTTCTGCTGGCGGAGGGCATCGGTGACACACTGCGAGTTTCGCTATCTGGTTCACCTGAGAAGGAACCTGTGGTTGGATGGGAGATTCTCTCTTCGCTTGATATCAGACGGAGGTTTCCGAGGATAGTCAGCTGCCCGACATGCGCCAGAGCCCGGATAGATGTTGCCGGTATCGCTGAATCGGTGCAGGAGAGTATCGAAGGAATAACAGGGAATATCACCATAGCAGTGATGGGTTGCGAAGTTAACGGTCCGGGTGAGGCGAGAGATGCGGATATTGCTCTTATAGGAACACCATCCGGAATACAGCTGTTTATTGATGGGAAAACAACCGATGAGATAATCGATTCCGATATTCAGGGATATCTTAACGGGATTGTGGATTCATACATTCAGAGAACAGAAAATAACGAGGGAGGATAACAGTGGTGTCTAACAAGACTGTGAAAATTCAACTTGAGAGAATCCTGAACGAGAATTTCGAAGAGCTTGATATAAGGTTTACCGATCTTAAGGGACACTGGCGTCATGTAACAGTGCCGGCATCTATGGTCGACGAAGATTTTTTCCTGAGCGGAGTCGGGTTTGACGGATCCACACTGGCTGGCATGACTCAGACAAATGCGGGAGATCTTGTTCTCAGACCCGATCCCAGAAGGGTTTTTGAGGATAAGTTCACCGAGAGAAAAACACTCGTGATTTTCGCCGATATAGTTGATCCGGCAAGCGGAGAAGCCTTTTCCAAGGATCCGAGAAGCATAGCCAGAAAAGCAGCCGGTTATCTCAAAGACTCCGGTTTTGCCACGGACAGCTACTGGGCCCCTGAGTTCGAATTCTACATTTTCGATGAAGCCTGCTTCTGGTCCGAACCGGGAAGCCAGGGATACCGGGTGGGAAGTATAGAGAAACCCGAAAACTCAAAAATCGCCGCTTCCAAAGGGTTTGCTCATGCCTGCAAATCCGGGTACCATATGATGTATCCCGTGGACAGCCTTCATGATATAAGGTCTGAAATTACGATGCTGATGCAGCAGGCGGGGATACAGATAAAATACCATCACCATGAGGTGGGCAGGATGGGTCAGAGTGAGGTGGAAGTAACCTTTTCTCCTTTCCTCAGCGCTGCGGATAATGTAATGCTGACCAAGCACATTGTCCGGAATGTCGCGCTGAAGTACGGTCTTTCAGCAACGTTCATGCCAAAACCCGCCGAAGGCGAGCCGGGTTCCGGCATGCATTTTCATATATTCATGACAGACAAACAGAAAAGGATTTTCTTTGACAAAGAAGGTTACTGCAATCTCAGCAAACCCGCGCTGAACGCAATTGCCGGAATTCTCTATCATGCCCCTGCCGTATGCGCTTTCAGCAACGCATCGGTTAACAGCTATCATAGACTTGTTCCGGGGCAGGAGGCGCCTGTATTCAGAATCTTTTCCGGCCCCAACAGAAGCGCCGCCATAAGGGTACCATCCTATGCCAGAACGGCGGAATCAATGCGGTTCGAGTACAGGGTTCCAGATGGGATCAGTAACCCCTACCTCTCGATGAGTGCGATACTTATGGCTGCGATTGATGGAATGAAAAAGGATATGGACCCGGAGAAACTCGGTTTCGGCCCGATTGATGAAAATGTTTTTGCAACAGGCTACAATACGGATAACCTTCACATGCTTCCCCGGAACCTGGTAGAAGCCCTGGATGCCCTTGAAGCCGACAGGGAATTCCTTGAAGAGGGAGACGTTTTTTCGAAAGAAATGATCGATGATTATATTACAATGAAGAGAGATGAAGCCGCAAGTTTCCAGGGAAGCCCTCATCCGAAGGAGCATTCCCTTTACTTCAGCCTGTAGAAAGAAAAATGGGTGTTAAGATGAAGAAGTTACTGATACTGATATTCAGTTTACTCGTTATGACTGTTGCCTGTGGAGA
>RCND010000728.1_pt1 | contig 18883 bp, 10 predicted proteins | sample 2041351 | NCBI WGS metagenome assembly RCND01 (sample SAMN09708230, study PRJNA481090) | Marine sediment metagenome, whole genome shotgun sequencing project. | biome: marine sediment; feature: ocean; material: sediment; isolation source: Sewage treatment plant 12B marine sediment (STP12B) ... | reverse complement strand
TTTTGTTTATGGGATGCTTTAAAGGAAGCGGATTGGTATGGGGCAAAACAACTTATTATTCTGAGTGCTTCAAGCAAAACAAGTACCGGTTTAGGTTATGCATTGCAAGCAGATGAAGCTTCACCAACCGTTATCGGCATTACCGCTGACCATAACCTTGCCAAAGTCAAAAGCCTGGCCATTTATGACCAATGTATAAGCTATGATGAGGTCACTAGCGTAGATGCTAACATACCAACTGTCATTGTTGATATGTCGGGCAACACCAAAATACTGGCCGCATTGCATACGTGCTTGGGGGATAACATGAAGTTCACTATTAACGTAGGACTCACACATTGGACAAATGCCAAACCCCAACAAGGAATACTCCGTGAAAGGAGTACTTTTTTCTTTGCTCCCAGTCACATTCAAAAACGCTTAAAAGATTGGGGACACGACGGTTTTCAGCAAAAAACCGCTGCGTTCTTGTCAACAACTGCAAGCAAAACCAGAACATGGCTTAAATTCAGGCGTATCAACGGTTTAGCTGAATTGGCAGCTATTCACCCCGATGTTTGCCGGGGCGCTATTCCGCCAGATGAAGGATTGATCGTTATTATATAGGAAGTCTTGAACACCAATTAATGGGTTTGAAAAAGTCGCAACACAACAACTTCGTTGAAGGCCTATCAACAGCTCGTCAAAGTTTAAATAAAGGATTAATTTGAGCTGTAATACTACCTATTTGAAACTTTATGTGTGAAGATAAATTTGTAAAAATCAGTTCTTAACTGTAAGGGGTTTTAAACGAATATAGCCAAGAGCATCCAACAGCTTAATGATTAAATATGTGATATCAATCTCATAGCACTTCACACCAAAATTTGTCCTACTGGCATGTTTGTTTGCTAAGGTTTCTCAAATGCTCGCTCCACTTTTTTCGTTAGCATCTCGACAGCCATATCCCGAATTTTTATGCCATTTTCCAAATCAGCTTCACTTGGCTTTCCGTTGATGCCTCCCGATTCGGCGTCAAGTTCATAGCGCGAACGGATTTTATACCAGGGTTTCTTTACCTCAAAATCACGTACGGCTTCCATTTTTGATGAAGTTCCTACAGCCATTGCCACTTCGGTCTCGCCTTTATCGGCATGATGAATTCCCGTAATACCACAATCACTCCACCAGTTCCAACAAACACCTTTAAAATCCGGATGCTTTTCCCAAATTTTGAAAAAGGCCAGTTCACAGGCCGTTTTATTTGCTCCATGGCCCGTAATAAAAATGACTTTTTTAAAGCCTTGTTGGCAAAAGCGGTCGGCCAAATCATGGATAATCAGCATAAACGTTTCTACGCTAACCCCTAGTGTTCCGGTGTATTCGCGCATCTCGTCGGCAAAGCCATAATCTACGCAGGGTACCAAAATGGCTCCCGTATTTTCTGCCACGGCTTTACTGAAATATTCGGCCGTATCGATATCAACACTAGTTGCCAAATGTGGCCCGTGTGATTCTACTAATCCTAAAGGAACGATTACCGGAATACTTCTGTCCAACTCATTAATTTCTGTGGATGTTAATTTTAACCACTCTATCATAAGGCTTTCAATTTTTCTTTCAACATGGCCGCCGCCCCATAAACGCCTGCATGTTCTGTAATGGTTGATATTTCTATAGGTATACCTTCATTTTTAGGAAACCGAAAAACCCTGGCATTTACTTTTTCTTGAACATCGGCCAAAAACAAATCGGAGGCCAAAGTAGCGCCCCCGCTTAAAATTATTTTTTGTGGGCCATATGCATGTGTGGCGTTAATGAGCAATACAGCTAAATGTTCTTTCCACGTTTCCAATTCACGAAGGCAGAGTTCGTCGCCTTCACGGCAAGCATCTGTAATTTCTTTAAAACCAATACTGAACGGATTATCAAAATATTGTTCTGATAGTACCGATGGCAATCCACGTTGAATCGTAGTTTTGACCTGATTTACCAAAGCGGTAGCCGAACATAAAATTTCCCCAGTACCGTGGTTCCCAGTGAGGCAAAACTGACTATTGGAAGCATCCATTACCAGATGCCCCATTTGAATACCAAAGTTAAAATGGGGGTCGACCAGAATTTGTCCGTTGATGATGACTCCCGAGCCGATTCCCGTGCCAATGGTCAAAATAACGGCCCAATCTACATCTCTTGCATTGCCATAGTATTTTGCGGCATAGGCGGCCAAACGGCCATCGTTCTCAGCAAAAACAGGCAGCTTAAATTCCTCACGAAGTTTTGGGACAATGGGAAACTCTTCCAAGCCTTCGAATTTACCCGGGAGCAATACCACGCCCAAATTAGGATCTACCGGACCTGTTAATCCTAATCCGATTCCTAAGCACGTTTCCCCGTTTTCGGAGGAGGGCATTCTTTCGGCTATCAGTTTTTTGACCTCTTCAAACATAGCATCGGCACCTAAATGTGCTTTCGAAGGCACCTCGGCCGCGCGATGTAATTTGCCATCGGAATCAATGATTCCAGCTTTTATTCGAGTTCCGCCAACGTCACAGGCTATAGTGTAGTTTTTCATAAGTATTATGAATTTGGAGAATCAATCATCGCCCCTTGCTTTCTTAGAATACCTCTTAATTCATCAGTATCCAAATCAATGGGAGCACAATTCTTTTGAAATGCCATCGAAGCAGCAATACCTGCTGCTTCGCCCATTACCATGCATTGCGCCATGGAGCGGACGCTACTTTGGGCGACATGGTTTGCTGAAAAACAACGCCCGGCAACCAAAATATTACTGCTTTCCAATGGTACTAAGGTTCTATATGGAATACCCACGGTTTCACTTTTCGGAATGTATTGCCAACGTACTCCTTCGCCATCGTGATGGTCTTCCATGGGTGCGCCACAAAGTCCGATTTGGTCATCGAACTTCCTTGCTCCAAGAACGTCTTCAGCGGTCAATCTATAATGACCGTGTACTCTCCGCGTTTCACGTACGCCGATTTGCACGCCGAAAGTCGAGAGTTCCGATTTTTCATACCCGGGAACGTATTCTTTTAAAAACCGAATGTATTCCAATGCCTGCAAACGACCTGCCATTTCGGCGTCACTCCAGAGCTTAGGATCCGCGGCGTTTATCACATTTCCGCTGGCATCTTTTTGAAAAGAGGATAATCGCGTCATAATTGTGGCCGTCATATGGTCAACGGGCGTTATATGGTCGCTGCCTTCTTTTCTAGGTAGGTTGAAATTACCCGTGGCCGCCGCTTTTTCCATAAGCGTATTTACCTCTGGTTTGCTGACGGTTTTTCGTTTTGCCATATCGACATTGACCATTTTAAAGGTTGTTGTCAAGGTCTGTGCGGGATCGATGGCACCTGCCAATTCATACGGAAAACCTGCTTGGTGGCAGATATCGGCATCTCCAGTGGCATCGACAATTTGTTTGCATTTGATATACTGTAATCCGCTTTTGGTAGCCACGACCAAACCGACCACTTTTTTGCCTTCAAGAACTGTGTCCTGCACCCAAGCATTCAACAAAATTTCTACTCCTGCATTCTTTACCAATTGTTCCCAAACCACTTTTAAATATTCCGGGTGATAGGTCACTCCCGTTCCGGCCCCAAAAGAATTTGGGCGTTCAAGAACGGCCTTATATTTTTCCAAACCGGCCACTACATCATTCGCAATGCCACCCACCACTTTAGTGGAACGTTCCCCCGGAGTATAATACCCATAAAAGGTATCTAAAACGGCGGTACTGGTGCCTCCCAAAAAACCCAAACGTTCTAATAGCAGTGCCTTAACGCCCGTTCTTCCTGCAGCTATGGCGGCCGTTGCGCCTGCTGAACCTGAACCGACTACGATAATGTCGTAGGTATTTCCTATGGGTAATTGTTTGCTGTATGTTTGCATGTTTGCGCTTATCAAATTTTTATCCCGAGATGCTCCAACCGGCATCCACTTTTAATACTTCCCCCGTTATCATTTTACTTTGATCGCTCAATAAAAACAAGGAAGCAGAGGCTACATCTTCGGCGTCCATGACCCCCTCTTTTAAAGGTTGTTTGATTTTCATAAAATCGGTAATAGTTTTGTCTTTCGACGCTCTAGCGCTCATTCGTGTCAAGGCAAGACCCGGAGCGATAACATTGACGCGAATCTTATCCAAGGCATATTTAGAGGCCATAGATGTACTCATGCTGATAATGGCACCTTTTGCGGTGGCATACCCAATAGTGCTAAAGAATTTGGGCTCTGGGGAAATTCCCAGAATACTTGCCATGTTTAGAATCGTTCCGCGAATTCCGTTGGTGGCGACATCTTGTTTTAGCATTTGTTGTACCACTTCGCGGCACATGCGGTATTGGGTGGTGACATTAGTTGTCATGGTCACTTCCCAACCTTCTTCGGTACATTCGTGAATAGGGCCATCGCCAAAACGCCTTCCGCTGATGCCGGCGACATTATAAAGGGCATCGATTCTCCCATGTTTTTCAATACATGCATTTACTAATTCTGGTGCAACGAATGGGTCTACCAAATCACCAACCACATAATCGGCATCGTATCCCGCTACTCTTAAATCGTTTTGAAAGTCTTGACATCTTTCCGCATTGCGGCCAATGTAAAATACCTTCGCACCTTGGGCCAAGACCATTTTAATAGTTTCCGCAGCGATGCCCGATGAACCCGTTATGATACAAACCTTGTTCTTCATTATTCTTTGGGCATTACCCGATTTGGATTATAGGTTGCGAGCGCATAACGTTTGCGCTGATCGTCAAGCCATTCGTCATAATTATCGGTGGTGTCGGCAATATGCATGTTTCTTAATACATGGTGTTTTACGCCTCTTTTGTCCAATTCCTTTATAGTCAATTCGTTCAAGCATTGGGTTACGGAAATCGCACCTACAGTGGATAATGGGCACACATTGTATTTGTCCATTCGCCCTTCAAATTCTACGGATAAATCCCCATTGGGCATCAAATTATCAATAAAATACCCGTTCGGATTATCTTCTAGCACATGGATCAGATTTCTTCCACCACTATGTCTCGGAGGAATTTTTGCCGATTGTGTAGCACTGGCGATACCAATGATTTTCAAGTCTGGATATTGATTGCTGAATTCGACGGCCATATCAACTGCAGCGGCAGTTGTTCCAGTCGCCGTTATTACGACAAGAACATCTTTTGGCCCGAAATGGATTTCCTTTAAAAGAATCTTACCAATGCCTTCTACCTTTTCGTAGAATTGGTCAACACGTATTCCGTTTGCACCCGTTACGTCATTAAAAGTGATAATGGCATCCGCTAGAATAGGATGAAACCCTGTTAGAGCGCCCATGCGTATCACGGTTTCCTCTACGGACTGGCGCGAATGCCCGTTGGCGTATAAATGTACCAAACCTCCGGATTCAATGGCATCGGCATAGAAACTGGACACTGTGGCCAATAAATCTTCTTGTTTTTTAAGACCCTCTTTGATTCGGTCGAGTTGGTCTGGAAATGTTAGGCTCATGTTGTTCTTTTAGGTTGTTTTTAACTGATTTCCGCTAGTAAATTTTGGAGCACTTCCGTGTCTGCCGTTTTGTTGATTTGGCGTGACCGATAAACATAGGAATCTGCAGCAGCGATAATCGAGGAAACTTCAAAAGGGGTCTCATCAATCAAATATGATGTTCTTTCAATGACCAAAACTATTGGTGTTATGAGCTGTAATGTTTCAATTTCATAGTCGGTTGCAGAGCGAGCGGAAACCTCTTCATCTGCGGAAACTCCAACGAGATCATACTTTTCTTTTAAAAAGGTATATACAGATTCTTTGAATTTGGAGGTATTGGCCAATCCGGGTACCAAATGTTCGGGAATTTCATTTTTCATCAAACATATAGGCCGGGCATTTATTAGTCGTAAGCGGTCGATGCGAACAGTTTTCTGACGCGCTTTTAGTCCTAGGGCCAACACCGCTAGAGCATTTGGTACTTGCACATTTATTTTTGTCCAAGCCGTACTTGGGGTTTTTCCAAGGCCGATGATGGAATCCGTCCAACTGGAAACGCCCACATGCGTGTCTACTATTTGTGGTTTTTTTACGGTAGTGCCCTTACCGGCTTTTGATTCGATAAAGCCTTTTGCCTCCAGCTCCTTTATGGCCCTTTTCACAGTAATTAAACTGGTTTGGGTCTGTGCTGCGATTTCTGATTGCGTGGGTAATAAATCTCCCGGTCGATATTCTGTCTCGATCCGACTTAACAGATAGTCATATACTTTATAATATAGTGGCTTTTTATTTTCCAACGAATTAGATATTTACACAAATATTATAATAATATACTATTTTAGCAAATATATTCAAGATTTGACCTTAAGTTGTTTGTACTAGCATAGTTCCTTTTAGTGGAATAATTTATCTTTCAATTACGAGAAAGAGCGATATGGAATTGATAACATCGAATTGTTCAAACTGGCTGCATTAGAGTAAAGGGTGGCGGTTGTAGGAAACTATGATAAAGTATATTTTTTTGAGATTAGAAATCCCTATTTTTAAAATCGACTCTAAAAAGCTTGCCCTATAAATTGAAACGAATACCATGAATGTAAAAGTTTGGACAGAAAAGGTAGTTATTCCAACGTATGAAATCGGGAAACCCGAGAAGAACCCAATCTTTTTGGAGAAAAGGGTGTATCAGGGGAGTAGTGGTAAGGTTTATCCGCACCCTGTAATCGAAAAGATTTCCGATGAAAAAGTGGATAAAGAATGGCAGGCTTGTTATTTGGAGAATGATTTTATCAAGATCATGATTCTGCCTGAACTTGGCGGTCGTGTTCAAATGGCCTATGATAAAATGAAAAAGCGCCATTTTGTGTACTATAATGAAGTCATAAAACCTGCTCTAGTTGGTCTTACGGGGCCTTGGATATCCGGTGGCATCGAATTCAACTGGCCACAACATCACAGACCAAGCACCTATGATGCCGTTGATTTTTGCATCGATGAAAACGAAGATGGCAGCAAAACCGTTTGGTGCAGCGAAATGGAGCGAATGCTCGGTACTAAGGGCATGACGGGTTTTACGCTACATCCTGACAAGGCCTATTTAGAAATCAAAGTAAAACTATATAATCGAACCGATAGGCCGCAAACTTTTTTGTGGTGGGCGAACCCTGCGGTAGCGGTAAATGATGATTATCAGTCCGTTTTTCCGCCAGATGTGAATGCGGTCTTTGACCACGGCAAACGTGATGTTTCGGAGTTTCCGATTGCAAAAGGAAAGTACTATAAGTTTGACTATGCTCCAGGAACCGATATTTCCCGTTATAAAAATATTCCTGTTCCGACTTCCTATATGGCGATTACCTCAGATTATAATTTTGTCGGTGGATATGAAAATGACACCAAAGGCGGATTACTACATGTGGCCAATCATCACGTTTCCCCTGGAAAAAAACAATGGACGTGGGGCAATGGAGATTTCGGAACAGCTTGGGATAGGAATCTAACAGACACCAACGGCCCTTATATCGAATTGATGTGCGGTGTATATACCGACAATCAGCCTGACTTCTCTTGGTTGATGCCTTACGAGGAAAAACAGTTTTCGCAATATTTTATGCCCTATCAAGATCTAGGGGTGGTGAAAAACGCGTCGAAAGATGCGATGCTGAATTTGGAGTTTGAGGGGGACAAAGCCATTTTAAAAGTGTATGCTACGGGAATTTATCCCGATACTAGAATCAAATTAACCGCTGGCGATGAGGTTTTTTACGAAGATATTTTTGATTTTTCGCCGGGCATATCCTTAATACAAGAAATCGAAATTGACCCGAAATTAGAAAAGCACCGCTATGGAGTTTCGGTAATTTCCAATAAAGGAACAATACTTATCGATTGGAAACCTGAAAAAGAAACGGCTAGAGAAATTCCGGAAGTGGCAAGACCTGCCAAAGAACCAAAGGATATTTCAACCAACGAAGAACTGTTCTTGAACGGTCAACATTTGGAGCAGTACCGGCATGCGACCTATAATCCGTTGGATTATTACGAAGAGGCTTTAAGTCGTGACCCCGATGACATTCGTTGCAACAACGCTATGGGACTTTGGTTGCTTCGAAAAGGAAAATTTGCCGAAGCCGTGCCCTATTTTTCAAAGGCTTTTGGGCGGCAGGTAAATAGAAATCCGAATCCTTATGATGGGGAGCCGCTTTTTAATTTAGGCCTATCGTTTCGCTATCAAGGGAATAACAAAGAAGCCTACGATGCTTTTTATAAATCAGTCTGGAACGCTGCTTTTATGGATGCGGGTTATTTTCAAATTTCCCAACTGGATGCTATCAACCAAAATTGGAATCAAGGTTTGGATACTGTAGAAAGAAGTTTGGTACGCAATTGGAACAACCACAAAGCCCGCCATCTGAAAGTGGCTCTACTACGAAAACTTGGGGAAGAACAAAAAGCTAAAAAGCTTATTCTAGAATCACTGGCCCTTGACCATTTTAATTTTGGAATGTATTTTGAAAATTTCCTGATGGGGGAGAAATCGGCAAAAGCCAAGTTGGTAACTCTTATGCGTGATAACATTCATAACTATATTGAAATCGCTTTGGATTATGCCAATTCGGGATTTTTCCCCGAGGCCATTGAACTTTTGGATTTAGGTATTGGACAGCAAGATTCGGTCTATCCTATGGCACTATATTTTAAGGGTTGGTTCTTATCGAATGACCATTTAACTTCAGAAGCGTCGGCAACTTTCAAAGAGGCCGAAAAATGCAATCCCGAGTATTGTTTTCCTAATCGACTTGAGGCGGTTTTGGCCCTGCAATGCGCTATGGAATTGAATCCGAGCGGGGATAAAGCGCCTTATTATTTGGGTAATTTCTGGTATGATGCCAAACAATATGAAGATGCGATTTCGTGTTGGGAGACTTCCGTTTCCATAGTGAATACCTTTCCGACCGTACTCAGAAATCTGGCATTGGCATATTTCAACAAACAAGATGATGCAGATAACGCCTTAATAACCTTAGAGAAAGCTTTCCAACTAGATAGGGGTGATGCCCGTGTTTTTATGGAGCTAGACCAGCTCTATAAAAAACAAAATATGTCCGTTGCCTTTCGTTTCCACCTTTTTGAGCAATACAATGATTTGGTTGCCGAAAGGGATGATTTGTATATCGAAAAAGCATACCTGTTCATATTAGAAAAGGAATATGCCAAAGCATATGACTGGATAATGCAGCGACAATTTCATCCTTGGGAAGGTGGCGAGGGCAAAGTGACCAAGGCCTATACGGGTAGTCTCATTGGTATGGCGAAAATGGCGATCGAAAACAGGGAGTTTTCAGAAGCACGGGATTATTTGGAAAAAGCGAGAAACTATCCGCATAATCTAGGCGAAGGAAAACTGCCCGGCACCCATGAAAATGAAATTGATTATTTGTCTGGTGTTGCACAAGAAGGTCTTGGAGAGATCGAAAATGCCAGTTCGTATTGGCAAAATGCCATTTCAGGAGCAAGTGAGCCGATGCCGGTTTGGTTCTATAATGACCAACCGCCAGACAGTATATTTTACCAAGGCTTGGCCTTTATGAAATTAGGCAATCAGGAAGAAGCAAAGATTCGTTTCAATAGGCTACTTGCCTATGGAAATGAACATCTGAATGACAAGGTGAAAATAGATTACTTTGCCGTATCGTTGCCCGATTTGATGATTTGGGAAGAAGATCTCGATGTAAAAAACAAAACGCATTGTGAATACCTTTTGGCCCTAGGCCATAAGGGGATTTCAGGCTCAAATGAAAAATCAAGTTTATACTTTCAAAAGGTCTTAGAATCAGATAATACCCACTTTGGGGCTAATGAACATAATGCCGTGCCCATGCCGCAAACTTGAAAGTGGGGATTTATAAAAACTGTTTTTTAGTAACCTTAATCTGAAGATTTAATATAAATACTATGACCAAAAAAAAATCTCGAGTGCTAGGTGTTTTTTTGTTGCTGCTATTGCTTAATGTATCCTGTAAATCGACTGAGGAAAAAAACACGGTCTTGGTAGTAAGCCCCAACGGTCACCACAGTATTGTGTTTGAGTTGAACGGAAAAAAGGGCCCATTCTATAGAGTAACCTTTAAAGGCACACAAATCATTGCTCCATCAATTTTAGGTTTTAGTTTGAAAGAGGGGGTGCCAACTTTCGAAAACACAAAAATAGAAACTGTTGAAACCAATTCGGTCAATACTACTTGGAAACCGGTCTATGGCGAAAAGAACGAATACCCTGAAAACTACAACGAAGCTCTGGTTAAGCTTTCAGGCAGCCCATATAACCTTCGGTTAAGGTCTTATAATGAGGGTGTTGCATTTCGATATGAGTTTAGGGATGACACGCGTTCTAAAATCATAACTAAAGAATACACGGCTTTTGCATTACCTGCCAACGCCACTGCTTGGGTTTCTGAAAGAGCTCAAGGCGAGATAAAAAAAATGGTCGTTTCCGATATTGATTCAGTAGCTGAGAGACCTCTTTTGGTGCAATTGGGGGATTCACTTTTCACAGCTATCGGGGAGGCTGCTTTGGTAGATTTTGCACGCATGCAGTTCAGCGGAAAATCAGGAAAACCCGGTACCTTGGTGTCCAGACTGAGTAGTGAAGTTGTATTGGGCGATTCGGTTAAAGCATCCCCTTGGCGTTTTATAATGGCCGGGGAAACTCCGGGTCAAATCTTGGAGAATAATTATCTGGTTCTTAATCTGAACGAGCCGAATAAAATTGAAGACACCTCTTATATAAGGCCCGGAAAGATTATTCGCGAATTGACTTTGGGCACAGAAGCAGGACTTGCTTGTGTAGATTTTGCGGTAAAACACAACTTACAATACATAGAGTTTGATGCGGGCTGGTACGGAAATGAATACGATGACGCGTCGGATGCTACCACTGTTACGGTCGACCCTAAGCGGTCTAAAGAAGAGTTGGAATTACAGAAAGTAATAGACTACGCAAGTAGTAAAGGTATTGGAGTGATACTCTATGTGAACAGAAGGTCTTTAGAAAAGCAGTTGGACGATGTACTGCCCCATCTAAAAAAATGGGGTGTATCCGGTGTCAAATACGGCTTCGTCAATGTAGGCTCCCAAAAATGGACAATTTGGTTGCATGATGCTATTCGTAAAGCGGCGGATAATGAATTAATGGTAGATGTTCACGATTCGTATCGGCCCACGGGCTTTTCCCGCACGTACCCGAATCTTATGACACAAGAAGGCATTCGTGGCGATGAAGAATCTCCGGGCAATGAAATGGTAATCAATACCATTTTTACTAGAATGATAGCGGGTGCGGGCGATCAGACCAACTGTTATTTTGCTTCACGGGTTACCGAAAAAATGGGTTCCCATGCTTCCCAGTTGGCAAAAGCCCTTTGTATTTATAGTCCCTGGCAATTTTTATACTGGTACGATAGGCCTAAGGGTGCTAAGGCAGAAGCAGGCGGTGCTGGCGGAAGTAACGCATTCATTGAGGAAGTTGATGAATTGGCCTGGTTCGATGCACTACCAACGGTCTGGGACGATACAAAGGTTTTAGGGGGATATCCCGGAGAATACGCCATCATCGCTCGCAAAAATGGAAGTGATTGGTTTGTTGGTGCTTTGAGCGGTCAAAATGAAAAAGAGATTCGTATTGTTTTGGATTTTCTTGAGGCTGGAAAAACTTATGAGGCCATTCTATATACCGATGATATCAATAGTAATTCCATTACCAAAGTGGCAATCGAAAAAAGAATGGTAAACAAAGGGGAAGTTATTGAATATAAACTTTTAGCTAAAAATGGATTGGCAATTCATTTAAAACCTATAGAATAGAAAAGTAAGAACTTATAATAAATCAATAATGAAGCTATCTTATTTTAAAAATATGCTACTTGGCCTTTCGGTCTTATGGGTTAATCAGGCGTGCCAAAAGCAAAGCGAACCAATGCTGACAAATTCGCCTAACGGTGCTATTGAAACGGAATTCTTATTGTTAGAAGGAAAACCACAATTTTTGGTTAATAAAAACGGACGTGCCATAGTGAAACCATCCACGTTAGGCCTAGCACTTCAAGGCAAGTCAAATGACGAATTCGAACTTTTGGAGACCATCACCGATGAGAATGACACAACATGGGAGCCTGTTTGGGATAAAGCAACAAAAATAAGGGACAATTATAAGGAAAGTACCTATTGGCTAAATGGAACAGGCACTGATTCATACAAAATAGGTGTAGTTATTCGCCTGTATGATGATGGGGTGGCCATTCGGTATGTGCTTCCCGAACAAGAGGGTCTTACTGAATTTACCATCAAGGATGATAAAACATCATTTTCATTTGCAAAAGACTACACCTATTGGGCGACCAATGGTGAAAATCACAACCTTGGTCCGGCACCATTGAGTAAATATCCCAAAGCGATCAGTGAGCCAGATAGTTTGGGCCCCTCCAAAGACAAGGAACATTTGGATTATAATGCGAGCGCCAAGGCCATTGAAATTGCTAAGGCGGGACATACCCCAACCGTTATCGATTTGGGAGAAGACGGATATGCGGCACTACTAGAGGCTGCCATTTATGATTTTGCCGATTTTAATTTGGAGAAAATGCAGAACGAGCTGACCTTAAAGTGTAAAATGCCGGAGTCTAAAGGAATTGCGTCGGCCCAGACTTCATGGCGCGTACTATTATTGGGAGATGATGCCGGAGATTTGGTAGAATCAAATACACTTGTGAATTTAAATCCGCCCTGTGCTATAGAAGACCCTTCGTGGATACAACCTGGAAAATCAGTTTGGGACTGGCGTGTTTGGGGCTATGAGGGGGAAGGTGGTTTTACTTACGGCCTAAATACCAAATCGCATAAGCGTTTTATTGATTTTGCAGCCGAGAATAATATCAAATATCTATTGATGGATGCCGATTGGTACGGTCCGGAATTCGCGGAGGATGCCGACCCGACATCTGCCAATGATCAAATCAATATTGAGGAAAATATGGCTTACGCCAAAGAAAAAGGCATAAGTATTATTTTGTACTTGAACGATGTGGGTGCGAAGAAATTCGGTCTGGAGAAGATTTTGAAACAGTTCGGAGATTGGGGCGCTGCCGGAGTAAAATATGGTTTTATGTCTAGCGAAGGACAAGAAAAGGTGCAGTATACCCGAAAGGTAGTAGAACTTTGCGCAAAATATAAATTGACGGTAAATTTTCATGATGGCCCGGTAGCCCCGAGCGGTGACCGCAGAACATGGCCTAATTTGGTAACTAGGGAGTACGGACATTCTCAGAGCGATGCCAAAAAATCGTATTATCCAGAAACTGTTGTAAATCAGGTATTCATAAATATGATAGCCGGGCCTTTGGATTTGTGCAACTTATGGTTTGGGTTTGAGGGAGCGGAATCACGGGATAGGGTTTTTGAAAAGATTCCCGGAACCGTTGCCGCAGAGGCGGCCAAATTAGCGGTACTCTTTAGTGGAATCCATGTTATTCCTGATGCCCCCGAAGAATATACTAAAAAGGCCAATTTGTTTGATTTTATTAAAACACTCCCTGATAGTTTTGATGAACTCAAGGTTTTGGATGGGCAGCTGGACGAGTTCGTTTCGGTAGGTCGTAGAAAAGGCGATAATTGGTATATAGGCACATTGACCAACCGTGAGGCTAGAGCGGTAACTATGGATTTTTCATTTTTGGAAGAAGGGGCTACTTACAAGGCTACTCTTTATGCAGATGAAATGGACACCCACTACATGAGTAATCAAGAGACCTATACGATAACCGAACGTATGATTAAGAGAGATGAGAAAATCACTTTAGCATTGGCGCCGGGAGGTGGTCATGCGATGCGTTTGATCAAACAATAGCTCAAGACGAGTTCAATTAATAACCAATAAGAACCAAACCATGACGGCTACCAAATTCAATTTCAAATACATCTTTTCCATCTCAATTGTATCCGCTTTGGGCGGACTTCTTTTTGGGTACGATTGGGTGGTCATCGGGGGAGCAAAACCATTTTATGAACGCTTTTTTGACATTGCCGATGCCCCTTCACTGCAAGGCTGGGCTATGAGTAGTGCCTTGATCGGGTGTATTATCGGTGCGGCTATTGCAGGAAGAATGACCGAACGCTTGGGGCGTAAAAAGCCCTTGGCAATTGCCGCTTTTCTATTTATTTTGTCCGCAGCCGGAACGGGTTGGTTCAACGATTTTAATGTGTTCATCGCATTTCGGGTGCTAGGCGGATTAGGCATAGGCTTGGCTTCGACCATTTCCCCAATGTACATAGCTGAAGTATCTCCGTCGATATATCGGGGCAGGTTGGTTTCCTTAAATCAATTGGCCATCGTTATCGGTATTTTGGCAGCGCAGATTATCAACTACGTGATTGCAGACCCCGTGGCCGAAGGGGCGACCAACGAAATGATATTGAGTTCATGGAACGGTCAAAGCGGCTGGCGATGGATGTTCTGGGCAGAGTTAGTGCCTGCTACTTTGTTTTTTGGTCTGATTTTCTTTATTCCGGAAAGTCCGAGATGGTTATCTAAAAACAAACAACCGGAAGCCTCTTTAAAAGTACTTTCTGCTGTTGGCGGGGATGCCTATGCCCAGCAAACCCAACTTGAAATACAGGAGAGTTTAAGTGAAAATGATACCAAACTAAAATTAAGTCAACTCTTTGAAGGGAGGAACAAAAAGGTAGTCATTACAGGTTTGGTACTGGCTTTTCTGCAACAATGGTGTGGTATCAATGTAGTTTTTAATTATGCAGAAGAGGTTTTTACGAGTGCAGGTTATGGCGTGAGCGATGCATTATTTAATATTATTTTGACGGGGGTCGTAAATCTAGTATTTACACTGGTTGCCATGCAGGTAATCGACCGCTGGGGTCGACGTAGCCTGTGGCTATTCGGATCCGTTGGTCTCTGTTTATTGTACATCTGTATCGGTATGTTCTACTATTTGGAATTGGAAGGCTTTGCCTTGGTGGTTTTAGTGGTAATGGCGATAGCCGTTTATGCGATGACCTTGGCACCGGTTTTCTGGGTATTGGTTTCCGAAATTTTTCCAAATCGTATTCGCGGAGCGGCGATGTCTTTAACTACTACTGCCTTATGGCTGGCTAGCTTTTTATTGACCTACAGTTTTCCGATTTTAAATAAATCATTGGGATCCTATGGTACATTCTGGATATATGCCGGTATGTGTGTTTTATGTTTCCTTTTTGTAAAATACCGCATCCCGGAAACCAAGAACAAAACCTTGGAAGAAATCGAGAAAATCTTTTAGAATAACGTTCTTTTTATTTGGGTACGATGAATAGAAAAATTAAGCTACTAGCGCTACCAATTGGACTAGTAGCGGTTTTGACCATAGACCGTTTGAAAATCGCAAAGTAATAGACTATATTTTTGTAAAGGGCATAAAGAAAGTCAACAAGTATGCAGTTTTTTCAGAAATGTTAAATGATATTTTTTTACTGGACCATTGCTCTGTGTTTCCCTAAATTCAATTATAAAAACAAATTTATTCAGGCTTTAAAATGACTAGTGCTATTAATTGAAAAGCAATAGGTTAGTTTGCTAACATTCCTTAAACCTCATTTTCAATCCATCCCATAACAGCATTGGCAACAAAGCGTGGTTCGGGAGGAAGAGAATAAATGTCTTCTTCGTATTTTTTATTATAAGGCGAAATGTTCATGATTTTACCATCTACCACAAGGGTGCTACTGCCACCTGGATCGAAGCCCATGGCCTTGTGCATCCCATACTTTAACAGAATGTCGGCCATATCGAAATGGGTTGCTCCCACAGATTCTCTAATTCTGCCATTCACCATGAGCACCATAAGTTTTCCCTTTTTGGTAATACCCACGGCAATCTTAGGTCCCCGCATGTCGGTAAAATCTAATCGCGCGGCCTGGGTTTTTATGGAGTTAGAAGTCGTCCAACCTTCTTCTTCCATATCCACTGCAAGTGTATCATTCTCTATTAACATTGGCCCGGCTTCAATGGCATACGAGATATCTTTCCAGTGGTAAGGATCTTTTTCAGGCTCCAAAAGATCAATATTCAAGGCTTTACCTTCCCTGAATAGTGTTTCCGAGAATAAATTTGCAGGAAGCGATAAAGTGATGCCCACTGGGATAATACTCACATTCTCATTGGCCTTTGTCTGTATTATTTCCTTAACCGTATTTCCGGCTATTCTAATTATGAAGTTACCATTTCCCTTTATTTCTTCTTGGGCGTATGATAGATCATAATAACAGGCTTCAGATGAGCTATGTTTATTATAGTTGCCAGAGGTAAAGACCATTTCTTCTTTCACTCCCTTAATTTTAAATCCTGCGCTAGAATTAACTTTCCTTATATCTATGGTGCCGTCTTTATAGATAATAAATGCAGGTTTATTGAACAAGGGAGGACAAAATACGTTGTAATCCATAATTAGCAGCCCTAAGGGCGAGCCAATATAAGTTTCTGGTAATCCTAGTTTACCTACCAATTCAGGGTTCAGGATATAACCTCCATTCCAGGCCAATTCTATCTTGTTCTTGTTATGACTTTTCTTTTGATACTCTTTGATAAGTCCGGGAACATTCTTTGGTTTTTTATTAGCTAGGTGAGCTGCGAATTTCCAGGAATGTTTTTTCGTGTCGATTTCGGCTAAAACACCACTCCACGGTAGTCCATCTTCATAAACACCTCCGGCAAATGAAGATTTCACGCTTTCTATGGTTTTATTTCCACTCATCTCTAGCGCCAATTGTGCTAGGAGACTATTGATGGGTGTTCCGTTTTCAATAGCATCTTTAGAGATGATATTCAGTAATTTTTTTTCTCCAATTTTCTTTTTTAGGTCACTGTAAAGCTCGCTTTTCAGGGCATTGTCAAAGTCTTTGGAGGTCTGAATCGGAGTCGGGTAGGCCAAGGTCGTTCGTACACCTGCCGGAACGAATTGAATAAAACCGCTGTCTTTTGGAATACCCATAATTTTAGCGGTCATTTTATGTCTTGCCTTTCCGATGTGAAAATGATCGATCTCAATAATATCCATCATCATAGAGGCATGCTCGCCATTGGTAATCAAAAAGCCGTCAGATTCTTTGATTTTTCGTAGTATTTTTATGGCCTTGACACCCATTTGAGGAACATGTACGCCTTCGCACCATTGTTCGGATTCTATTATTTCAATCACCCCCGTTTTATAAAGTATTCCGAGTTCGGGTTCAGTTTCCCGTTCAAGATATTCCTTTATATTAACACCTGAGAACCATTTTGTGATTCTTGGCTCATGAATGAAGATGTATACTTTCTGGAGTTTCTGGCCTCTGGCCTTTAATATTTCAAGTGTGAGTTCCTCTTCCAAAGAAAGCCTCAATTGTGACCTTATGGGTTGTAGTACAAAGTATTCCAGCTCATGCTTAATATACCTTCCCGGGAAATACCCTTTGGGGACATTGACTTTAAGTCTCTCCGTAAGCATTTTACGATTATCTATTCCCAAAAACTTGCTGTTGGTCAATTGAAACAAAGCCAGCTCCCAATCTGAAAAAAACTGGGGAGCCAAAGTTTGATCTATCCGTTTCTTAGGCTTAAAAACATCGTTGTAGATCATATTCACCAATCCGGTGAGTTCCTGATAGGTATATTCCTGATAGCTATATAACTTTTTATTTCGATGCCTGTATGCAAAGGAATGGTCATGTCTCAAGGCACTTTCGCCTTCTACGCAATTAAAAATATCGTCGACTGCATTGTAATAGTCATGGATCTTGGACAGATCGGTATTATGCAAGTCAGGTAGGTCATTTTCCATCATCCGGGCATATTTCATGACTCTTCCCCTAAAAAATTGTTCTTCCACTCTAAAAAAACTCGGGTCAATTAGAGATTTTAAATAGATCATAAATGATAAGCGGCCATAGCCGGGTAAAAAATGTCGGCTACTTTTGTCCATAATTGCATTAAGGTCTTCGTTTTCGAAGTTGACTATCTCCTTATATTTTTTCAGCAGGGCAACCACACGACTATTCTCTTCATCCGAAATGGTATTTAGTTGCGAATGTAGCCTTCTAAGGAGGTATTCCATATTCTTTCGCAGGGCCTCAAGGCTGTAGCGCTGTTGTATTACATTTCTATTATGCACCAGATCCTCCATACTGTTTTGAGGATAAAAAACATGACCGCTTATTGCTGCGATCAGCTTTTTAGGAATTTTATTTCCTTTAAATTCAAGAACCTTCAATCGTTGCGACTCATCCAGATGATACCCAATTACCTCTTCATAAACTGCTCTGGGTTCATATTGTTTGCAAAATATCGGGGTTCCGCATGCTGCAGCTTCTATGATAGGCAACCCCCGGCCTTCCGTCTGACTTGGCAACAGTATGAGTGAGGCAACCCCGTATAATTGTTCAATATCAAGCGGTTTCTTGTATTTCTTTTTGAATTCGTGCTTATCAAATTCACTAAAGAAAAACCCTAAGAGCACTTTAGACCTGAATTCAATATCAATTTCATCAAGAAAATCTTTAAAATCTTCTAACAGATGTTGGTAATAGTCTCGCTGGCCGTGCGGAATAGGACCAGAGACCAATAAAGAGAGTGTCAGTTGGGGGTTGTTCTGAAATTTCTTAGCGAAGTCTGCATTGGCAAATAGCTGTTTCACCAATAGGAAATTAAGTTCGATCGATTTTCTACTTATAATCCGCGTAGGCTGTAAAAAAACGATGTTATTATTTACGAAATCAAATTTCTTGATGGTCTTATACCCCAGTAATATAGGTTCCAATGAACGTTTGCTTTCAATATGATGCGCAACCGTATGCACTGTTATGGTATCTTTTT
>RCND010000761.1_pt1 | contig 18902 bp, 19 predicted proteins | sample 2041351 | NCBI WGS metagenome assembly RCND01 (sample SAMN09708230, study PRJNA481090) | Marine sediment metagenome, whole genome shotgun sequencing project. | biome: marine sediment; feature: ocean; material: sediment; isolation source: Sewage treatment plant 12B marine sediment (STP12B) ... | reverse complement strand
TGTCCTATTCGGAATCGACCGCCGATATCACCGAGGCCACCAAGCGAATCGTCAACTGGGTCCGCTCGAGATAGCGTGTCGCCAGAAGAATGTATCTACCGACTGTCTCACACCTCTACTAGGAGGAAGTTGAAGGAGCCAATCATGAGAAACCGGTTTGTTGCGATGTGCTCGTTTGTGTTGCTGGTCGCTGCCTGTGGCGGCGATGAGGTGGCTGAGACCTCGACGACCGTTGCTGCTGAGTCGGCTATGACCACGACGAGCGGAGCCGGTTCTACGACCACGACCGTGGCCGCGGTGACTACCACAACGACGCTGGCCTCGACGACCACCACCGAGCCACCGGTGTCGTTGCCACCGGCAGGTTCGATATATTACGAATGAAGACGGCGTCTTCGTAGCCACCCTTGATGGTGTCGTCTCGCAGGTCATCGATGTCGATTCGGCGGCGGTCGGCGGGATCATTGATTTTGCCATCGACGACACCAGGGGTGGTCTGGTTGTCCAACCTCATCGCAGCCCGTGGTTCTATCTCGGCAATGATTCCATCGTCTACTGGATACCGCAGGGTGCTGCAACTCTGCAGGAGCTGTTGGTGCCGGCGGCGGATCAGGGCCTGAAACTCGAGGATGTCGCGGCCGAGGGTGAGACTGTCCAGGTTTACTACACCCGTCGCTCTGGCGACTTGCCCGATACCGCAGAACAGACGTTGCGACGGTTTGATGTTGACGCCAAGTCGGTCGAGGAAGTCAGTGTTGTCGGTGGTTGGGAGTCTGGGGCCTCACCGATCTCGGTTGGCGGAAACGCGATTGTCAGGAACGGTTCCGGCGAGGCGTACTTCTTCCTTGTCTTCACCGATCTCGGAGGAACCGTTTTCGATTCTCCTGCCAGCTCAATTCCCGATGGTGGTTTCGACTGTGTCCCCTTCGACTGCTTCTGGTACGCAGACCTTTCTCCGGATGGCAGCGCCGTAGCGCTTGGGCGCCTCGCCCCCAACGCCGGTGGGTTTCCAACGATTCCGGAGATCGAGGTTCGGAATGTGTCCACCGGCGACCTCATCATGAGCGCCAGCCTGCCCGAGGTCCCCGCCGTTGCGGGCATCGATTCGTTGGACCTTGGGGACGGGTACGTGCTGATCAACCTGATCGAGGAAGGCGCCGTCTATCCGTACGCCACAGTGGTGGACATCGCATCGGGTGGTCTCACGACCTTCCCTGCTCCGGTGGGGGGGATAGCCCGATTCCTCCGCTCGATACCCGATCTCGATGGGGTCGTGAGTTGGCCTTAGGCCCGCTGGGCTCCACATATATCACGAAACGAGGATGCCCCTGGGGTGTCCTCGTTCTTCGCTCACCAAGAAATCAGTTGCCCTCACCGGCTCGCTCGTCGTACTATGAAAACTGAATACTGATTCAGTATTCAGTTTTCGGGTGTAACTCGAACCGGAGGGAGGCGGGATGGCCGACACGGTCGTGACCGGCGCTACCGCGCCACCGACTGCCAAGGGACGCGCCACAAGGCAAGCGATCCTGGCGGCAGCGGAAGAGGTCTTTGGCGAGCTCAGCTATGACCGCGCCTCTATCTCTGAAATCACTCGCCGTGCCGGAGTTGCTCAAGGCACCTTCTACGTCTACTTCCCCGACAAGAAAGCGGCGTTCATTGAGTTGGTCCACCAACTCAATAGCGATCTGCGTCGGGCACTTTCTCAGGCAATCGACGAAGCGCCGGATCGTCTCACCGCAGAGCGGATAGGTTTCCGTACGTTCTTTGACTACGTCGTGCGTCACAGGCCTCTCTACCGAGTGGTGCGCGAATCGCAGTTTGTTGCCCCTGAGGCCTACCAGTGGCACTACAACAAACTTGCTGAGGGATACATAGCTGGCCTGCAGCAAGCCCAGGACGACGGCGAGATAAGCAGCGCCATATCAGCAGAGACAACAGCCTGGATCCTCATGGGTATCTCAGAGTTCGTTGGGGGGCGTTGGGTGCTCCTGCTCGACCAGCTGCCACCAGACGATGTCTTCGAAGAGATCATGACCTTTATTTCTTGCGCACTTCGACCCCGGGGAGGGAAAGCGTGAACGACGATTTCGTGATGGGCATCGTCTCCACCGGCATGTACTTGCCGGAAACGATGATGACCGCCGAGGAGATCTCCGAGGCAAGCGGGCTCCCATTGTGGGTGGTGAAAGAGAAGCTGGGGATTACCCAGAAACACATCACAACACCGGGTGTACACCCCAACATGATGGCGGCCAAGGCCGCAAACCAGGCGATCGAGAAGGCCGGGATCGACCCCAAAGAGATCGACGTGCTGCTCTGCACCACCGAAGAGTGGAAGGAGTATGCCCTGTGGACTGCGGGCATCGATCTGGCCGAGGAAATCGGTGCAACCAATGCATGGGGCATGGATATGCACATGCGATGCGCAACGACAATTGCAGCGATGAAGCTGGCTCGTTCGTTGATGCGGGACGATTCCAGCATCAACACCGTCATGATTGCCGGCGGCTACACCATCGCCGACTTCATTGACTTCACCAACCTGCGCACCAGTTTCTTGTTCAACATCGGTGCAGGCGCAGGCGCCATGATCGTGAAGCGTGGTTGGCCGGTAAACCATGTGCTGGGGACCCACCTCATGTCGGACGGTTCGATGAGTCGACACGTCATCGTGCCCGCCAGCGGCACCATCAAGCACCCCAGCAACGAGGCAGTAGCAGAGGGACTATTCAAGTTTGATCTGGTTGAGCCGGAGGCGATGAAGAACCGTCTCAATGACGTCAGCATCGACAACTGGTTGTTCTGTATCGATGAGGCCCTCCGCAAGTCGGGAACCAGAAGAGATGGGTCGCCATATACAAGGGACGATCTTGACTTCCTCAACATGCTGCTGGTCAAGCCTTCGGCTTTCCAACAGATTCGGGAGCTCCTGAACATCGCAGAGGACAAGTCGGTCTATCTCGGCAACATAGGTCATATCGGAGAACAGGACTCGATCATCTCGATCATCGAAGGGGAGAGGACCGGCAGTCTGCAGCCCGGTGATCTCATGGTGATCATCGGAGCAGGCATCGGGTATGTCTGGGGCGCTGGTGTCGTCCAATGGGGGCCGGCCTCATGACGTACCCGCAGACTTCGACGTACGTGACGGACTGGCTGCAAAAGCGTGCGGAGCTCACCCCCGATCGTGTTGCCCTTGTCGAACGGCTCGGCGGGCCCGAGATCACGTTCGCCCAGTGGAACGCCAGGGTTAACTGCACTGCCAATTATCTGCGATCGCTCGGCGTCGCAAAGGGCGACCGGGTCTCGGTGTACGCATCCAACTGTCCCGAATACCTCGACTTGTTCTGGGCGGCAGGCAAGATCGGGTTCATCCTCCACAACCTCAACTGGCGGCTCACGGTCCACGAGCTGCGCCAGGTCATCGCGGATGCCGAGCCCAAGGTCCTTGTCTACAGCGAAGACTGGGCCGACCAGGTCGCAGAGATGCGGTCCGATCTCGCAACGGTCCAGCATGTTGTGGCTCTTGGCGATCCTCAACAGGGCGATGCCGTCTTCAGCGACCGTGACCAGATGAACGTCGTGCTCGACTTTCGGCCAGACCTCGATATGGATGACATCTGGGGCATCTATTACACGGGTGGCACGACTGGGCTTCCGAAAGGGGCGATCCTCACCCACGGCAATGTCACCTGGAATTCGGTGAACACGATCACATCTTGGGGGATCACCGCCAATCACAGTGCACCGCTTCAGTTGCCGATCTTTCACATCGGAGGCCCGAACATCTTCATGGTGCCGCTTGTCCACGTTGGGGGTACCACCATTCTCTGTGACGGCTTTGATCTCGATGAGTCGTTCGATCTGGTAGAGCGGGGCGGCATCACCCATTATGTGGCGGTTCCGACGATGTATCAGCTGCTGCAATCGCATCCGCGCTGGGATGGCGCCGATTTCTCCAAGCTCGAACTGGTCATCTCCGGCGGTGCACCATGTCCCCTGCCCGTGATGCAGAAGTTCTGGGATCGAGGCGTCGACTTCAAGATGGGCTACGGGCTCACCGAAGCGGCAGGCAACAACTTCTGGCTCCCCGCCGACCGGGTTGCTGACAAGACAACATCGGTTGGATTTCCGATCTTCCACATTGACATGAAGATCGTTGATGGAGAGGGCACCGAGGTTGGATCCGGCGAGGCCGGTGAGCTGCTCATCCGTGGCGCTCACGTAACCCCGGGCTACTGGCGTCGTCCAGAAGCAACCGCCGAGACGATCAAGGATGGGTGGCTGTGGACCGGCGACCTTGCTGTCAAGGATGATGAAGGCTTCTTCACCATTAAGGGTCGGTCCAAGGAGATGTTTATCTCAGGCGGCGAGAATGTATACCCAGCTGAGGTCGAGTCGGTGATGCTGGCCTACCCAGGCATTGCTGAGGCAGCTCTGGTTGGTGTTCCCCACGACGTGTGGGGCGAGGTGGGCAAGGCTGTCCTGGTGCTGGCGAGCGGTGTCGACTTCTCACATGACGCGTTTCTTGGCTTCCTCGGAGAGCGCCTGGCCAAGTACAAGATCCCCCGGTCGGTTGTCGTCATGCCCGAAATCCCCAAGACAGCCATCGGCAAGATCGACAAGAAGCTGCTTGTAGGACAGGAGTCATCATGAGCATTTCCACCATCGGTGGCGTCACTGCCACCACAGTCACAACGGAGCGGATTACCACGAAGGTCTTGGCGTCTGGATCACCAGATGGAGTCCCGGTCTTGTTCCTGCACGGCAATCTTTCCTCGGCAACGTGGTGGGAAGAGACCATGGTCCGGTTGCCCACCACCTACCTGGCGGTGGCCCCCGACCAGCGTGGATTTGGGGAGGCCGACCCCACCGCCAAGGTCGATGCGACCCGGGGAATGGGTGATTTTGTCGACGATGCCATCGCATTGATGGACTATCTGGGTCATGACAAGTTCCACCTTGTCGGCAACTCTCTCGGTGGCGTGATCGTGTGGTGGATGATCGCCGACCATGCAGAGCGAATACTCTCGGTTACCCAAGTCGATCCGGGGTCGCCGTATGGTTTTGGAGGTACTCGTGATGCGTCGGGAACACCTACCAATGACGACTTTGCGGGGTCCGGTGGCGGTCTGATCAACCCAGAGTTGGTCCGGCTCATCGCTGCGGGTGATACGAGCACCGATTCAATGTTCTCTCCGCGAGCAGCTTTGCGGGCGCTCGTATGGAGACCCCCCTTGATTCCCGCCCGTGAGGATGCGTTTGTGGACAGCCTGCTCCAGGTCCATATTGGAGAGGATGCCTATCCGGGTGACAAGGTGCTGTCGTCCAATTGGCCCTTTGTTGCTCCGGGTGCGCTCGGTGTCAACAACGCCCTGTCGCCCAAGTACGCACTTGACCCGACCCGGCTGGCGGACGCCTCACCCAAGCCAGCGGTGCTGTGGGTACGTGGTGCGCAAGACCTTGCGGTCTCCGACAACGCCGCATCAGATCCCGGCACTTGGGGTCCAATGGGACTCGTCCCCGGCTACCCAGGTGCTGATGCTTACCCGTCGCAGCCGATGCTGGGCCAGATACGTTCTGTGCTCGACAGCTATGCGGCGGCGGGTGGCACCTACGAGGAAGTGGTCATCGACGACTGTGGCCATGTGCCTTTCATCGAGAAACCAGAAGAGTTCGACAGTGTGTTCCATGAGCACATGGCCGACGGATAACCAGAAAAGGAAACGAGGAGGAAACTGAATGAGGAAAGCAACCAAACTGCTGATGCTGCTTGTGGTGTTCGCTCTTCTTGCTGCCGCATGTGGCGACAGCGAGTCAGACGAGACAACGGCAGCGCCTGCGGAGACAACGGCGGCGCCTGCGGAGACAACGGCGGCACCTGCAGAGACAACAGCGGCACCCACCGAGACGACCGAGGCAATGAGCGGTGTTAGCTGCGACGAGCCGATCACCGTTGGTGTCATCACCGACTTGACCGGTGCCTTGGCCATCTACGGAGCCCACATCAACCGTGGTGTTCCGATCGGCTTTGCTTACGCAACAGGTGGCGAGGTCCAAACCGGACTCGAGCAGACTTACATGGTCGATGACTGCGAAGTCAACGTGGTCTTCAAGGACGATCAGAGCAACGCGGAGTTGAGCGCTACGGCGGCTCGCGAACTGGTCGAGGTCAATGGCGCCGAGATAATCATCGGTTCGGTGAGCTCGGGTGTGACTGCAACACTGCAGGGTATTGCCCGCGACAATGATGTCATCCTGATCGCAGCCCCGGCGGCGGCCACCGACATCACTGGCAAGGACTTTGATCCGAACACGTTCCGGGCAAGCCGCACCAACTATCAGGACGCAATGGCGCTCTGTGACCAGTTCGTCAACGGAAACGGCTACACGTCGTTCGTGCAGATCGCCCCCGACTACTCCTTCGGCTATGGCGGAGCAGCCGGTTACAAGGACGCTTGCACGTTCTACGGCGGCGAATTCGTTGCTGAGGATGTGTTCGCACCTGCGGACACGACCGACTTCACGTCATACATGACACCGTTGGCTGACACCGCTGCCGAGGCGCTTCTGGTGACATGGGCCGGCGGTGGCTTTGTGCCATTGCTCCAGTCTGCTATCGACCTTGGCGTAATCGACGACGACACCGTTCTTGGCTCGCCGTTTGTCGACAACATCGTGATGCCGGCGTTCTTTGCGAACGCGATTGGGACGACCTCGGTCATGCTGTATCACTACACGGCAGCCAGCAACTCGATCAACGACTACCTCGTCGAACAGGTAGCCGCCAACTTCGAGACGTTTCCAGACTTGTTCGATGCCGATGGTATGAACGCAGCGATCATGGTTGTCGAGGCTCTCAAGGCAACTAGCGGCGCAGCAGATGCTGACTCGCTGAAGGCAGCTTTGGAAGGCCTGAGCTTCGACGGCCCGAAGGGTCTCATCGAGATCCGTCCCGAGGACCACGTGGCCCTGCAGGACATGTACGTCGTGACTCTGTTGAACGTAGATGATCCGGAGTTCAAGTACTACGAGAACGTCGCAACCGTGCGACCTGAGCCCCCGTGTCTGCTTGAGGGTGACTTTGAGTCACGTTGCGGCAGCCTTCCAGTAGGAAGCCTGGGCGGTTGATCTAAACCAACGACTGGTGGGGTGGGCTTCGGCCCACCCCACCGCCAAAGAGGAGGAGGACAGGTTGAGCGTCATTCTGGAGACGCAGAACCTACGACGCGAGTTTGGTGCGCTTGTCGCGGTTGACGACGTCAGCATGGAGATCGAGGAAGGTTCGCTGCACTCGATCATTGGCCCTAATGGTGCCGGCAAGACGACGTTCTTCAACCTCGTGAGCGGAACGCTCAAACCAACCGCCGGACGGGTGCTGTACAAGGGCGAAGACATCACAGACCTCCCGATGCACCGCACGATCCACAAGGGAATCGGGCGGTCGTTTCAAATCACCAATATTTTTCCGAACCTGACGGTATTGGAGAATGTCCGACTGGCCTGTCAGGCCCTGGGCTCCGACAGCTTCCGGCTGTTCAGGTCACACGCAAAGGCAACGGCCTATCTGGACCGAGCCGGAGAGGTGCTGGCAGAGGTCGGTCTCTCCGACCGGGCATTGACATTGGCCAGGACGCTGCCCCATGGCGATCAGCGCAAGCTCGAGCTCGGGATGATTCTTGCCCCAGATCCCGATGTGCTCATGCTCGATGAACCGACAGCAGGCATGGCCGCCGAGCAGGTCCCCGAACTGATGGACCTCGTCCAGTCAATCCAGGAGGCGGGCGACAAGACGGTGATCTTGGTCGAGCACAACATGAACGTTGTCATGAGCGTTTCGGATCGCATCACCGTGATGCACCAGGGCGCCCGGTTGGCTGAGGGGACGCCCGCTGAGATCTCAGCCGACGAACGAGTGCAGACGGCATATCTTGGCGCTCTCTATGACTCAAGCGACGGGGGCGAATCATGAGCCTGCTGCAACTGCTTGACGTCCATACTTTTATTGAACAGTTCCATATTCTCGAGGGTGTCTCCCTTGACGTACCCGAAGGCGACATCGTCGCTTTGCTCGGCAGAAATGGTGCTGGCAAGACAACGACCCTCAAGACGATCCTCGGTTTGACTCCCGCTCGCTCTGGCTCTGTCGTTTACAACGGTGTCAACATCACGGGCCGACGTAGCTACGACATTGCCGCGATGGGCATCGGCTTTGTCCCTGAGCATCGGGCCATTTTTTCCGATCTCAGTGTGGAAGAGAACCTGCGAATCGCAGAACGAGAGAACGGCGACTTCGCAGCCAAGGAGGAATTCATCTTTGGCCTCTTCCCTGACCTGAAGCGGCTCATTCGACTACCCGGCACCAATCTCTCCGGGGGACAGCAGCAGATGCTGGCCGTGGCCAGGGCGCTGGTGCCGGACAATCGCTTGTTGCTGATCGATGAACCGAGCGAAGGTCTTGCGCCTGTTCTCATCGAACAAATGATGGACGCCATCAGGCAACTCTCGAACAGATCGACGGTCCTACTAGTCGAGCAGAACTTCATCGTTGCTAGTCGACTGGCCAAACACTACGTCATCATCGAAGAGGGCCAGTCGGTCAAGAGTGGCGTTATGAAGGATCTGGTGCACGACAGCGAGACGATCAAGCATTACCTCGGAGCCGGGACGGGAGGTGCGATATGACCGCCGAGACCAAGAAACCAGACTCAGCCTCGAAGCAACGGCAACGCTCGGAATGGCTGATGGAGAACCGGGCCCGCGTATCGGTGCTGGCGGCCCTTGTCTTCTTGTTCGTGGTTGCCCTGGCTGGATTGGAACCAAAGGATTGGTTCCCCACCATCATGCAGGGCCTCTCGGTTGGTGCCCTCACCTTCCTTGTGGCGTCGGGCCTCTCGCTGATCTTCGGCCTGATGGACGTGCTCAGCCTGGCTCACGGCGAGATCTTTATGCTCGGGGCCTATCTTGGCTGGACGGTGTATACCCGGTTCGACACAACGGTCGATGCTGCCGTGCCTCTCTTGTTGGTAGCTGCACCGTTCGCCTTACTGCCGCTGTGGCGACGCTTGGGCATGCGGATGCGGCTACTCAACCGACATTGGCATGCTGGTATCTGGGCCGTTGGCCTAGCGGCCGTCTATGGAGCTTGGTTTGTGGTCTTTGCCTCTGGCGACAGCGATGTCGCCGAGGGTGAGGCATCAGGTACAAGCACCGGTGTCACCTTGGTTGTCACACTGTTGTTTATTGCAGCCGCGTTTGGGCTCTATCGAAAGTGGCGCGGTCATGACGGTTCGGTTGCCAACACCGATGGCGCCATGAAGCTGACTGCCTGGAGTCTTCTGATGGTCGGTGGTGGTGCGGCAATAACCGCGATGACCAAATTCCCTCTGGTCATTTGGGATGCAAAGGACTTCGCTAAGAGCCCAACCAATTATGGGGTGCAAGTTGATCTCGGCACTTTGGCCCCGCTGCCCGCCGATGGCTTCGGATGGCCGGCACTGATCGCGTTTGCGGTATTGCTGGTTGGTGGCGCTCTCGTTGCTCTCGGCCTGTCGTCTTTACAGACCGGTGGAGGAGACGTGACACCGCTCACCGCCAAGCACTGGGCCGGGTTCATTGGTCTGGTAGGTGTCGCCGTGCTGCTCCATCTCAGCAAAGCGCCGCTGAATGACTACGTATTTGGCCTCAGTACAACCTGGCGTTTCTTCCTGGCTATCGCCATTGCAACGGGTCTTGGCTTTGCAGTGGGTGCCTTTATCGAGGTGGTCCTCATTCGCCCGCTGTATGACCGACCCATCTACCAATTGATGATCACGCTTGGTGTCGGTTTCATACTGATCGAGTTGGTTCGTGAGGTGTGGGGCCGTCCCGAGTTCACGATGGCTCGCCCCGCCGCCTTCAATGGCACGGGAGAAGGCTGTCCCGGCGAGGGTCTTGGTGGGTTCTTCAGCGGATGTTCGACCGTCGAGGTCTTTGGCGGTCGTCTCCGTGTCTACAACGAGGGCTTCATCGTGCTCGTTGGGCTTTTGGTGCTGATCGGGGTCACACTTCTTCTCAAGAAGACTCGTATTGGCATGGTGATTCGAGCCGGGGTGCAAGACCCAGAAATGGTCGAAGCCCTCGGCATCAACGTGCGTCGAGTCTTCACTCTTGTCTTTGCTATGGGGTCGGGCCTGGCTGCCTTGGGCGGCGTGCTGGCGGCACCATCGATCGGTCTGTCGAGCGGAATGGGGGCTACCTTCCTGCTGGGGGCGATCGTGGCGCTAGCCATCGGAGGCCTCACCAGCTTCCCCGGGGCGGCGGCGGGCGCTGTGTTAGTCGGGCTACTCCAACAGATCATCATCAGATTCGGGCAGACGGGTATTTCCATTCCGTTCCTCGACGAGCCCTTCAAACCTTCACCTACAGTCGTTCCGGCGGCCGCCATCTTGCTGATGGTGGTCATCCTGCTGGTCCTCCCATCCGGTCTATTGGGAAGGAGCGAACGATGACGAGTCTTACCGTGACCCAGGCATCGGGGCTTTCCGGCTGGTTGCAGAGACGGCGTGGCTTGCTGGCCACCGTGGCGTTGCTGGTTGCCTTCCCCTTCTTAGTGTCGATCATTGTCGACGGCCAGGGTCTGGGGGCAGTACTTGCCAACGATGATGGAAACGCACGATTCCTCCAGGGTCTGGCGATTGAGATCTTCATCTTGGCCATCTATGCGCTTAGCTATGACCTGATCCTCGGGGTGACCGGTTTGTTGTCGTTTGGTCATGCCATGTTCTATGCAGTTGGTGCCTATACCTTTGGCATCATGCTGAAGACCCATGAGATGTACTGGGTCGCCGCTCTGGGGGTGGTGCTGGTGGCAGCCGTGCTGCAGGCGCTGTTGTTTGGCATCGTGCTCTCCCGAGTGAAAGGGATCACGTTTGCCCTCGTCACCCTGGGCATGGCATCGGTGTTCTGGATAGTCATTCAATCGAGCGACCTCCAGCAGTGGGCGGGGGCCGAGATCGGTCTGCAGGGGGTGAAGCCACCGGTTTGGTTCTTGGATACGACCAATGAGCGCTTTGCGTTCTATCTGCTGGCGATGGCGTTGATGATCCTGGTTTATGTCGCCTACCAGCGGATTGTCGAATCACCGGCAGGCAAGGTGTTCCATGCTATCCGGGAGAACGAAGACCGGACATTGATGCTCGGCTATAACACGTTCTGGTTCAAGCTGCTGGTGTTGGTAGTTGCTTCGATCACCGCCTCGCTGGCGGGGGTACTGCACACCATGCACCAACCAGTCGTCACACCCAACGTTGCCAGCCTCGGCTTCACCGTGACTGCACTCTTGGTCATCCTCATCGGGGGCGTTGGAACCATAACCGGGGCGCTGGTGGGAGCTGCCGTCTACCGACTGCTCCAGTTCTATCTGGATCGGTGGTTTGGTGCAGCATCCGAGTTGCTGATCGGGCTTGCCTACGTGGTTCTCGTGTTGTACCTGCCGTACGGAATCGTTGGAACCTGGCGGGTCAAAGGTGTTCGAATCAGACAGGGCCGCGCCCGACTCCTCAAGCTGTTGAGTGGCGGAGAGAAGACATCACTGAAAGAGTGATTGGAGAGCAGATGACAAGATCGATTCCCGCATTCGATTGGATCGCCCATCACGCCGACCTATCACCCGACAAGACAGCTCTCATCGACGAGGGGCGGGACCTGACGCTGTCGTATGCGGATCTTGACGACCAAAGCCGTCGTCTTGCGGCGTGGCTGGCCCGCAATGGCGTCGGTGCAGGTGACCGCGTCGCTTTCCTGGCCGGCAACACGACTGATGTCTTCGAAGCATTGTTTGCCTGCGCCAAACTCGGGGCCATCCTGGTACCGCTGAACTGGCGACTGGCGGTCCCCGAAATGCAATTCATCGTCGACGACTGTCGACCCCAGGTGCTGATGTTCCAGGAACAGTTTGCGGCACAGGTTGCGACCTTGGGCGTGCCGGTAACGTTGCAGCTTGGTGACGACTACGCGACAGCAAAGGCGGGGAGCAACCCCAATCCGATCGGCCCGGTGAGCGCAACCTTCGACGATCCCTGGGCCATCATGTATACCTCGGGGACGACTGGTCATCCCAAGGGGGCAATCGTCACCCATGGCATGATCTTTTGGAACGCCATCAACATTGGCCACTCCGTCGGGCTTACGTCCAAGTCGACCAACCTCAACGTCCTTCCCACGTTCCACACGGGCGGACTCAACCTCTACACCACTCCATGTCTCCACCTCGGGGCACGTTCGGTCAACATGGCTGACTTTGATCCCGGCAAGGTGTTGCAGTGGCTGGAAAGTGGTGAGATCACTCATTTCTTTGGGGTCCCGGCCATCTATCAGTTCCTTGCGGAGCACCCGGGTTGGGAGGCAGCCGATCTCACGAAGGTCGAGTCGTGGGCCTGCGGTGGGGCGCCGATGCCGGTTGCTCTCCTGCAGCGCTACTCCGACCGTGGCGTTGTGATCCGGCAGGGGATGGGTCTCACCGAAACCAGCCCAACCGTGTTCCTCACCGACGAAGCCAATGCAATCTCCAAAGTGGGGTCGGTTGGCAAGCCGACTCTGCATACCGAGATACGAGTAGTCGACGAAGACGGCGGAGATGTCGGCGTAGATGTTGTCGGTGAACTGTGGGTTCGTGGACCGAACGTCACGCCTGGGTACTGGGAGCGCCCCGAAGCGAACATCGATTCCTTCACGGATGGCTGGCTGCATACCGGTGATGCAGCCCGGGTTGACGAGGATGGCTACGTCTTCATCGTGGATCGGTGGAAGGACATGTATATTTCCGGAGGCGAGAATGTCTACCCGGCAGAGGTCGAGCAGGTTTTGTTCCACCACTCAAACGTTCTTGACGTTGCGGTGATTGGGGTTGCCGATGAACGATGGGGAGAAGTTGGCATGGCGGTGGTCGTTCCACGCGATGAGAACACCTTCATTGCTGAGGAGCTGGTGGCCTTTTGTGAGGACAAGTTGGCCAAGTACAAGATCCCCAAGCTGGTCCGCGTCGTCGCCGAGTTGCCACGCAACGCAGCCGGCAAGGTCTTGAAACGTTCGCTGCGTGACGGGTTGTCATGAAATCATTGATCAAGACAAGTCGCTCCTCGGCCGTGGCAACTGTGGTGCTCAACCGCCCGGAGCGACACAACAGCCTGATCCCAGCGTTGCTACGGGAATTGCTCGACTCCATCGAGACCGTTGGCAATGACAGAGCCATTCGTGCGGTGGTGCTTGCCGCTGAGGGAAAGTCGTTCTCGACAGGCGGAGACGTCAAGGCATTCTTTGCAGCCGGTGACGACCTCGCCGACTACGCCGCGGAGACAGTCGGCCTCCTCAACGACATAATCATGGCGATGATCCGGCTCCCGCAGCCCATCATCGCCGCTGTGCACGGCATGGTCACTGGCGGGTCGCTTGGTCTGCTGCTTGGCTCCGACGTCGTGTTGATGGCGCCTGAGGCGACAATCACGCCGTGGTACCCGGTAGCCGGCTACTCACCCGATGGAGGCTGGACTGCCATTCTTCCCAACGTGATCGGGAGCCGACGTACCGCGATGACCCTGCTCCGCAACGAGACGATCACCGCTGATGACGCGGTCGCGTGGGGTATCGCCGCCGATGTCGTGCCGGCCGCGGGGATTCGGGTGCGTGCCGAGGCGCTGGCTCAGGAGATCGCGGAGATGCAACCCGGCTCGATAGTCGCCACGAAAAGACTCTTGAACACCGACACCTCGTTGGTCGCAGCGGCACTCGAGCAGGAGCGGACGGCCTTTGTGAAGCAGATCGTTACCCCTGAGGCCCGCAAGGGGATGGCGGCTTTCCTGGGGATGCTGCGGTGATCTCAACGCCGGGCGAGATCGACGGCAAGGACCAGGCTGTCTCCCGAGACGACCGCCTCACCGTCCACCGTGCATGTGTTGGACAGATTGACGAGCCCCTTGTCAGGACGGATCCGGGTGATCGTCGCCGTGGTGGTCACCTCAGCAGGAACATGCACTATCCGATGAAAGCGGAAACTCTGTTTCAGCCAGTTGGTGCCGGGTCCGGGAAGATCTACGCCGAGTACCCACGACACCATGCCGCCGAGAAGACCGGGGGGCAGTTCAGGTGTGGCGCCGGCAAACAGCGGGTTGGGGTCGTTGACCAGACGGCTGTAGCCATCGATGTCAGCGCTCGTGTACAACCGGGACCGGGTTGCGGCCATGCCGACCTGGAGCCCCTCGTAGGCCTCCGACTCGGTAATGGCGGACCCAGGGGGCGGGGTACCTTTCGGATCGCCGAGACGAGCGGTCCCGGTTACGGCGATTGCGCCGCTGGGACCCGTGATTTCCTCGTGAATCGTTCCGTCGTCTTGCTCTCGGATTGTCATCTGCAACGCCTCCCCGGTGAAAGTGGGGGCGCGGAACATGAATTCCTGGGTCTGCAAGCGTACCGGCGAGGTACTGGTAGCGGCGATACCTCGTTGCAGCAACGCAAAGAGATGCATGCCATGGGCAACGGTACGGCGAAAACGAGTCCCGGCGGCGAAGATGGGGTCGACATGGATCGGATTGTTATCACCGGAGAGCCGGGCATACTCCGTGAACTGGTGCTGGGTGAAGACCAGCGATGTCTTGGTTTGTATCACCTCGGTATCTTGGGATAGCAGGAGCGCAAACACAAGCCGGCGTGGTGCCGGGACGAGGAGGAAGACCGACGATGCCGATGAACACACTTGCCTCCCGCCACGCCCGCTACCGGCCAGATCACACTGCGGTGGTGTTCGAGGGGCAGCGCTACACCAACCGCGAGTTCAACGAGCGCATCAATCGGTTGGCCAATGCTCTCCTCGGTCTTGGTATGGCAAAAGGCGACAAGATCGCTGTCGTGCTCGACAACTCCCTCGAATTGCTCGAGGTTTATCAAGCTGTCGCCAAAACCGGGATGGTGGTGGTTCCGCTGAGTCCACTACTGCGTGGTGACGCTCTGGTGACTCTCGTCAACGACGCCGATTCGGTGGCAGTTGTGACTATGCAGAGGATGGTGGAACATTTTGATGCCGTGCGCGATCGGCTTGAGGTCCTGCCAGACCGCTACCTCATCATCGATGGCGAGGGTGTCGACGGCTACCTCGACTATCACGCGTTGACGGCTGCTGCTGCGAGTACAGAACCTCCCTGGGTCGAGGTCACGGATCATGATCCGTACAACATCATCTACAGCTCGGGAACAACAGGTCAACCAAAGGGAATAGTGCACGACCACTACATCAGGGTGGCCTATTGCACCGGGTTCACGGCCTCGTACCGGATCAAGCCGGAAAGCGTCATACTGCACAGTGGTTCGCTGGTGTTCAACGGGTCGTTCCTGACTCTGATGCCGGCGTTCTACCTGGGCGCTACCTACGTTCTGATGCCATCGTTTGATGCTCGCAAGATGATCGATCTGATGGCTGCAGAGAACGTGACCCACATCATGACGGTGCCGTCACAGATCATCGCACTGCTCGCCGAACCCGACTTCGACGAGGATCATCTACCGGCTCTAGAGATGGTGTGTTCGGTTGGTGCTCCGCTTCATCTGGAGCACAAAGAGGAGTTGGCCCGTCGGCTGCCCAACCGTTTCTACGAGTTGTATGGCCTCACCGAAGGATTCGTAACGATTCTCGATCGTGACGACTTCGCCGCCAAGCCAGGGTCGGTGGGGACTCCGCCGCCCTTGTACGAGATGAGAATCGTCGATGACGATGGCCACGAACTGCCGGCAGGCACGGTTGGTGAGATCATCGGCCGCGGGCCGATCACTATGCCCGGCTATTACAAGCGTCCAGACTTGACTGCGGAGGCTATCAAGGACGGATGGTTATACAGCGGCGATCTGGGTTATGTCGATGAGGACGGGTTCTTGTTCCTGGTCGATAGGAAGAAGGACTTGATCATCTCTGGCGGAGTCAACGTCTATCCCCGCGACATAGAAGAAGTGGTGATTCAACACCCCGCCGTTACCGATGTTGCGGTGTTTGGAGTGGAAGATGATCGCTGGGGGGAGAGTCCGGTTGCGGCGGTCCGCATTGATACTGGGTCCGGTGTCAACCCAGGCGAGATTCGTGATTGGGTGAACGATCGGGTCGACGCCCGTTTCCAAAAACTGCGAGAAGTGATGGTTCTTGAGGAGTTTCCGCTGAGTGTTGCCGGCAAGACCCTGCGCCGGGTCATTCGCGACGAGTATCTGGAGGGATGATGCAAGGCTACATCGAGACCAACCACGTTCGACTGCACTACCTTGACCGCCGCGGTGATGGCCCGACTTTGATTCTTCTCCCCGGTCTCACCGCCAACGCCTACGTCTTCAACGGGCTGATTAACGCTGGCCTGGGTGAGCATTTCAGGGTGCTTGCGATCGATCTGCGGGGAAGGGGTCAGAGTGATGCCCCCGACGGGCCATACGACGTTGCCACCCACGCTGATGATGTGCTCGGGTTGATGGATGCTCTCGACATCGATGCGGCAATCATGGGCGGCCATTCGTTTGGCGGTCTGATCTCGTACTACCTGGCGGCGAATCATCCAGAGAGGGTCTCGATGTGTGTCGCGATGGATGCTCCCGCCGAGGTGCACCTTGGGATCATGGATCAGATCAAGCCGTCGCTCGACCGTCTCGGCATGGTTTTCCCCTCGTGGATTGAATACCTGGCGTTGGTGAAGGGAGCTCCTTACTTCAACGGCTGGTGGGATCCCGCCATCGAGGAGTACTACCGCCAAGATCTGCGGATCAACGACGATGGGACCGTGCAGGCAATCTCGGCACCCGAGCACATCCGTGCCGCGGCGCTGGCGACACTCGATATCGACTGGAGTGAGGTGGTCACCCGGATTGTGGCGCCAACTCTGCTGCTGCGGGCCCCTGATCCGCTGGGTTCACCCGAAGTCGGGCCAATCGTGACTCGAGAGGTTGCGGAACGCACGCTGCAGCGGATCGCCAACTCCAAGTTGGTCGAGATCCCCGGCAACCACATCACCATGATGTTCGGCGATTCGGCCGGGCTGATTGTTGACGAGATTCACCGGTTCGTGGGAGTCTGACCCCCCCTCGGCCGGACTTTGTCCGCCGACGTCTCTGCCGTGACTTGTGGGATCTGATCACTCACGGTGGTGACGTTACCGGGCGCCGGCTACAGCGGGCGCGGATCGCGAAATCTGAGGCTAGAACGCGAAAAACGGCCCCGTAACTCGGTTGCGAACAGACGTTCGGTGACATATGGTCGAAGGCCGTTCGCTCGGAGATTGTGATGGAACCAGCCCTCGCCAGCGAGACCACGCAGAGACTTGCTGAGCTGCGCCAAACGGTCCTTCGCTATCAGGAACGCTACGGCGAGCTGGCCGGGATGATTGATGTCGCCAAGGCCAACTCGGCGATGGCGAGCCGGCAACGTCGGCTCGATACTCTCGCACAGGAGGCGGCTCGTATCCAGACCGATGTCAACTCGATGGCATCGGAGATGCGAAGGATCGAGCGCTGGGTGGAGTTCTGTCTCGAAGATGTGATCGCGCGCGCCAAAGAGGATCACGCCGAGGGTTGGTCACCGACTCCGGTGCTTGGGTATCGGCTGTGGGGCGTCGGCAGCGATGCGTTGTATGGGGTCAAGATGCCATGGACGGGCCGGACGCTTACCGCCACTTGCCTGTCCCGGGCCGGTACCGAAGAAATCCCGCATACGGACGGTCGATGTGGGCGACTCGGGTGCGGGGTGTATGCGGCGAAGTCGGTGGATCCGCTCTACACCGAATTCGATATCGCCGCTATTGGTGACTTTGCGCTCGGGCTGGTTGCGCTCACCGGCAAGGTGGTTGAGCACGACGACGGATATCGGGGGGCTGAAGCAACCGTCGTGGCTTTGGCGGCGGCATTGGGTCAGCATTTGCTCTTGACCAACGACGCTGAGCAGATCGACAAGGTCTTCGAGGATCCCACCCTCATCGGCGGCGAACAGGAAGTTGAAACGGAAGGGCAGCGGCTCCTGGAAATGGAGACGTTTGTCACAGCACAAGCGAGGAGAGTTACACCATGGACATTGGCAACCAACAACGAGTGATCATCGTCGAGCTGGATAAGGCGGAGATTCCTGACCTTGAGCCGGAGCCAGCCACAACAATGGAGGCCGAGTTGGTCGGCGACTGGCCGCTGCCATTGGATATCAACGTCGAGCCAGTTAGTTAGCGCCGGTTTGGTGGGCGAGCACGACTGCGGCGTCGATCTTACCGTGCCAGGGTTCGCCGTGGCCGGGGAGGAGGGTCTCGGCGCTGAGTCCTTTGAGTTCGTTGAGTGATTCGAGGGCAGCCGGGCTGTTGTTGTTGAACGAGCCGGGCATTATCCGGGGGTTCCGTTCTCCGGTGACGATGCTGAGGGTGACCAGGGCATCGCCGGTCATGATCGCATCCCGGTCGGGGAAGTGGAGACAGCAACTTCCCTCGGTGTGCCCTGGCGTGTAGATGACTTGCGGACGCCCGGGGATGTCGAGGGTCTCGCCGTGTTGAAACTCAGTCAACTCATGGACAGGGGGCGCCTTGGCGGCCCCGCCGCGTAGGAAGAAGAGCAGAGATCGCCAGGCTTAGCCGTGGCCGAGGTCGCGGATGTAGTGACGCTCGTACTCGCGGCGGGTCTCGCCGCGGGCCAGTCCGACATCGTTGGTGTGGACATGGACCGCGGCGCCGCTGGCGTCCTTGATCCGTGCTGCCGAACCCAGATGATCCCCGTGGGCGTGGGTGAGGACGGCCGCGTCAACATCACCGATGGTCCGGCCCAGTTTCGCCAGAGCAGCGGGCAGTTGGCCGTACTGATTTGGATTGCCGGCATCGACGCCCGTGAGTCGACCGCCGTCCTCGATTAGATACCAGTTGACCAGCGCC
>RCND010000725.1_pt1 | contig 18905 bp, 18 predicted proteins | sample 2041351 | NCBI WGS metagenome assembly RCND01 (sample SAMN09708230, study PRJNA481090) | Marine sediment metagenome, whole genome shotgun sequencing project. | biome: marine sediment; feature: ocean; material: sediment; isolation source: Sewage treatment plant 12B marine sediment (STP12B) ... | reverse complement strand
GCATACGTTATTTAATTTTATAGATTTGTCTCAAGAATTGTTAAAAGTTAATTTAAATTTAAAGTTAATATGGACGAAAAAGGGTTTATTGAACAGGAAGAAATCTTTTCTCAGGTATTAAGAGCAGGTAGGAGAACCTATTTTTTTGATGTAAGAGAAACTAAGGCAGGAGATTATTATTTAACCATTACGGAGAGTAAGAAATTTACGCATGACGACGGATCATTCCATTATAAAAAGCATAAGATTTATTTATACAAGGAAGATTTTACTGAATTCGGTGAAATCTTGAACAAAGCGACTTCTTTTATTGTAAATGAAAAAGGTCAAGAAGTTATAAGTGAACGTCATCAAAAAGACTATCACAGAGTTAACGGCGAAGAGCTTAACGGAAGTGAAGTTAAAGAAACTTCAACTGACAGCTTTACAGACGTCAATTTTGAAGATATTTAAATACTAAAAAGCCATCAGATTAAACTGGTGGCTTTTTTATTTATGCTTTAAGCAATTCTTTAGATTCAATTTGTTTGAATAACCCTTCATTGAGGATGTTTAAAACCGATATCTTATCAGAACTTTTCACTAGAAAGGATAGATTGTAATTACTTCCACCATAAGAAATCATTCGAATAGGAATATCTTTTAAGCCATTAAAAATTGCAGAAGTAACACCTTTTTTATTCTGTGCCAGATCTCCGGCAATACAAATAATACTTAGGTCTGAATCAACTTCTATATTTCCGAAGGCTTGCAAGTCATTTATTATTTCTTTCAACTTAGATGTATCATCAATAGTTAAAGACACTGCTACCTCAGATGTTGTAATCATATCAATCGAGGTCTTATGGTCCTCAAAAACTTCAAATATTTTTTTTATAAAACCATAAGCCATTAACATACGATATGATTTTATTTTTATCGCAGTAATTTGATCCTTTGCGGCAATGGCTCTTACTTTTTGGAGCTTGGCTTTATTATGAATCAGTGTGCCCGCAGATTCTGGCTTAAATGTATTCTTTAGCAATACTGGAATATTATTGTCCTTAGCAGGAATAATGCTTTGAGGGTGTAAAATTTTCGCACCAAAATAAGCCAACTCTGCTGCCTCATCAAATGATAATTCTTTAACAGAAAATGTCTGATCAACAAAACGAGGGTCATTATTATGCATACCATCAATATCTGTCCAGATTTGAATTTGCCTTGCTTCGACAGCCGATCCGATAAGAGAAGCACTATAATCACTTCCTCCTCTGTTCAAATTATCAATTTCATTTTGTTCGTTTCTGCAAATAAAGCCCTGTGTAATAAAAGTGTCCACCTTATGATTTGCAAGGACTTTTCCAATTCTATCTTTAATAACCTCACTTCTTGGCTCACTATATTGATCAATATACATAAAATCCAGTGCTGACAGAAGAACGGTTTTAACTTCTAACTCTTCCATATACAGCTGGAACAAATTAGTAGACACCAATTCTCCTTGAGCCATTACGATCTTTTCATTCTGTATTGAAAAGGATTCTTCAACAAGAGATAATAAAATCTGATCTTGCTTTTTCAATACAATCTGGGCTTTATAAAAACCTTCATCCGATTCCAAAAGATTCTTGGCTACAACCAAGTACTTTTCATTCAAACCATTGATTAATTCCAGTGCCTCCTGAGCATCAGATGATCTCAATAGTTCCGTAATCCTGACTAGCGTATTTGTAACACCCGACATTGCAGATAATACAACTATCTTCTCACCTTCACAATCTTGTACTATTCTTGCAACCTTTCTAAAATTCTCTACTGATCCGACTGAAGTTCCGCCAAATTTTAAAACAATCATAATTAATATTTCTGCAAATATTCACAAAAACAAGAACGCGATGAAATTTTTACAATATATTTACATATTATAACAAATTGTTCAAATTTTAACAATGAAAACGATACAGGAAACGGTTGAAACTATTATTCAAAGAACTCCTTTTATTGAGGAAGCAATGATCGACAAGCTGATCAATGTATCTTCACTTGCCAGAATCATACAACCTGAAGTTGAAGAAACTCTCGGAAAAGAAGTTAAAACCGGAGCTATCATGATGTCTATTAACAGAATGTCTCCTTTAGAAATATTAAAGATTCGAAAAAACATCAAATCATTGTCACTTAAGCTTGGTGATTTTATTGTGCGATCTGATCTTTTTGACTATACCTATAAAAATTCAGGTTCATTATACCAAAATATATCTTTGATCTTTGCGAAGATTGGTGATAATAGAGAGTCATTTTTTACTGTATCACAAGGGATCTTTGAAACAAACATTGTGATCAGTGCAAATCTAAAAGAAGAAATAGATACTATTTTTAAAGAGGAAGAACTCATCAATTCTATGTCAAAATTAGCCTCTATAACCATTAAATTGCCAAAAACCAATCTTGAGCAATCCGGTATTTACTATTTTATATTGAAACAACTTGCTTGGGCAAATATTCCGGTGCAGGAGGTTATCTCCACCACGCATGAAATTACCTTAGTGGTCAAGGAAAAAGACATCAACAAAACTTTTTCTATTTTAATAAATCTTAAAAAAAATTAACTAGATATAAAGGTTTTGTTTGTACTTTTCCTGAAAGTATTTAAAATACATAAATAACATGTAATTAACCTCTTTTCCATAATCAATATTGTAATTATAATCAATTAAATTCATATAAAGGTCTGGACTATACCTGCCAGGGTTTCTAACACGGTTATTCCATTCACCAACATTTAACCTGTTGCGGGGAGCAAGGTAAGAATCTGTATAATAGGAAATCCGTGGCTGTGTCACTAGCCAATTGTTAAAACCCAACTCGAAAATTATTACTTCATATTCCAGTTCATCATTTGCAATTCTGATTGTATCTTGTGTCGCATTCGTTGAAACAATATCGCTTTTTTCCGCCGTTTTAGAAGTAGAATTACAAGCGTACAAAACGGAAAAAACGCTAAGAAATAGAATATAAATCCTCATTTTAATTAATTTTATTATTTCTAATAGACACATCAAAATTGATGCCATACTATTTTTAATATAACTCTTTAAATACTTTACCTATATTTTCAATGACATTGGAAGCCGTGAATGATTCCATGGATTCCTCAGAATTAATTCCAAGATCAGCCGTTCTTCCATGAATAAAAACCCCTAAAAGTGAAGCTTCTAAACATGAATATCCTTGAGCAAGCAAAGATGTAAGAATTCCGGTTAAGACATCCCCGCTCCCAGCAGTGGCCAATGCGGGATTGCCACTAGAATTAAACCAAATTTTATCTTGAAAGGCAATAGCCGTATACGCACCTTTTAAAACAACAACGCATTTATGATCCCGTGAGAATTCTCTAAGAAGGAGTAGCTTGTGATAATCATCCGTCCATTTGCCCACCAAGCGTTCAAATTCTTTTGGATGTGGTGTTAAAATTGTGTTTTTAGGTATCATGTTTCCTAAATCGCTAAATTCAGATATAATATTCAATCCATCAGCATCAATAACCATTGGTATTTCACAATTTGAATAAAATTCTACAAATCCTTTTTTGGTCTTCAAATGAGTCCCTAGACCAGGGCCTAATCCAATTGCATTGGGTTTTGTTTTGAAATTAAAGAATTGTACTATTTTTTCATCATCAACTTCAACCATAACTTCAGGGTTTGAAGTTTGCATGGCCGTATAGCCGCATTTAGGTATATATGTTGAGACCAAACCCGATCCTGATTTTAAGGCTGCTCGGGCCGCCAGGATTACAGCACCAATCTTACCAAAACTACCTCCTATGATTAAACTATGACCATAGGTTCCTTTATGAGAGAACTTTTTCCTTTTTTTATAAAGACTCTTTATATCAATATTTTCAATAAATCTATATGTGCCATCTACGTTTTCTAAGTAATCTTTGTCCAACCCTATATCAAGAACCTCCCATGAACTTAAATAATTCTGGTTCTCCGGGAGCAAAAAAGCTAGTTTTGGAGTTTGGAAAGTTAAAACATGTTCAGCTCGGATTACGGCATCTTTATCCTTTACAGGTTTATCCAAAAATAGCCCTGAAGCTATATCTATCGAAATAGTTGTTGAACCTGCTACATTTAACTGCCTAATCAATTCTTTGGTAAAACCTTTTATAGCCCGTTTAAGACCTATTCCAAAAATCGCGTCAATAATGAGATTTTTTTCTTGTATGACAGGAAGGTCATCTATATTGTTAATTTCATAAATCGGGCTTCTCAGCTTTCTTAATTTTTCTAGGTTTATGAGAAAATCATCAGACCTTTTCTCACTAAAATTTACGAGATAAGTACTTACATTAAAACCTTTATCGATCAAGAGCCGAGAAACAACAAGACCATCTCCTCCATTATTTCCCATTCCGCAGAAAACATGAATAGGATTCTTGTTGTTAGAAAACTCATTGGATATCCAATTAAAACAGGCTATACCAGCCTTTTCCATTAGATCAGTAGATGAAATTGATAAGTTTTTAATTGTAGCCTGATCGGCCTCGTATATTTGCTTTGCTGAGAGAATTTTCATAAGCCGCTATCTTCACATAAAAATACGTAAAAATAGATAGGAGTCCTCAAAAGATAAAACAAAAAAACGACCCTGAATTAATATCCAGAGTCGCTTTACTTTTGATTATATGATTTTAAGACTTATAGACGCCCATATTCGCATATTTCTCCATACGCTGTTCAACTAATTTATCCAAAGACAGGCCACTTAATTCTTTATAGGCTTTCTTAATAGCCATTTCAACCGACTTATATGTTTTTTCACGATCAGTATGAGCTCCTCCAAGAGGCTCTTTGATGATCTGGTCAATTAGTTTCTGACGACTCATATCTTTTGCTGTCAATTTCAGCGCTTCTGCTGCTTCTTCCTTATACTCCCAACTTCTCCATAAGATAGATGAACAGGATTCAGGCGATATTACCGTATACCAAGTATTCTCTAACATCATGACCTTATCACCAACACCAATACCAATGGCCCCACCTGAGGCTCCTTCACCGATCACAATAGAAATGATGGGTGTTTTCAATCTGGTCATTTCAAAAATATTTCTTGCTATAGCCTCTCCTTGCCCTCTTTCTTCAGCTTCCAAACCAGGATAAGCACCTGGAGTATCTATTAATGTAACAACGGGGATCTGAAACTTCTCAGCCATCCTCATAAGTCGCAAAGCTTTTCTATAACCCTCAGGATTAGACATACCAAAATTACGATATTGTCTCGTTTTGGTATTATAACCCTTTTGCTGACCAACAAACATGAACGACTGATCGCCGATTTTACCTAATCCACCTACCATAGCTTTATCATCTTTTACAGTACGATCACCATGAAGTTCCATAAAAGTACCCTTGGTAAGCGCCTTGATAAAATCTAATGTATAAGGTCGTGATGGATGCCTTGACATTTGAACCCTTTGCCAGGCTGTCAAATTTTTAAATATTTCTTTTCGAGTGATTTCTAATTTTGACTCGATTTGTTGACAGGTTTCGGTCACATCTACATCGCTTTCCTCTCCAATGAGCCTGCATTTATCAAGTTGGTCTTCTAATTCTTTTATTGGTAATTCAAAATCCAGATATTCCATTTTACTTGAATTGATTTAATATGATCTTTTTGTGCTTACAAATATATAAACTTTGAGCAACTATTATTCTTTAGTTGTCATTCTTCCTGTAAATTTTCGGCTTTTCAAAATACCATTCAAAAGTACACTACTGAAAATAATAGCTGAACCTATATAAAATTGAACACTCATTTGCTCCTTTTCACCAAATATGATCAAGGCCAAGACAATGCCATATACGGGTTCAAGATTATTTGTCAGCACTATGGTAAACGGACTCATTTTTTTCAAAAGATTTGTAGCTACTACAAATGGGTAAGCAGTACAAATAATGGCCAGAACTAATAAATAGAACCAATCTGATCGACTGAGTTGAAAATAAGAAAAGCTAAAATCATTTTTAAAAATCATGACCACTGTCAAAAAAACTCCCGCGAAAAACAACTCATAAAAAGCGATTTTGCTTCCTCTATAACTTTTAATCAGTTTACTGTTATAAACAGAAAATAAGGCAACAAGCACTGCTGATACAAGCGCTGTTAAAATACCAACCGTATATAAGGTCTCACTATAAAAAATCACTACAAACCCAAGCATCGTTAAGAATGCCAGAAGTAGTTCATAGACCTGTATCTTTTTTTGCTCAAAGAAAGGTTTGATGATGACAACAAAAAATGCGCTGGATGAAAGCGTAATTAAGGTGGTCGATATAGTAGATATTTTTATGGCATAGAAAAAGGTAACCCAATGCAACGCTACCAAAACTCCTCCAAAAAAAAGCTTTAGCATATCACTGCTATTTTCTTTAAAAGGAATTTTTCGAATCTTTAAAAAAACAAACAACACTCCTGCTGCTAAAAGAACCCGAAACCAAACTAAAGGCATCGCATCGATTGAAATCAAGGCTCCCAGGATAGCTGTAAATCCCCAAATAAAAACGATAAAATGAAGATGTAGCTGATTTTTAAGTTTACTTTTTGGCATTGACATAAAGATAAGCAGCAATTACTCCAAAAATAATATTTGGAATCCAAACCATTAATAATGGAATTGATTCAGCCGTTGACCCCAAGACTTCTGAAACTTTCATAAAAAAGACGTACAAAAACATCAGGCTAATTCCAGCAGCCAGATTAACACCTATTCCTCCCCTACGCTTCTTTGAAGCTAATGTCACTGCGATTAATGTCAAAACGAATGAAGAAATAGGTAAGCTGGTTCTTTTGTATAATTCAACCTTGTAATTATTTAGATTCTCCACGCCTCGATTTTCAGATTTCTCTATGTGATCACTTAAAGTCAAGGAAGGCATTTCCCTAGCTAAATAATCAACATATAATAGGTCCTTGGGTTCAAAATTAAAGGTGGTATCCATAAAACTTCCGGAGTCAAGACTATCCTTTTGTGCGCCAATAAATCGTTTCCTATAACTACTCAATCTATAAGTACTATCCTTTTCATTAAAACGTATATTTTGAGAAATAATCTTATACACCATTTTATTTCCATCAAATCTTTCATATGAAAAATTATAGCCATTCTTTGATTTAAAATTAAAGTAACCAAAATAGACATACTCATTTTCGCTAAGTTGCAAGCTTACTTTACTTACCGAACTTTTTGTCTTTTTCTTATAAATGGACCTTAAATAAGTTTCTTCAAACTTTTCCAATGATTTATTCGAGTTAGGAACAACAAAATGATTGGCATATAGAGAAATCACGGTAATAATCGTAGCACCAATCAAATAAGGTCTTAAAAAGCGCCTAAAAGAAATTCCAGAACTGTGAATGGCAATAATCTCAGAATTTCCAGACAATTTCGAAGTAAACATGATTACCGAAATAAAGAGTGCCAAAGGCATAAACGTATTTCCGTAATTAATAATAAAATTGAGGTAATAATCATTGATAATCTCCCCCATGGTAAGTTCTTCTGCTTTTAAAAACTTTCCTACCTTTTCAGAGACGTCTATTGCCATAGCAATAGGTATCAAAATTAGTAATGTGAAAATAAAAGAAGTGAAATATTTCTTAAGTATGTACTTATCTAGAATCTTCAATTTCGAATCATATTAATTAAATGGCCATGTTAAGAACTTTGCTTTCTAAAGTCTTTTATCCATTTGACGGACCATCACTTGCTTCCATTCGGTAAAATCTCCTGCTAAGATATGCTTTCTGGCTTCACGAACCAACCATAGATAAAAACCTAAATTATGTATAGAAGCAATTTGTCTTCCCAGATATTCATTCGCAGCAAACAAATGTCTGACATAGGCTTTAGAATATAAAGTATCAACAGTGGTTATCCCCATTTCATCTAATGGTGAAAAATCATCTTCCCATTTTTTGTTTTTAATATTAATGGTGCCATGTGCAGTAAACAACATTCCATTTCTGGCATTTCTGGTAGGCATAACGCAATCGAACATGTCAATTCCCAAAGCAATATTTTCAAGAATATTAATAGGCGTTCCAACCCCCATCAAATACCTTGGTTTATCCTTTGGCAAAATATTTGTGACTATTTCTGTCATTTCATACATTTCCTCAGCAGGCTCTCCAACCGATAAACCACCAATAGCATTTCCTTCAGCATTTACACCTGCTATATATTCAGCAGATTGTTTTCTTAGGTCTTTGTATGTACTTCCTTGAACTATAGGAAAAAAGGTCTGTTTAAAGTCATACCTTTCCGGATTATTTTTCAAATATGTCAAACATCTTTCGAGCCATCTATGCGTCATATGCATAGAGTTTCTTGCGTAATTATATTCACAAGGATAAGGCGTACACTCATCAAATGCCATGAAAATATCTGCTCCTATTTTTCTTTGAATTTCCATAGAAAATTCAGGTGAAAAAAAATGTGAGGAACCATCAATGTGAGACTTGAATTTAACCCCTTCTTCCTTAATTTTTCGATTATCTGATAAAGAATAAACTTGGTAACCTCCTGAATCTGTCAAAAGAGGTCTTTCCCAATTCATAAATTTATGCAAACCACCAGCAGCTTCCAAAATTTTGGTTTTCGGACGCAAGTATAAATGATAAGTGTTCCCTAAAATAATATCAGCATTAATATCATTTTCCAACTCTTTCTGATGAACGCCCTTAACTGATGCAACGGTTCCTACAGGCATAAAAATAGGTGTCTCAATTTTGCCGTGATCTGTAGTTATTGTTCCAGCTCGTGCCGAACTTTTGATATCGCTATGTTTGATGTCAAACTTCATAATACGCTAATTTTCAGAGGGCAATAATAAACTTAAACGTTAAATCGAAAGTTCATCATATCTCCATCTTGAACGATATACTCCTTTCCTTCTACTGACAATTTTCCAGCCTCTTTGACCTTCAATTCGCTTCCAAAATGAATAAAGTCATCATATTTGATCACTTCAGCCCTGATGAAACCTTTTTCAAAATCTGTATGAATAACTCCGGCAGCTATTGGAGCCGAATCACCAACATGTATAGTCCAGGCCCGAACTTCTTTTTCACCAGCCGTAAAATATGTCTGCAGTTTTAATAACTTATAAGCTGATCTGATTAATTTTGAAACTCCAGGCTCCTCTAAGCCCATATCTTCCAAAAACATTTGACGTTCCTCATAATCTTCAAGCTCCATTATATCGGCCTCAGTTGCTACTGCCAATACCAAAACTTCCGCGTTTTCATCTTTAACGATCTCCATTACCTGGTCAACATAAGCATTCCCTTTTACTGCTGCAGCATCATCTACATTGCATACATATAATACAGGTTTGTCAGTAAGTAATTGTAAGGGGCTGATATATTCTTCTCTTTCCTTATCTGAAAGTTCAATGGCTCTTACAGAAACAGCTGCTTCCAGATTCTCAACAACTATATTTAACAACTCTAACTCCTTTATGGCAGCTTTGTCACCTGTTCTTGATGCTTTTTTTACCTTGTCTAATTTTTTTTCAACAGTTTCAAGATCTTTTAATTGCAATTCCATATCGATGGTTTCCTTATCCCTAACCGGATTTATATTCGCATCTACGTGGATGATATTATCATTATCGAAACATCTCAAAACATGAATGATTGCATCTGTTTCCCTGATATTTGCTAAGAATTTATTTCCAAGACCTTCTCCTTTACTCGCTCCTTTCACAAGACCTGCTATATCTACAATCTCTACAGTGGCAGGCATTACCCTTTCCGGATTAACCAAACTTTCCAGTTTTTCTAATCTGTCATCTGGCACATTCACTACCCCAATATTCGGTTCGATGGTACAGAATGGGAAATTTGCTGATTGCGCCTTAGCATTTGACAGACAATTAAATAAAGTTGACTTTCCTACATTCGGAAGTCCTACAATTCCTGCTTTCATTCTATTAATTTTTTGGATTGCAAATATAGGCGATTATTATTGTTTTTTTATCTTAAACCAATTGATAAAATTCCTAGCGACTTATCGTGAATTTATGACATAAAAAAAGACTGTTATGATAACAGCCTTTAATTTAAAAAATACTAGAAATTTACTACTGCAACATTCCTCCTGCCACTGTTTCATTCGTTCCTGAATCAATGAGGATAAAACTTCCTGTTTTTCTATTTCTTGAATACTCGTCCATCATAATGGGCGCAGTTGTACGAATCTTGACTTTGCATATATCATTCATCTTGATCTCTTTGTCATCCGTTATTCTGTGAAGTGTGTTCACATCTACTTTATATTCCACCTCGGTAATCATGGCCATTGGCTCATTGGAGGTGTGTTTGAGGATGTATTTCGCTCTCGGTCGGGCAGAATTTTCATGGAACCAGCAAATCATCGCAGAAAGTCTTTGATCCTTTATTGGCAAATTATTTGGTTTAACAATCATGTCTCCCCTACTCAGGTCAATGTCATCCTCAAGTGTTATGGCCACGCTCATACCATCAAATGCCTCTTTGACTTCTTCTTCATATCGATTGATCGATTTAATCTTCGATTCAAATCCAGATGGTAAAAGTCTTACCTTATCACCAACCCTAAAAATTCCTCCTGCAACAGAACCTGCATAACCTCTGTAATCATGATTTTCTTCGTCTTGGGGCCTTAGCACGGTTTGAACAGGAAATCTGGCATCCACCATATTGTTATCACTAGCTATATGAAGTGTTTCTAATGTATGCAATAATGGAGCGTTCTGATACCAAGGCATTTTATCTGATCTATTCACAACATTATCCCCAACTAAAGCTGATAAAGGAATATATCTTACATCCTTGATCATCATTTTCCCAGATATTTCTTCATATTGATTTACAATGTCATCAAATACTGCCTCATCGTAATCCACAAGATCCATTTTGTTGACACATACGATAATGTGAGAAATCTGTAAAAGGGATGCTATAAAGGAATGTCGCTTGGTTTGTTCTATAACTCCTTTCCTGGCATCAATAAGTACCAAAGCCACATTCGCCGTAGAGGCTCCTGTAACCATATTCCTAGTGTATTGAACATGACCTGGTGTGTCGGCTATAATAAACTTACGCCTTGGTGTGGTGAAATACCTATAGGCAACATCAATGGTGATTCCCTGCTCTCTTTCATCTCTTAATCCGTCAGTAAAAAGCGCCAAATCAACAGTCTCTAAGCCCTTACGCTTACTCGTTTTTTCAACAGAAGCAATTTGATCTTCAAAAATAGACTTTGAATCATAAAGCAATCTTCCAATTAGCGTACTTTTACCGTCATCAACGCTCCCTGCCGTAGTAAATCTTAAAAGTTGGTTCTTATCAATACTCATACTAAATTTTTCTTTTACTTTATATTAAAAATAACCTTGTTTTTTTCTATCCTCCATAGAGGATTCTGAACGCTTATCATCAGCCCTGTTCCCTCTTTCAGTTTCTCTCATTGCAGCAACTTCTTCTACGATTTTTGTCAAGGTATCCGCTTCACTTTCAATCCCACCGGTAATGGTTATATCTCCAAGGGTTCTAAATCTTATTTTTTTACTTACTACTTCTTCATCCTCCTGCATGATCAAATATTCTGAAACAGGAATCCAGCTTCCATTACGCCAAACCACTTTCCTGTCATGAGCAAAATACAAGGAAGGAATCTCAATATTCTCTCTGGTGATGTAATTCCAAACATCCATTTCAGTCCAATTACTAATCGGAAAAGCTCTAAAATGCTCTCCTTGTCTCATCTTGCCATTAAAAATGTTCCATAATTCCGGACGTTGATTTTTAGGAGTCCATTGTCCAAAATCATCTCTATGAGAAAAGAATCTTTCTTTAGCTCTTGCCTTTTCCTCATCTCGTCTTCCTCCACCAATGGCACAATCTACTTGGTTTTTTTCAATTGCATCCAGCAAAGTTGTAATTTGCAACTCGTTCCTGGTAGCATTCTTGCCTTGCTCTTCTACAACTCTATTCGTATCAATTGCTTCCTGTACAGATCCAACCAATAAAGTAGCTCCTAATTTATCAATCAAATCATCTCTAAACTGGATGGTCTCAGGGAAATTATGCCCTGTGTCAATATGCATTAACGGAAATGGAACCTTTGCTGGATGAAAGGCTTTCTTTGCCAAATGAGCCAATACAATGGAATCTTTACCTCCTGAAAACAATATCACCGGATTTTGAAATTGAGCATAGACCTCTCGAAGCACAAAAACAGCTTCTGCCTCTAATTCATCTAAATAATTTAAAAAATACTTTGTCATATTTTTAACTTTGGTTTTATCTTATCATATATTTTAGAAACACATTCTTCAATCGAAAGACCGTCTGTTATAATTTCAACATTGGGTGAATTAGGTGCTTCATATGGAGCATTCACTCCTGTAAAATCTTTAATCTCTCCTGCTCTTGCCTTCTTATACAAGCCTTTAACGTCTCTTTTTTCGCACTCTTCCAGAGAAGTATTTACAAAAATTTCGACAAAGTTATCATTTCCCACAATACGGGCAATGTTTTCCCTATCTTTTTTGTAGGGTGATACAAATGCCGCCAAAACTATGACTCCCGCATCGATCATTAAATTGGCAACTTCAGCTATTCTTCGAATATTTTCTTTTCGATCTTCAGGAGTAAATGTTAGGTCATTATTTATGCCCTTTCGAATATTATCACCATCAAGCGCATAAGTCTTAAAACCTTCTTGATGTAATTTATACTCTAAAGCGTTCGCTATGGTAGATTTTCCTGACCCTGACAAACCCGTAAACCAAAGTAAAAAAGAATTCTGTTTCATTAAACTTCTTCTCTCCTCTTTGGACACCTCATAATTATGTCTAATAATGTTTTCCTTCATGATATAGTCTTCTCGGTTTTTATTAAACCATATTTACTTTTATGCCAGATTCTCTCATGTATATAATAAAAAACCATTTTTGTAATTAACTCAGAAAATCCAATCTTCAAACCGGTCAATGGATTACCTGAAATCAACCATGCCAAAATGATTGTATCTATTGTTCCTACAATCCTCCAGGTTATGGTTTTTCCAAAATGGCGTTTCCTACTTTCTAATAACTTACCATCCTTGGTTAAATTAATCTTAAACCAGACGCGTTCATGAAAATAATAAAATATCATTTTTGTCAGCACCTCGGTAAAACCAATTTTAAGACCTGTTAAGGGGTTCCCAGAAATCAACCATGATAACAGTATGGTATCAATGGTTCCTATTATTCTCCAAGTTATTGCCTTGGCTAAGTGCCTTTTACGAGACTGGTCCTTCATTTATTTTACAATGAACCAAGGATTCAATAAATTCTCTTTATTGTATAAAAGCGGCGCATCTGTTTCTTTAGAAATCACCTGTAAACCTACAGCTTCACAGATTGCCTGCCCTGCCGCAGTGTCCCATTCCATTGTTGGGGCAAAACGCGGATATACATCTGCTCTCCCTTCTGCTACCAAACAAAATTTTAATGAACTTCCTTTTGACACGATATCTACTTTATCGTACACCTCTGATAATGAAGAAACAAAGTTTTCCGTAGCTTCATTCATATGAGACCTACTTCCAACAACACGCACTAAGTCAGTGCCTGCTTCATTTGGTCTGATCAGATTTGCATCAATATCAAGGTCACTTACAACTACCTTATGTTCATCCAAAACAAACTTACCTGCCTTCTTTAGCAACACATCTGCTACATACAATTCCTTTGTATCTGGCACATAAATGACACCTAATAATGGTTTCCCTTGTTTTATCAGAGCAATATTCACCGTAAATTCTCCATTACGTTTTACGAATTCCTTAGTACCATCCAAAGGATCAACAATCCAACAGGTATCCCAGTCTTTTCTTTCCTCATAATTCAACTGTTTATTCTCTTCACTAATAATGGGATGCACCGTTTCAATCAAATAAGAATTGATCACGTCATTGCATTCTTTGTCAGCTAAAGTTAAAGGAGATTTATCCTCCTTATACTCTACCCCTAAATCATCTTGTGAGTATATTTCCATGATGGCAGCCCCACCTTCTACAGCTGCTTTAACAGCAATTTCTAAATCTTTATTTATCATGTATTCAATTCTAAATACCTATCTACAAAGGCCTTAATACCTTCTTTAATAGTCGTTGATGGTTTGAAATCTATATAGTCATATAAGCTTTGTACATCTGCATAAGTAGAGGGTACATCACCAGGTTGTAATTCCTTATAAACAATTTTTCCTTTCTTGCCTAAGGCTTCTTCTACGGCCTCAACATAATCCATTAAGGCAACGGGGCTATTATTACCTACGTTAAAAATCTGATAGGGTGCAGAGCTAATTGATGGATCAGGGTGCTTAGGATCGAAATCAGGATTATTAGCCTTCGGTGGAAGCGGAATCAGTCGTTTCACGCTTTCTACAATATCAGCAACATAAGTAAAGTCCCTACTCATTTTACCAAAATTAAACACTTCAAATTCCTTGTCTTCTACAATGGCTTTCGTAAAAATATGAAGCGCCATATCCGGTCTTCCCCAGGGCCCATAGACAGTGAAAAATCTTAAGCCTGTTGTTGGAATATCGTAAAGTTGAGAATAAGAATGTGCCATCATCTCATTGGCCTTTTTACTTGCAGCATACATAGCCAAGGGATGGTCAGTATGGTCACTTGTTTTAAAGGGAATATTTTCATTTAGTCCATAAACAGAACTTGAAGAGGCATAAACCAAATGCTTTACCGGAAAAGCCCGACATGCTTCAAGAATGTTTAAGAATCCCGTTATATTGCTATCTACATAAGAATGAGGATTGATCAATGAGTAACGAACCCCTGCCTGAGCTGCCAAATTCACAACAAAATCAAAACCATATTTTTCAAATAGATTTCGAATCTCATCCTTGTCTGTCAGGTCCAATTTAACAAAGGTGATATCACCTTGTAAAGGAACATTATACTCAATATTATCCGTATTGATGTTCATATCCTGTAGCCTTGCCAACTTTAACGCGGGATCATAATAATCATTGATATTATCAATCCCAATAACCTCGTAACCTTCCTTTATTAATAATTTGGAAAGATGATGTCCAATAAAACCGGCTGCGCCAGTAACTAATACTTTCATAATCAATACGTGACTTTTAATTTACAACCTACTATCTGCTACTCCCTTTGCTAAAATTGATTTAACATCAAACAATACATTGTCCGAATTTACATATTTTTTTAAATCAAACGATAAAAACTCCTTATGAGAAACAGCAAGGACTACTCCATCATATTTTTTATCAAATTCTTTTTCATCGCCAATTAAATCAATACCATATTCATGTTGAACTTCTTCTTTTGAGGCCCAGGGATCATAAACATCAACATTTACCGAATAAGACCTTAACTCTTCAATAATATCAATTGCCCTGGAATTTCTAATATCCGGACAATCCTCTTTAAACGTAATTCCAAGAACCAATACATTCGAGTCAGAAATTTTGATTCCTTTTTTAATCATTAGTTTGATCGTTTCCTGAGCCACATAAGGCCCCATACTGTCATTTAACCTCCTACCCGACAAAATAATTTCTGGATTATACCCTAATTCCATCGCCTTATGCGCCAAATAATAAGGATCCACGCCAATACAATGACCACCAACTAAGCCTGGTCTAAAAGGAAGGAAATTCCATTTGGTACCAGCTGCTTCCAACACGTCATTTGTATCAATATTCATCAACCTGAAAATTTTCGATAATTCATTGACGAAGGCAATGTTCACATCTCTTTGTGAATTTTCAATTACTTTTGCCGCTTCAGCGACCTTAATACAAGGTGCTAAATGAGTTCCTGCCACAATAATGGTTTTATATAGATCATCAACTATTTTAGCGACTTCAGGTGTTGAACCCGAAGTAACTTTTAAAATTTTTGTAACCGTATGTTCTTTATCTCCTGGGTTTATCCGCTCAGGTGAATATCCTAAATAGAAATCCTTGTTAAAAGTTAAACCAGAATATTCTTCCAATATAGGCCTGCATTCATCTTCAGTAGCTCCAGGAAAAACTGTAGACTCATACACAACAATATCTCCTTTTGTCAAAATCTTTCCAACGGTTTCACTTGCTTTGTACAATGGTGTAAGATCGGGTCGGTTATTTTTATCTACTGGAGTTGGCACAGTTACTACATAAAAATTACAAGAAGCAATATCATCCATTTGATTTGAAATCCACAAACCTGTTGTTTGAGATTCCAAAGCATCATATGATGATACATTTACATTCTTCAACTCATCCTCGGTAGTCTCCAAAGTAACATCCTCATTATTTCTAAGTTCTTTAATTCGCTGTTTATTAATATCAAACCCTACAACTTGAAATTTTTTAGCAAATTCAACCGCTAAAGGTAAGCCAACATAGCCTAAACCAATAATTGCTATTCTTTTGTTTTCCATTACTTGTTATATTATCAAATTTAAGTAAAAATCGTCTTAAGAATAAATCTTATATCTCCTTTCAACGACCAGTTTCTAATGTATTCTTTATTTATTTCAACCTTATCCTTCCAAATCACTTCATCATTGTATTTCAATGGTTCATTTTTTTGGGATAATATCATTTCTTCATTTTTATATTTCAAAGTCGCGGGACCTGTAATTCCTGGCCTCAAGTTTAAAATAATTCTGTCACTCCCTTCTAATTTATCAGCATATCCAGCAATATCAGGTCTTGGACCAACCAAACTCATATCACCTTTTATAACATTCCATAATTGAGGTAATTCATCCAATTTGTTAGCCCTCATAAATCTTCCAAAGCCTGTGATTCTTGGATCACTATCAACGGTAACCTCATTAAAGGATTGCCCTGACTTCATTGACCTTATTTTAAACATGACAAAGACCTCGCCTGCCAATCCTATTCGTTTTTGTTTAAATAAACCGAATTTTCGTGTAGATATTGTGGAGAACGCAATTAATATCGAAATTGGGATCATAAACACAACAAATCCAATAAACGAAAAAAAGAGATCAAACAATCTCTTTATTTTTTTTTGACCTTTATTTAGATTATCCTGCATTATACCAAAACTTAATTTATCAAGCCTTTTTGAACAGTCTCTTCAACCAAGGTTGTTTTTCCTCCTTATGGTATCCGTTGCCATATTTTCCATAACCATAGCCATAGCCATAGCCGTATCCTCCACCATATTTATTCTGTACTTCAAAATCATTCAACACATAAGAAATATGTTTGACCTCCCCGTTCTCATATTTACTGTCAATCATTTTAGGCATTCCCCTTTGTGTATAATTTTGACGTATCATATAAATGATGGCATCTGCATATTTAAACAACTCCAAAGCATCGGCCACTAGACCTACAGGTGGTGTATCAATGATGATATAATCATATTTTTCTTTTAACACTTCGAACAAAGTATCTGCATGTTCACTGATCAACAATTCCGAAGGGTTTGGGGGTACTGGTCCGGACGTAATTAATTCAAGGTTATCTATGCCTGAATTCAAGGTGATTTCTTCAAGTGTGTTCTCTCCAATCAGATAATTGACCACTCCTATTGTGTTATCAGCATCAAAATCAGTATGCATCTTAGGCTTTCTAAGGTCTAATCCTACCAAAATGGTTTTCTTACCACTCATGGCAAATACTGTTGCCATATTCTCGGCACAAAGGGTCTTTCCTTCTCCACTCACAGAGGATGTGATCACTATGGTCTTAGAATGGCTCTTGTTTTGAAATAAAAATTGAACATTAGATCTTAAGGCCCTAAAGGATTCTGCTATGGTTGAATTTGGTTTTCGATGAACTACCAACCTATCCTTGTCATAGCGGTTCTTACCTATTACACCCAATACCGGAATTTTATACGATTTTTCAATCTCCTCAACTGTCTGGAATTTATTATTAAGTGTTTCCTTTGTTAAAACGTATAACATTGGCAACATCAAGCCCAACATTAAAGCAATCAAATAATTAAACGAACCCTTCGGTTTTATTGGTGATTGACCCACATCCTTTGCCATATCCAGAATCTTAATATCTGAAACATTAGCAGCTATTGCAGTTCCAGCTTCATAGCTTTTTTGTTTCAAATAATTATAATTTGACTCAGTGATATTATACTTTCTCTGGAAATTGAGCAATTGCTGTTCCTTAGGGTTTAACTTCCCCAATTTGGCATTAGTATTGGCCATTCTCCTGTTAATCGTTTTTAGATTCCCTCGGGTAATTCTTTTTAAAGAGTTGATTTGTTCCAGAAGTATCTGACGCTCCAGTTTAATCTCATCATTAACCCGAATTAAAGGTGGATAAGATGCTTTTACTTTTTTCTCCAATCCTTCTCTGGCCTTGGCTAGTAAAATAAGGTTATTAACACTGGTTACAATTCCCGGATCTTCCATATCTACTAGAGCCGGAGCTGGAATGTACTCACTATTGATCACATTATTGCTTATCAAATAGCCTTCTAAATTATCTAGATAGTCTATCCTGCTTAATATTTGTTGTGACTCATGATCTAATAAGGTCACCTCATCTAACAAAGCGGTACCTTCGACAGAAAGATTGTAAATTTTATTCTTTTGTTTATAATCTCCAAGATCAGTCTCAATAGTTTTCAAACTATTGGATTCAATTTGGAATAGGGTATCTATATAACGCTTAGTACTAAGCGCATATTTAATTTTTTGCTCCCTTTGGTCCTTATCTAATACATCTACAGTGACATTGAGAAAATCTTCTATCTTTTTCTTATTTCCTCCTTCATAGCTTATTTCTATTATGGAAGTACCTTTTTTCAATGTAGAGACATCAACTTTTTGATACCTTTTTACAAT
>RCND010000721.1_pt1 | contig 18944 bp, 14 predicted proteins | sample 2041351 | NCBI WGS metagenome assembly RCND01 (sample SAMN09708230, study PRJNA481090) | Marine sediment metagenome, whole genome shotgun sequencing project. | biome: marine sediment; feature: ocean; material: sediment; isolation source: Sewage treatment plant 12B marine sediment (STP12B) ... | reverse complement strand
TATTACTTTATGAAAGTTCGCTGAACTTTTGTAAATTTTTAAAATAAATTTTACATTTTTTTTTAACAAAAGTGAGGTCCCAATGAAACAGGTTTTGAGTATAATTTTGCTTTTGAGCATTGCATTAAGCTTTACTGCATTTCAATGTTCTTCAACAGAATTAACAAGCGCAAAACTTTATATTCAACAAAAAAACTATAATAAAGCTGTTGAATCTTTAACTCAAGAAATCAAAAAAAATCCACAAAGTGATGAAGGCCATTATTTATTAGGTTATATTTTGGGCGAACAAGGTAATATTGAGGGGATGCTCGATAATTATGATAAATCACTTGCTATCAGTAACAAATTTTCCAAAAATATTGCTGAATCTAGAAAATATCACTGGGCGGATGGTTTTAATAAAGGTGTGCAGTTATTTAACAAGGGTTCTAAAGCAGGTGATACTGATAGTGCAAATGTAATATTTGAACAAGCAATCGCTAAATTTAATGGAGCAATTGCCGCTGAACCAGATTCTGCCGACACTTATAAAAATCTTGCTTTTGCTTATTTAAATATGGGTGATAGAGATGCTGCAATTGAACCATATAAAAAAATTATTGAACTTACTCACAGCGAAGATGCATATGCACAATTAGGTGAAATGTATTTACAAAAAGGTGTTATGCTTAAAGGTGAAGGAAAAGCTGATGAAGCAAATCAAAGCTTAGATTTGGCAATTAAGACATTGGAAGAAGGTAAACAAAAATATCCTTCCAGCGGGGATATTTTATTATTACTTTCTAACGCTTACATTGGTGCCGATAAATTAGATGTTGCAAAAGAAGCATTTAAAGAAGGTGTTGAAAAAGAACCAGAAAATAAATTTTACAGATATAATTACGGTTCTTTATTGTTAAATGCTCAAGAGTATGAAGCAGCAGCAGGTCAATTAGAAAAAGCTTTAGAGATTGATAGTGAATATGAAAATGCCATTTATAACTTGGCTGTTACCTATGTAAAATGGGGTGCGGAAATAAGAGATGAAATGGAAAAAAGTGAAATAGAATCTGAAGAATATAAAACAAAATTTGAAGCTGCATTACCTTTGCTTGAAAAATATCTAACGGTTAAAGAAGAAGAAGCTGCAATTTGGGATTTATTAGGTAAAGTTTATGCAAATCTTGGAATGGCAGATAAATCTAAAGAGGCGTTTGAAAAAGCTGATCTTTATCGATAAAATATTCTAAGCAAATTATTACTAAAGCCCATTTTTTGTCGCCTTGACAACCAATGGGCTTTTCATTTAATTGAGGATCACAATGGAAAAAAAAACAGAAAAGAAGTCGCAGCAGATAAATATTGAATTAGGTGAAAAAGAAGCGGAAGGAATTTATTCAAACTTAGCAATTATCACACACTCACCTGCAGAGTTTATTATTGATTTTACAAGGGTTGTGCCTGGTGCACCAAAGGCAAAAGTGCATTCGAGAATAATTACTACACCTCAGCATGCAAAAATGCTTCTTAAAGCATTGCAAGACAATATTGATAAGTTTGAGAAAAGATTTGGTGAAATTAATATCGAAGGACAAGCTTCACCCCAATTTGGTTTCCCAACTTTTAATAAGGATGAAAAAGTGAATTAGGTTAATTGATTTAATAATAAACCGATAATAAAATAAAAAGTTAAAAATTTGTTGCGACTTTCTAGAAATATAATCTTAATTATAATAACTTTTATTTATTCAGGTAATTGTTTTTCACAATCACTCAACTTCCATCATTATTCAACTGATGATGGCTTACCTCAAAATACTGTTTACGATATTGTTCAAGATTCAATGGGTTTTATTTGGTTTGGAACTGAAGCCGGTTTAGGCAGATTTGACGGGATAAATATAATCAATTACGATCTACAAGATGGAATAATAGGTAATAATGTTGGTGATCTATTTATCGATAAATATGGCAGTATATGGATTGGTACAAATAGTGGTTTATCCATTATGTTTGAAAATGAAGTTATTAACTTCAGTAAAAATAACGGATTGCCAGATGATTTTATTTACGGTATAGAAGAAGATATTGATGGTAATGTTTGGATTGCGACAAGATATGGTGGAGCTTGTAAGTTTATAGGTAAACAAATTGAAGTTTATAATAAAGAGAATGGATTCCCTAGCGATAAATTATCGGGCTTATTCAAAGACAGTAGAGGAAATCTTTGGTTTTGCTCGGTTGATGAGGGTTTAATTAAATATAATGGTGTTGATTTTATTACTTTTAATACAGAAGATGGTTTAATCAGTAATGACATTAAAACAATTTATGAAGATCGAGATGGGCTGCTTTGGGTAGGTACGGATAAAGGAGTAACAACTTTTAATGGAAAGACTTTCTTTCAGTTCTCGCCCAAAGAAGGATTTCCCGAAGAAGAAATAAGTGCAATCGTTCAAGATACTTATGGCAATATTTGGTTGGGACTTTACAGTAATGGAGTTCTAAGATACGACGGAAGAAAGATATACAGACACACCGGTTTAGAGAGTAATGAAGTAAGAGCAGCTTTTGTTGATAAAAGAGGCGACATTTGGTTTGGTACATTTTTAGGAGGATTAAACCGTTTGCCCATCGATTGGTTCGAAATTTATTCACTGGAAAGTGGATTAACCTCTAAGGACATTTATACTATTGCTCAAGATGATCAAGATAGAATGTATTTTGGTCATTATGGTAAGGGAGTTTCAATTCTTGATAACGGAAAATTTTCACGACTTACAACAAGAAACGGATTGATAAGTAATAGAGTAAGTTCAATTTTATTGGATAGTAAAAAAGATCTCTGGTTTGGTACATTCGATGGAATATCAAAATTTGGGAAAAATAGTAGAACTTCTTTTTCTAAATATAACCAACTTAAATTTGATAGTGTTCTAAAAATATTTGAAGATAACAAAGGATTTATTTGGATTGGTTCTGTTGGAGGTGTACATAAATATGATCCAAGACTTGATAGAATTACTGGAACTTATTCAACCGAATCCGGTTTTCATGAGAATGTTTGGGTAAATGATATTTTTCAGGACAAAAATGGACTCCTTTGGTTTGCAACTCATTTTTCGGGAATATTAACTTATAACGGGAATACCTTCGGCAAAATTGATACCTCGCATGGATTACCATTAAACAACATTTTCTTTATTACTCAAGATAAATACGGCTATTATTGGTTTGCTACAGACGGAAAGGGCATTTGCAGATATAATGGAAGCGAATTTAATTATATTACCGAAAAAGATGGATTAACTTCTGATGTATGCTATTATATATTAGAGAATGACAATGAACTCTACATTGGTACGTTGAATGGAATTTCAGTTTTAACAAATGATTTTAGTGATAAAAATAATGAACTTAAATTCAGGTACATAACAAAAAACGAAGGTATCCCTTCGGGCGAGCTTAATCAAGGCGCATATTTTAAAGATAATGATGGATTCCTCTGGTTTGGTCTTATAAAAATTGATCCCAATAAAGGGGCACGGGATAATGATCTTTCGGTATTTTTATCTGGAATGACCGTCTCTGATGGCGTTAATGAAGAAAAATTTCTTACAACTCCCAAAACAGAATTTCATTACGAAGAAAATAATGTCTCTTTTGAATTTTATAGTATTTCTTTTGCCAGACCGGAAGATACAATATTTGAGTTTATGCTTGAAGGTGTTGAAGAAAATTGGTCTAAAACAAAAGAAAATATTGTTACATATCGGGCACTGCCATCCGGAACCTATAATTTTTGGGTTAAAGCAAAAAACAATTCCGATGCAGATCCTAAACCAAACTTGTTAGCATCTTTTACAATTGCATCACCATTTTATAAAACTTGGTGGTTTATTACATCCACTGTGTTGGCATTTTTACTATTTCTATATGGCCTATATTTTTATAAAACTTACCAAGTTAAAAAAAGAAATGAAGCCCTTGAAGTCGTAGTTAAAGATAGAACACGTGAGTTGGAAATTGAAAAAAACAAATCTGATGAACTTTTGCTTAATATTTTACCTTTATCCTTGGTTGATGAACTTAAAGCTAACGGCAGTGTTAGACCAAGGAAATTTAACAGTATTTCGATAATGTTTACTGACTTTAAATCATTTACTTACACGACATCAGTGCTTCCTCCCGAAGAATTAGTAAACGAATTAAATGATATCTTCAAGAATTTTGATTCTTTAATTGGAAAATACGGACTTGAAAAGCTTAAAACAATTGGTGACTCCTACATGGCAGCATGCGGTATTCCAAATGAGATGGAAGATCATGCAATAAGAATTGTTTACGCGGCTTTAGATTTCCAGAGAATGATCAAAGAAAGAAATAAAACTTCTCCAATTAAGTGGGAGATGAGATTAGGAATTCATTCGGGAAGTGTTGTTGCAGGTGTTGTTGGCACCAAAAAATTTACTTACGATATTTGGGGTGATACAGTAAATATAGCCAGTAGAATGGAAAGCTCCGGTATTCCGGGTGAAATTAATATTTCAGGTTATACTTATATGCTTGTACGTGATCACTTCGACTGTGAATACCGCGGTAAGGTTGATACAAAAGGAAAAGGCGGTATTGATATGTACTTTGTCAGAGGAATAAATAGAAATCAAATTTCTAATAGAGTTAGCAGTTTTAAACCTACCAAATCATTTAAACAATTCGGCTGATTTTACGATTATATCTAAAAATCCGATCCATTTAAATTAATAGTTTACTCTATGCTTGACAAAGCTGGAATATCCTCTTAATTAAATTGTGGTAATTCTTATATCTCCGAGGGTAAAATGCGTTTATTAAAATTCTTTTTATTATTGCTAGTTTTTAACTTTTCTCAAAATTTTGGTCAAGATTCTAATACTGTAAACTATAGCTTATTTATAGAGAAGTCTGTGAGTTTCGGCACACTAGACACAAAAATTGATGAAGGAACTTTCAAAGAGGGTGAGAGTTTTATCATTCGTGAAACAACTCTCCCTAGTTCACCGTTTGACTTTTCACTTTATCAAGATCTTTACAATGCACTAGTTGGCGGTAAATTCAGTATTGATTTTGGAGCATTGAATAGCGACATAATAATGAAAATATTTATCAGAAGCTTAGATCCATCGGTTGGTACTTATCTTAATCTAGGAGCTAATCAAGATACTCTATTTTCTTACTTTGAAATTAGAATATGGGAATTACCGGATTCTAATTTTTATCCTGAAGAAACCAGTTTCTATTTTAATGAAGGCTATTTTGCTCATTTTTCACTTCCCAAAACACCGGAATTATCCAATTTCTTGAATATGATTGGTATTAATAATGCAGACAGTCTTGCATTTTCGTTTTTAGAGGATAATGTAAATAGTACAACAGATTGGAATGCATACGGAATTGAAACTATAGATAGTCCGGATTCAGTAAAGTTCAAAGCAATCCATTTATCAAGAATAGGTGGGGGCAGAAAAAGAATTGCTAACACAGCTATTAAAAATGACTCAATTTTAGGTGTAAATCTTAATAAGTTAGAAGGTATTCCATCAGGGCTAAAATTGAATCAAAATTATCCAAATCCTTTTAATCCGTCCACAAAAATTGCTTATTCAATTGAAAAACCCGGTAGAGTTAAGCTTGATGTTTTCAATATACTGGGCAAACACCTTCTTAATTTAATCGATGAAAATCAAAATTATGGAAATTATGAAGTAGAATTTTCCACTGAGTATTTTGAAAAGGAATTAGCAAGCGGAATATACATATACACTTTAAGAAGCAATAACAATATTATTTCAAAAAGAATGATTCTTATGAAATAAAAAATTAAGAGGCACTAATGTTTTTTTCAGAAAGAAATTTAATTATTTCGAATGTGTTAATTTTTACTCTTATTGTCTCTATTACAGGATGTTTTGATGAGCCCAATGAGTTTGTTGGTCCAACTTGGGATACAAAAATAAATGTACCTTTAACAAAGAAGAAATTTGCACTCCTTGAAATTGTTGAAAAGGACAGTTCCTTCTTAAGCTATTCTGAAGATCCCTCAACATTAGGTCTTATCTATTATGCTGATACTCAATCAATAGCAACGATTAGAATTGAAGATGAACTCATAATCGATTCGTTTGAAACAAACTTTGCTCAGACAATTGGATCAATTAAAGTTAGTGTTCCGATTCCCGCAGCATCAGAGATAAGAGTGGAAGATTGGACAACGGAAGTTAATTCAGGAGCTTACCAAATATTTCCGGAGCAAGAGGGAAACGTAAATATTGAGATCAAGGGAATAGAAACAGTTCAATCAATTTCTGCTGAATCCGGAAACTTGAACGTTTTTGTATGGAATAATTTACCAGTTCCAATAGTATTACGCGGTGTTGAAATTCATAATACGGAGAGAGTTAATCCGGAGCCAATTATTTCAATTTCCGGAGCAAATCAGTCTAATTGGATTACTATTCCTCCACATTTATTTTGGACGGATAATTTTCCCGTTGATGGAAAAATTATTACAAATTCGCTTGAGTATATTGGTACAATTTGGAGCGGCGGCAGTAATGGCGATTCGGTTCAAGTTCCTGAAGAAGCAGGAACAACCGTTCTTGCCCTTTTCGATTCATTGATTATAAGTGAAGCAACAGCATCTTTGCCTGAACAAAGCTTCCAATTCTCAAAATCATTTAGGGTAAGTGATTCAACTAAAATTGAGGAAGCAATAATTTCTGAAGGAAGGGCATTTCTTATTGCAAATAATAATATGGATGTTTCATTAACTGCTAGTGTAATTTTTGAAAATCTATTTAATGAAAACGATCAGCCATATAGTTTAGATATTGCCCTGTCTAAGCTTGAACAGAATAAAATTGTTGAAATTCCTACTTTATCTAATTGGAAAATAGCATCACCTATTCCTGGATCTGCGACGAATGAAATTAGTTATTCAATTATAGTAAGAACCGATTCGACCGGTGAAGTTTCAACTATTACAAAAGATGATAGTGTATCCTTTAACTTAAATTTTGATGAGTTGGTTTTTGAGTCCTTTAAGGGACAGTTAAAACCGACAAATATTGATATTGAGGAAAGTGGCTTCAAACTTGACTATGGTAGTTTTGGAGAGCAATTCTTTTTTCAGAAAGTAAATTTTGAAGATGCGAAGTTTAATATCTCTTTTAACTCATCTGCTAACTTAGATCTTCTTGCACAAGGAGAAATTTTTGCAACAAATGGTATTGAGGAGAGAACCATAGAAACCGGTGACATTTTAATACCTTCAAACGGACCAATTCCTATTGAACTTAATAGCCTACTAAACGGGTTTACGAATGTTTTACCCGACAGCTTCTCTCTAAATGGAAGAGCTTTATTAAATCCAAATTACGAAATTGGTGAGGTAAAAAGAGGAGACTCTCTTTTCGGTCAAATTGATTTTGAAATTCCTCTAAGTGTTGGAATTACTCAAGGGACATTTAGAGATACATTTGATTTAGACATCGGTGATATTAATGAAGATGATATTGATAATTTTAATTATGGGACTGTGACTTTCACTATCCAAAATAATATTCCAGTTGGCATAAACTTTACTGCAGAAGTTTTAGATTCAAATTATTTGATTGTTCTTCCTCTACCAACAAATTATAATAACCTTGATAATGTGAAGGTTCCAAAACCATCAGTCAGTGATGAGGGAGAAGTAATTACAGCTGGAGTTTCCGTTCAAACGCTGACGTTAATTGGGGATGACATTAAATCTCTGCTCGATAATCCTTTCATGTCGATCGAAGTGAATTTTGGAACGGCCGATGGAAATACTCCGGTAAAGTTTAAAACCTCAAATACAATTAGCTTTGAGGTGAGAGCTGAGGCTGAATATAGAGTTGAATTTTAGAACAAGGAAGTTTTATGAAACATCGATACAAAATAATCTTAATATTATTTAGTTTCTTCAATATTCTTTCAGCTCAGGGTTTTGGATCAAGCAGTTCTTCAGATGCTCGAAATATTGCTCTTGGGGGCACAAACGCAGTTTCCGCAAGAGGAGTGCATGCAATCGGAGTGAATCCGGCAAATTTAGCCATTCAGCAAGATCATGGAATAGAAGTATCTACATTAATACCGCTTCCAACATTAAATTTCTCTGCAGGTAATGATTTTATTACTCTGAACGATTATAACTATTTTTTCACCGGCGTTGAAAACGCAAATGGTGATATAAATGGACGCTATTTAGGTGCAAGTGAAAAATCAAAATTTCTTGATTTGTTCAATCAAGGATCGATGGTGAATTCTAATTTTGGAACAACTCTTTTATCGGCATCAGTTTATTTGGATAAGAAGATTGGAGCTTTTGGACTTGCTATCAGTGATTGGACAAGTGTTCAAGCAAGTTTGCCTAAACAAATGTTTGAGTTGGCTCTGTACGGAAATGAAGTCAATAAAATATTTGATCTTAAAGATATGGATGTAAAGGCATGGTATCTTAGAAATTATTCACTTTCATATTCAAGAGATCTTAGTGAATTTTTCCCCGATGCATTTAAATTCTTTTCTGCCGGATTAACATTAAAACTTGTTCATGGTTATTTTTATGCCGGTGTTGATAAAATTAATACTACTCTTAAAACTCAAACTGACTATGGGATTTTAGTAAATGGTGATTCTAGAATGCTCGTTGCTGCTTCACCAAGTTTGGGAATTATTCACGATTTTGAAGATGATGAAGTTGTTAGAAATGGAAGTCCCGGACTATTTAATGCTCCAGCCGGAACCGGATTTGGTATAGATTTTGGTTTCTATGCAGATCTTAATAAAGTCTGGTCAATTGCTTTCGCTCTTACTGATCTTGGAAGTATTAATTGGAAAAAAGGCACAGTGCAGTACACTTCGGAAAGTGATTTTCTTTTAGATGATCTGACGGACGATGAGCTTGTTGATTCACTCTCTGATGCAATAACGGGTGAGGGGAGTTATGCTGGAGATTTTACCACTTCACTTTCAACTGCAATGAAAATGGGGGTTGGTTTTAGAGTTGATAAATTATTAAAAGGAAATTTCCCAGGAACACTTTTATTTGAGTTTAATTACCATCAAGGCTTCAATAATATGCCGGCAAACAGTAAAATCCCAAGGTTCTCACTAGGAACTGAATGGTACCCTATAACTTGGTTTAATGTTAGAACTGGAGTATCAGCAGGTGGTTATGATGATTTTAACTGGTCATTTGGTTTTGGTTTCGATTCTGGTATTTTAGATTTCAATTTTGCTACTTCATATACTCATTCACTTTTAAACGGAAATAATGCTAAGCGATTAGGTTTTGCAATGTCATCAAGATGGAAGTTTTAGGTAATTCACAATTTCGTGAATGAATTATAAAATTATATTACAGCAAATTACTTTTTAACTCTAATCAAATTAATAATTCCCGCAGTAAGGAAAACAAAATTAGCTAACCATGCAGTAAAGAAAGGATTCAGTAAGCCATTCTTTCCAAAAGCTTGACTCACCTTCATAAATACTAAGTAAATAAAAGTAAGAAGCACATTTATTCCAAACTGAATTGCAGTTCCACCTTTTCTTTTATTTGCAGAAATTGTTAAACCAAATAAGATTACAACAAAACTTGCAAACGCAAATGCAAATCTGGAATGATATTCAATCTTAACTCTTGTAGGATCATTTCCGGAATTTAATTGAGATTGAGCATAAGCTTGCAGTTCATCAAGGTTCATCTCATCAGGCTTCTTTTGCTTCTCAATAATTTCTGTAGGTGAAAAACTGAGATAATCAATTTCCAGACTTTTAAAATTAATTACTGAGTCTTTGTTATCGTAAAAATATCTCCGTGCGCCATCTTTCAAAATCCAGTTTGTAGAAGCTGAATCATAAATCATAGATTGAGCATCAATTCTTGAAACCATTTTAGTGATGTTGTTGGGATTAAATTCTTGAATACTTACTCTATTTGCCTTTTCTATTTTTACATTGTAGTAAGCAATAGTAACTATTCTTGAGTAGCTGTCTTGAAAATATATGTTGCTTCCCGAGTAAACTAATCCTTTTTTAAGATAAGTTTGTTCAATATAAATTCTTTGTTTGTTTGCTTCAGGCACAATATATCCGCCAAAATAAATTGCAAATAGACTTATTACTAGTGCAGTTGCCATAAAAGGAATTATAAAACGGTAAAAACTTACTCCACTCGATTTAATTGCTGTAAGTTCATTTTGCGTTGAAAGTTTTCCGACTGTAAAAAGTCCACCCAGCAATACAGAGACAGGCAGCATTAGTCTGATTATTTCCGGTATAAATACAATATAATATTCAACAACAGTATTGATCGTTGCATTTTCATCAATAAAATCGTCAAGCTTCTCCATCATGTCAATAACAACAAAGATCAGAGTAAAAGTGAGAATACCGAACAACACAGTCTGGAGAAACTGTTTCACAATATATCTATCAAGAATTTTCAGAATAGGTTCTCCAACTTTTCGGAATAAATTTTTTGAGGAAATCTAGATTAAGCTCAATTCTTTCTTTAGCACTCTTTCGCACCAAAATAATCCCTAAAATACCAAACAAAATATTTGCCGACCACATTCCCCAAAATGGAGAAAGTAAATCTCTATCAGATAATTTTTCTCCGCCAATTAAAAATGCCCAATAGACCAGAAAGAACCCTAAGCTAATTCCGGCGGCAACACCAAAACCACCTTTTCTTGTCATTGTACCAAGCGGCGCTCCAATAAGCACAAACACAATACACGCAAATGGAATTGAGTATTTTTTATGTATCTCAACCCAATATTTATTCATTCTCTTTTTGTAATTTTCAATTCTTCTAAGAACAGGTGTGATAGAATTTTTTGCTGCCCTTATTTCATCCTCAACCCGGTAAAGGGTTATTTTATAAGTTTTTTTGCTTTGCTCTAAACTTTTAAATTTTGTTGTATCGTTTATAAAATCATCATTGACTCTACTGTTGTAACGTTTGATATCTAGATCGTAAAGATTTTTAACACTATCTGCTAAACCCAAAATAGCAGGTGCACCGAGTTCTCTATCTCCCCTTCTTCCACCTAAAGCTGATTCTCTTAAGGAGAACTGATCTGCATCCATAGCAATTTTATGATTATCGAATTTCAATTTTCTGTAAGGAGAAAAATCAGTTATTTTAGATGTATGGATTTCACCATCATACAAATTTAGAATTAACTTCCTTCTATCTGCTGAGAAATATATTTCGCCTCTTTCAGCTGTAACAACATTGAAATCTTGGCTATTCGAATGATCATAGATAGTTAGATTATTCATCTTGTTAGTTTTGGGATCAATTTCTCTTGCAAGTATTGAGTATCGGGGCATTTCACTAGAGAATACTCCCGGCACCAAAGCTAGTGTAGGTTTTTGATTTGAAATATCTTGAGTTAAAACTCTTAATGCATGATTTGCTTCTGGATAAACGTGATTATTGAACTGAACCAAAAGTCCGGCAATTAAAATACTTCCAAGTACAGGCGGAATCATCATTTTGTAGAGACTGACGCCTGAAGCTTTCATAATAGCAACTTCATTGTTTTGAGCCATGCTTCCGAATGCCATAAGAGTAGCAACCAAAACTGCCATAGGAACAGCAAGCACAAACATCCAACTTAAACTGTAAATTATCAGTTTGGTAATGACAAAAAAACTTAATCCTTTACCAATAAGTTTGTCTGCTATTTTCATTAAGAATTGAAGCATGAAAACAGACATCAATGTAAATAGTGCAAATATAAAAGGCAGCAGTAAGTTTTTGGATATATATCTGAATAAAATCATATAGTATTTCTTTTGGTTACTAAAAATAGGTAAAGTTTTACTTTATATAAATTGTAAAAACTTATTAAACAGAATACTATCTCTACTATTAGTTCCAAGAATTATTTATCTTACTACACACAAAATTTGTCTCTAAAACTAAAGGAGAATGAAGTGGAAGAGGTACTAAAGTATATTGTAGCTAATAATGAAAATTATGTAAATGAACTTAAGGATTATCTTCGGATTCCAAGCATATCAACACTTGCGGCAAATAAAAAGAATATGAAGGAATGTGCTCAGTTCGTTTCCAAAAAATTAAAAGATGCCGGAATGAATAAAGTTAAAATAATTCCGACAAAAGGGAATCCTTTAGTTTATGGTGAATGGATGAAGGCAAAGGGTAAACCGACTGTTTTAATTTATGGCCACTATGATGTGCAGCCCGTTGATCCATTAAATTTATGGAAATCGCAACCATTTGAGCCTGTTATTAAAGGGGGTAAAATTTGGGCTCGCGGAGCTGATGATAATAAGGGTCAAAATTTTGTGCACATTAAAAGTGTAGAAGCCTTTATGAAAACTGAAGGCAAGCTGCCGGTAAATGTTAAATTTTTAATTGAAGGTGAAGAAGAAATTGGCAGCAGTAATTTAGAAACATTTTTGAAGAAGAATAAAAAACTACTCGCATGCGATGCAGTTTTAATTTCTGATACAAGTCTATATGCAGAAGGTGTGCCAACAATTAATTATGGTTTAAGAGGTTTAGCTTACTTGGAAGTTGAATTGACAGGTCCAAATAAAGATTTGCACTCAGGCAGTTTTGGCGGTTCAGTAGCAAATCCTATAAATGAATTGTCAAGATTGATTAATAAGTTACAAGATAATAATGGAAAAATTACAGTTCCTAACTTTTATAAAGATGTTCTTCCTTTTACTAAAAAGGAAAATGATAATATTAAAAACTTAAATTTCTCAGATGTAAAATATGCAAAGGAGTTAGGAGTTAAAGAACTGCAAGGTGAAAAAGGATTTAATACTTTACAAAGACTTTGGGGTAGACCTACCCTAGACTGCAACGGTATTTGGGGCGGTTTTACAGAAGAGGGAGCAAAAACAGTATTACCTTCCAAAGCTACAGCAAAAATCAGTATGCGTTTGGTGCCCAATCAAGATCCGGATAAAATTGCTAAAGAATTTACGAAATATGTAAAAACATTAGTTCCAAAGAGTATTAAAATAAAAGTTACCAATATGCATGGAGGTTCACCAGTTGTTGTGCCTTTAGAGGATCCTGCAATATTAGCAGCTTCTAAAGCAACTTCAAAAGCATTCGGTAAAAAGACAGTTTATACTCGTGAGGGAGGCTCAATTCCTATAGTTGTAGAATTTGTTAATCAGTTAAAAGCCCCGGCAGTGCTAATGGGATTAGGTCTTGATTCTGATAATATTCATTCACCTAACGAGCATTTTAGTCTTAAGAGTTTTGAATTAGGTATTAAAAGTTCAGCATATTTCTTTGATGAATTTTCTAGAGTTAATAATTAGAAGGAGAGTTTAGCCTTTGGATACAACCTTAAAATATTTTCAAAATATTTATGATCAAATAAAAGTTACTGATGAAAATTTAGTTGAGATTTATTCTTCTGTTAACGAAGAGATAAATTCAGTTAGATATGGAGTTGGTATTTATAATAGATCGGAGTCGGCGGTTTTACATCTTAAAGGTAAAGATGTGCTCGACTTTTTGCAAAGAATATCAACAAATGACGTTCTTAAAGTTGAACCATATAATTATGTGACAACATTATTTACAAACGAAAAGGGCAGACTAATTGACAGAACAGTATTGATTCGTTTGGAAGATGATTATTTTTTAGTTGGTAGTAAAAAAAATGATAACACTCTTTATAGATGGCTCAATAAATATATAATTACAGAAGATGTTCAAACTGAAAATAAAACAGGAGAATATTTAATTTTAGATGTCATCGGTCCCCAGGCAGAATCTTACCTAACACTTATCTGCGGAAGAGAAATTGACGAATTAGACAATCATAAAATTCATAAAATTGTTATTGACGATAAAACGAGCTACTTACTTAAGAAATCAGCTGGAAGCGGTGAAAATTTATACTGGATAATTTGTGAGTCTGAGAATCAGAATTCTCTTTTAGATTATTTACTAAGTCATAAAAGTGTATTTGATTTAGCAATGGTTGGTGAAAAAGCATTTGATTATTACAGAGTTATAAATAAAGTTCCAAAGAAGCCAAACGAGATTAATGATAATTTTAATCCGCATGAAGCCGGATTAATTCATGAGGTCAGTTTTACAAAGGGATGTTATATTGGTCAAGAAGTAATTGCAAGATTAGATACTTATGATAAAATTCAAAAAAATATTAAAAAAGTAAGAATTGAAGATATTGAAGAAACAGAAACACCGGTTGAATTTTTTAATAACGATAAAGATTTAGTAGGAATTTTAACTACTTTGGTTAAAGCTGAAGAGAATAATCATTACGAAGGGCTTGCATTTATTAGAAACGAATATCAAAATAAGAGTAAAGATTTAAGTAAATGCACTATCACTGTTAACGATAAAAAAATTACTTTGAAGGTGCTGGATTAAATAATGAAAATTTATACTAAGACCGGTGATGATGGAAAGACAAGTTTATTTGGCGGTAAAAGGGTAGATAAAGATAATCAAAGAATAGAGGCTTATGGTACTCTTGATGAACTTAACTCTCTTCTTGGGTTGGTACTGACCGAAAATGTAGATGAAAAAACCAGAAAGATTTTAACTTCATTACAGCAATCGCTATTTGTGATTGGTTCGGAACTTGCAACCCCTTCGGATGTAAAAAGTAAAGCATTTAAGCCGGCAACTGGTGAAGAAATTAAATTGCTTGAAAAATTTATCGATGAAATCGATACTGATTTACCACCATTAAAAAATTTTATTCTTCCGGGAGGAACCAAATCAGCATCCTTTCTACACTTTGCAAGAACAGTATGCAGACGTGCTGAGCGGAGAATAGTTGAGATAGATAGATCAGAAAACATTAATAAAAATATTATTATTTATATAAATAGACTATCGGATTTACTATTTGTAATAGCCCGATATGAAAATCACGTTGTATCCTCACCCGAGATTGAATGGAAACCACGGGGGTGAAATTGGCTTCGACGGGGTTATTTGTTCTTTGAACTGCGCACCGTGTTCTCCGTAGACACGCTAAACGACGGAACCAAGTCGAGACGACGACTATAACTACGCATTAGCTGCTTAATTTGTAAGTAGCCGTTCACCTAGTTTGTGTGTGCCGGAATTAGGATGAACGCCGTTAGGTGCACTAGTGGATTCGAGTTCTCTGGTAGATGAAGCGAAACCTTTACAGAGATAGGAAATTAAAACCATGTCTATTTGGGCTTAGTTTCCGAAACTTAAATAATAGACTATGTGTGTAGACGTTCACTGAAAGGTATCCTCGGACGCGGGTTCGACTCCCGCCACCTCCACCAAATCTTCCAATTATTTCATCAAAAAATTTATTTATATAAATATTTTTCTTCAGGAACTTCATCTTAATATTGAAAATAATTCTATTTATTTATTCTGTCAGTCATCTAAGCAAAAGATAAACATATCTTTATAACTTACTATAAAATAACCTCTTAGCGATTTTTCCCTATTGCTTTAATTAAATAATTAGTTATATTACTTTTTAATTACTGACATCTAATCTTATTTAACTGACTTCTAATTAATTTGAGAAAAAATATGAATCAAAATATTAATCTTGAAATTAAACTTCCCAATGTGAAAGATATTGAGTTGGTTGCCCTAGAAGGTTTGCAGCTGATGGGCAAGCATCTTGGAATATCTGATGACAAGATAGGGGAAGCACGGATTCTTGTCACAGAGGGAATTATCAATGGTATGGAACATTCGGGTGAGGAGAACCCCTATGTGAGTGTTAGCTTTACCATGACCAAAGAAAAATTGGTAATTCTTATTACAGACTATGGAAAGGGCTTTGAGCCCGATAGTATTGAGGAGCCAAACATTCAAGATAAACTTGGTTCTTCAAGAAAACGTGGCTGGGGTTTAAAATTAATGAAATCAATGTCGGATGATTTTGAAATTGCTTCCGGTAATAACGGAACAAAAATTACTATAACTAAAAATTTATCTTAAGGAGATTATAAAATGAAAGAATTTGAATTAACCTCGTCTATGGTGAATGATGTCCTAATGATTAAAACTGATGGGTATATAAATAATACTGGTGGCGAATCAATAGTGAATGAATTTGAAAAACATTATACAAACGGAACAACTAAAGTTTTAATTGATATTGAAAACTCTAAAGTAGTTAACTCTATTGGAATATCATTTTTAATTGAAATTATTGAAAAGTTAAATGATAAGGGTGGAAAATTATATTTCTCAAATCTGGATCCTTCTATCGAGAAGACATTTACAATTATGGGACTTTTCCAATTTGCAGAAAAAGTTGCCTCGGTTGAAGATATAAAATAATTTGGGAGATATTCTTTGAAAGTTGATCATATTACCGAAAAACTATCATTTCAAGTAAAGTCATTTCAAGAGAGTTTTAATATTCTCTCTAACGCTATTTCTTTATCCGGTATGGCGAGTCAGTTTGATAGGATACTTCGTGGCAATTATATTACAAATAAAGTCAGCGTTTTTCATCAACCACAAAATAGTGAAGAATGGGTAAATCTTCTAAAATTGGAAAATGAGGATCATAAAGAACTTATTTTAAATTTTGAAGAAAAGGAATCTAATGTAATTTCCAGTGATGAGTCCATCGGAATGTACGCCTTGGTTCATCTTGTTGATTCATCTCTACTTGGAATTGTAATTGGGAAAAAATTTGATGGGACAGCCTATCTTGAAATAGATAAAATTGTTTTTCAAATATTTATTCAGATATTTGATAGCGCTTACCAGGCTTTTCTTTCTCAAAGCAAGGAGAAGAAGCTAATATTCTCATTAAATAATCGAGTCTCTCAACTTTATAGTCTTATTGATACCGGTATTGAATTATCTAAAATTGGAATTAGCGAAGAGTTATTCGAATTAGCATTATCGCGTGCAATATCACTTACCAACTCCTCATTTGGAAAAGTAATGATTACAAAACCCTCTGAAGAAGTGGAAGATTATTTTTTCCCGCCCGGTTTTGAATTCAAAGTGGCTGATACAAAGAGCAGTTTAATAAAAACGTTTGTTGATCATGGTAATAAATATGAATTTGTAATCTGTGAAAAAGAAAGCAGAGAAGGAATTGCAGAATATGATGAGACTGATGAACTCCTACTTGGCGCAATTTCTAGACAAGTACAAGCTGCCATAGAAATTGACAGAGCAAATAAGGAAGCATTAGAAAATGAAGCAATGAAAAGAGAATTAGAAGTTGCTGCAGAAATTCAGCAACGAATTCTTCCTGTTAAACTTCCTGATATTGAAGGTTATGATATTGCAGGTATTAATATTCCCAGTAAAGAGGTTAGCGGCGATTATTATAACGTATTTAAACTAAATAATGATCGATATGCATTTATTGTAGCAGATGTTACTGGAAAAGGCATGCCAGCTTCATTGCTGGTCAGTACATTGGATGCCTCTCTCCGCTCATATCTTGATTCCAATATTCTACTTTCCGATATGGCTGTTAAAATGAATACAATTATTTATAAATCTTCAACAGCTGATAAATTTATTACTTTCTTAATTGCGATTCTAAATCCTAACACTGGTGATATTGATATTATTAACGCTGGCCATAATCCTGCTCTCATCTTGAGGAAAAATGGAATTATTGATAAAATTGATGCTGGTGGTGTAGCTTTTGGAATGTTTGATATGGGGTTGCCATTTGATAGTCAAAAATTAACATTAGAAAAAGGGGAACGTCTATTTATTTTCTCCGATGGAATTCCTGAAGCTATGGATAATGAGGATGAAGAATATTCAGATGAAAAATTGGAAAAATATTTTGCTGAAGTCACTCCTGATAAGGCTAATGATTTTATCGAGTCAATTGTTGCGGATGTAAAACTTCACAGCAATGGTGAAATCCAAAGTGACGATATAACAGCTCTATATATAATACGAAAATAAAAAAATTTAACTATAAATAAGATACAATATCCCAAATAATATACATAAGTATTATTTGTTTCAATTCAAGGGGAAATATGAGCAAATCAAGAAAAACTATAATTATTTTTGTTCTTCTATTAATAGGGTTATTTTTCAATAATTCTACTATAACAGCGCAAAAATTTGAACCGGAAAATATTTCTATTCCTCAGGGACTATCTAATGCAGAAGTTAATTGTATTTACCAAGATAAGTATGGATTATTATGGGTAGGGACAAAAGATGGCTTAAATAAATATGATGGTTATAGCTTCCAGATTTTTAAAAATATCCCAGGTAATCCTAAGAGCATAATAAGTGGTGAAATTTGGGATATTACTGAAGATGATAGAGGAGATCTTTGGGTTGCTACACATGGAGGTTTAGCTCACTACATCCGGAAAACAAATAATTTTATCAATTACGACTTTGAAGAAAGACTTCCAATTCCATCTCCAACTAATCCGCAAACATTAAAAGTTCTGTATGACTCTGAAGATAATTTATGGGTAAGTACGTTGGGCGAAGGAGTACTGAAGTATAATAGAGAATCAAATGAATTTGAAGATTATAAATATTTGTACAAGGATTCAGTTCATACCGTTGAGGAAACTATTGTAGCTTTTCCTCTTTGTGAAGATGATGATAATAAGATTTGGATTGGGACAAACCAATTTGGTTTGATGTTTTATGATAAAGAGAAACAAACCTTTACAGAAGCTGAAATTAAAGATAAAAGCGAAAGTACTGATTTTTCTCGTGATTTTAATAATCTGACTGAAATATTCAGTGATCAAAGCGGAAAGCTCTGGTTAGTGTCACAAAGTGGTATTTATAAATACAATCCTCAGACTGGTGAGATAAAGGAAATAATGCATTTTAAAGAGAGGGCGAGTTATGTCCTATTTGAATATAATACGGGCATAACACAAGA
>RCND010000720.1_pt1 | contig 18952 bp, 13 predicted proteins | sample 2041351 | NCBI WGS metagenome assembly RCND01 (sample SAMN09708230, study PRJNA481090) | Marine sediment metagenome, whole genome shotgun sequencing project. | biome: marine sediment; feature: ocean; material: sediment; isolation source: Sewage treatment plant 12B marine sediment (STP12B) ... | reverse complement strand
AATATTACGCACGAAGTTTTAGTTTGTGAACCCATAGGCGGTTGTAATTCTGGTGATCTTCTTAGCGTTTTTCAACTCGCCGATATTGATGATAATCATACTTGTGGTGAGGGCTATAACGACAGCACAAACCTATCAACAAGTTTAGATCGAAGTGCCGGTAATAACGAATATGATGTAACTGTGCAGTCTGGTTGGTCGCCAGAGGCACTGTCTTTATGGATCGATTTTAATGATAACGGAGATTTTACAGATGCTGGTGAGCAATTAATCACCTCTGAAACAATTCCTTCTGTAAATGTAGATGCGATATTTACGATAACAATACCTACCGATGCTAACTTAGGGACACACAGAATGAGGGTTAGAAATGCTGATATCATCAGCGGTAGTGGCGATGTAAATGATCCATGCGGCGCTCTACAATTTGGTAATACAACAGATTACGGCGTTACCATAGAAGACAGTTTAGGCACTACCGAATTTGATTTAAATAGTAGTGCATTTACCATCATAACATTACCTAACAATCAATTTAAAATAACATTAAAAACGCCTTTTAATGACCTTTTAGAGTTTAATGTTTATGATGTCACAGGACAACAAATTGTATTCAATAATATAGAAAAATCTAACGCTCAAAGCTACACCTATGACTTAAACATGTCTTATGCTTCAAGTGGCGTATATATTATTAAGCTGGGTACAAGAAACAAATATCAAATTGGGAAAATTATTGTAAAATAGAAAAACTTTCCATCGACTAAATGGCGGTAAAACGCCATTTTAAAGATTTTTAACAACCGTCATATTCGTTAGTTTTGATAACTAAACCGCTATGGACTTGAAGTCCGTAGGTTCATTTGACAGACTAAAAATCTGCTTCGTAATAGGATTGACAAAATTTATGATTAAGACTAGAATTCAATATAATACTTGTATTCGTGGCAAAAAATTTAAAGAAGCTAAAGCACTTATTTTTAACTTCATTTGCCACCAATAAAGATTAGATAGCGAACTCATCTCCATTTTTCTGATGGCTAAAAATTCCATCAAATTCGCTTATATTACATTAGCCCTTTTATACAAGGGCTGCTGTGTATTTGATAAAACACTTCATCAAAACAACTTTTATTTCATTTTCGGTTAAAAACAAAATATTATGATGAGTTCAGGATAAAAAAATTACATAGTTTTGCTTTATGTTATTTTCTGAAGTTTTAGGCCAAGAACATATAAAAAACCACCTTACCACAAGTGTTGATAGCGGACGTATTGCTCACGCACAATTATTTGTTGGTCCCGAAGGTTCTGGAACGCTGCCAATGGCATTGGCTTATGCCCAATATATTTTATGTGGCAACACGAACAATGAAAATACAGGTGGAAATGCATCCTGTAATCTTAAGTTTAAGAATTTTTCGCATCCCGATTTGCATTTTGCTTTTCCTGTTACAACAAGCGATAAAGTAAAAAGCAAACCTGTTTCTGCTTTTTATCTTGAAGAATGGCGACAACTTTTAGACCAACAACCCTATGGAAATCTATTTGATTGGTATAAACTTCTGGGTGTCGATAACAAACAAGGACAAATTGGTGTTGATGAAGCTTTACAAATCGTAAAGGCACTAGCTCTTAAATCTTATGAAGGCGGTTATAAAGTGATGTTGATTTGGATGGCAGAAAAAATGAATACTGCTGCAGCCAACAAGCTTTTGAAACTGATTGAAGAACCACCAGAAAAAACAATTTTCATTCTTATTGCTGAAGACGAAGAACAAATAATAAATACCATAAAATCTCGCTGTCAACTCCTACATTTTCCTCCTCTGGCAGAAAATGCTATTTCAGCAGCATTGGTAAAAAACTATCATATCGAAACAGCTGTGGCAACCAAAATTGCGCATCAGTCCAGCGGTAATTATAACAAAGCTTGTGATCTCATTTATCAAGACAGTGAAGATATTCAATTTGAAAAATGGTTTATAATTTGGGTGCGCTCTGCTTTTAAAGCCAAAGGAAATAAAGGTGCCATCCACGATTTAATTTCATGGAGTGAGGAAATTGCCAAAACTGGACGAGAAACACAAAAGAAATTTTTACACTTTTGCTTAAACTATTTTCGACAAGCCCTACTCATGAATTATAAAGCTAATGAGCTTGTCTATTTAGAACCAAAATCTGAGAGTTTTAAACTTGAAAACTTTGCCCCTTTTATTCATAACTCTAATATTTTAGACATTGCTGATGAATTGCAGGATGCCATTTATCATATTGAACGCAACGGCAACTCTAAAATCATTTTAACAGATTTGTCCATAAAATTGACGCGATTACTTCATAAAAAGTCAGTTTAACGTTCTATTGTTCCCTTTGAGATTTAAAAAACAATTGCGAAATAGGAATAAACATTAACCCACAAAACAGAAGGATAAAAAAAGCGTTTTTTAACCCAAACGCATAAGACAAATAGCCGATTAAAGGGGGCCCAATAAACATGCCTATAATAGCGTAAGTTCCTATAATTGAAATCGCCATCCCTGGTGAGTATTTTTTTGATTTACCAGCTAGCATATAAGTCATTGGAAAAATTGCAGAAACCCCAACTCCAACGAGGCAAAACCCAATTAGAACGGTCCAAAAAGTCGGAAGGAGAATTGCTATTAATATCCCTGTTGCAATTAACAAACCGCTTATAATATACATTTTTGGAACCCCAATTTTATCCAAGAAAATATCAAGAAAAAAGCGCGATGTCGCCATACAAATCATAAAGAGTAAATAACCAAACGTAAATAGATCTTCCTTTACCACTTCTTTGAAATAAACCCCACTCCAATCAAACATGCCTCCTTCGCAAATTGCTGCAAAAAAGACGAGCAGTCCCAAATAATAAATGAAAGCATCAGGCTTTCCGAGAATAAGCTTATTGCCTGTCTCCGATTTATCGTTTTGTAATGAAAACTTATAGGCGACTACCGAGGCTACGAGTGAAATAATTGATATAAGGATAAAATGATTTTGAAGACTTATAGCGTTCTTCACCATTAACGTAGAAATTAATACGCCTACCACACCTCCCAAGCTCCAAAGTCCATGAAAAGCACCGATTATATTTTTCTCAAATTGGCCTTGTAAGGCTATAGATTGCGCATTCATAGCAATATTTAAGATGCGCATACTTATTGAAAAGACAACTAACATCGCAATCAATAAAAGCTCAGTTTCGGCAAAGCCAATACCTGTTAAAGCAAGAGCAAAACATATAAAAGAATATAAAAGCGGCGTTCTACTACTAAACTTTGAAACCAACCAACCAGAAGCAACAATTCCTAGTATGGCAGCAAAAGGCATTACCAGTAAAATACTACCTAATTGCGCATCATTCCATTGAAAAAACTCCTTAATTGTAGGAATACGTGAGGCCCAGGACGCAAAACATAAGCCTGATGTAAAAAAATATGCGCCTAACGCTATTCTGTTTAACTTCTTGATTTCCATTGGTTTAATAAATAATTACCTCTTACTAAAGCGTGGTTGACCTATAACTTAGACATAAAAAAGCCGAGCCCAAGCTCAGCTTTTTTATTTGTAGTATTACAATTTATTCTTCTGTAGATGCCTCTTCAGTTTTAGGCTCTTCCGATTTACTGCTTTTATTTTTGTAGGCTTCGTTAATCGCTTTTGTGATTTCTTTAGAAATATCATTTACCTCTGTACCATACAAGACACTTCCCGCCTGGTTTTTTCCTAAAATGAATGTGTAAGCATTCTTTTCTCCATATTCCTCTACAAACGCATTCAGCGCTGTGAGCACAGTCTCCATCTCCTCGCTAAACATTTGCTCCATTTGTTGTTGCTGATATTGCATTTGCTGTTGAATCGGTTGCCACTTCTGTTGAAAGAGTTGTGACTCTTCTTGTTGCTTCTGCGGAGTCATTTGACTTAAACGAATCTGAGCAGTCTGAGCTTCTGCTTGATAAACGCGCCCTATACTATCTCTTGTCTGAGAAAACTTTTTGTTCTGGTTTTCATACTTCTTTTCAATGTCTATTTTCATTTGGTATTCATTGATGACATCTCCGTTATCAATAAAAGCAATCTTTTGTTGTTCTTGACAAGATGCGAATGCAACTAACATTGTTAGTCCTAAAATTATTTTCTTCATGTTTTAATATCTAATTAATTTTTTGCAAATGTATAAAAGTTCGGTTGTGATTTATGTAATTTTTTAAGTATTGATAATTTCTATGAGTTCACCTCCTAAATATTATAGAAGCCTATAGAAAACGACTTCAAATAAAGCGATTTAAGAACAGTTCTTTTTTTGCCCATGTATTTGGTTGTTTAAGCTGCTAATCATGACGCAGTTCTATTTGTATTACGAATCATCACTTCTAAGGATATAAATATGCGAAGAATATTCCTTTGACGTTCTCGCTTTTAAATTCGAGCGCCATCCAATCCAAAATGCTTTAAACGGATTCATAAAACCTGATTTATATTTTTCCGAAAGTAAACTAACATAATACGCGTCAAAAATCATGGGTAGCGTTTTTACTAATTTGAAGTTTTCGATTTTAAATAATTCTTGAATAGCCCTTTTTGAAAAATGCCAAAGATGTCTTGGTACGTCATAAGCTGCCCAAAAGTTTTTATAATATTTAGCATCGTAGCTTTTATAATTAGGAACGGCAATCACTAAAGTCCCGTTTGGTTTTAATAGCGATTTAAATAATGCCATATGCTTTTCTAAATTCGGCAAATGTTCTAGCACATGCCAAAGTGTAATCACATCAAAACTGTTAGGCTGTAACCTTTCTAATTCCTCTATTTCAAAGACAGCCTCTTTTGTTTTAGAATTTGCAATTTGCCTTGCTTGCGGATCGGGTTCTATTCCTGTAATATTCCATTCCGCTTTTAATGCGGTTTCTAAAAAATCGCCTGTACCACATCCAATATCGAGCAAGGTTTTAGACTCCGAATTGAAAGAATTAATGAGTTTCAATTTACGTTTTAAAGCGATTTGCCGAATGGAATGGTAAACAAATTCTAACAGATTTCTCTTGGTATCTGTATGAGAAATATAGTCTTCGCTTTTGTAATAATTAGATAATTTCTCTCCTTGTGGCTGCGGAAATGTTTCTAACAGATCCAATTCCTTATTATGAAATAACTGGAATTCTTCCCCAGAAACGGAATGATCTTTTACGCTTAGATATGTTGTTTTGTTTTTCATTTTCAATGCACTTCGACAAGTCCAGTATGACCTAATGTTTTTGAATATCGGTTATGAAATTTTAAATTCTCCTACATCTCGAAAACACTACACATGGTAAAATTTTAGAATTGTTTCACGTGGAACATTTTAGTTTACTAAATGAGGTTCCTGCTTTGGTAGGAATTTAGCGTCCTAAAAAGACCAATAAAACAGAAATGTCATTTGGTGAAACTCCGCTTATTCTTGAGGCCTGCGAAATGGTTACCGGCTGAATTTTTGTTAGTTTTTGCCTTGCCTCGATACTCATGGATTTCAATTTTGAATAATCAAAACCTGCTGGAATTTTTAAGTTCTCTAATCGATTTAGTTTATCCGCATTGTTTTTTTCCTTGGCAATATAACCTGCATACTTCACCTGAATCTCTGTTTGTTCAATCACTTCAGTATCCAAATTATGCTCTACCATATAACGATCAACGGCACTAAATTGGCGCACATCATCAATCGTAATATTTGGCCTCGCAAACAATTTAAACATCTTGTCTTGTTGTCTCACGGGAGCCGAATCCTTTGCTTCTAATACTGGATTTGCCTCATCTGGTGAAACACTTGTATCTCTAAAAAACTGCACAAACGCATCTGATTTAGATTGCTTTTCTTCCATTCGCGTTAAGCGTGCTCTAGAAGCCAAACCTATTTTATGACCCTTTGGTGTTAATCTAAAATCAGCATTATCTTGTCTCAGCAGTGTTCTGTATTCTGCTCTAGACGTAAACATTCTATAAGGCTCTTCCGTTCCTTTCGTAATTAAGTCATCGATTAAAACACCAATATAAGCTTCGTCTCTTTGTAATGTAAAAGCCTCCTTTTCTTGAACCTTTAGACTCGCATTGATCCCCGCCATTAATCCTTGAGACGCTGCCTCCTCGTAACCTGTCGTTCCATTTATTTGACCAGCAAAATATAACCCCTCTACCAACTTGGTTTCGAGCGTGTGCTTTAATTGCGTTGGTGGAAAATAATCGTACTCTATAGCGTAACCAGGCCTAAAGAATTTTACCTTTTCAAAGCCCACGACAGAACGCAAAGCCTTAAACTGAATATCTTCCGGTAGCGACGTAGAGAATCCATTGACATAGACCTCGCACGTGTTCCAACCCTCAGGTTCAATAAACATTTGATGACTATCTTTATCCGCAAACCGATTGATCTTATCCTCTATAGACGGACAGTATCTTGGTCCTACACTTTGAATTCTACCATTAAACATAGGCGAACGCTCAAAGCCCTCACGAAGCAAATCGTGAACAATTGCGCTCGTATGTGTCATGTGACAAGACCGCTGTTCTTTCAATACTTTGGTGGTATCTAAATACGAAAACTTTTCAGGATTTATATCCCCAGGTTGCTCAACCATTTTAGAATAATCTAATGATCTGCCATCCACTCTTGGAGGTGTTCCGGTTTTCATTCGACCAGATTCGAAACCAAGACTTTCGAGTTGCTCTGTAATTCCCGTTGCCGCTCTTTCGCCCGCTCTACCACCGCCAAAATTTTTGTCACCAATATGAATTAAGCCATTTAAAAAGGTGCCGTTGGTCAAAACCACCGATTTTGCTTTCACTTCAATTCCAAGTGCTGTGCGCACCCCAACTACTTTATGGTTTTCTACCAACAAAGCAGATACCATGTCTTGATAAAAATCTAAATTTGGAGTTCCTTCTAAAAGCAGCCTCCAGTCTTCAGCGAAACGCATGCGATCACTTTGCACCCTTGGACTCCACATTGCAGGTCCTTTAGATTTATTAAGCATCTTAAATTGAATCGCAGAAGTGTCTGATACAATTCCACTGTATCCACCAAGCGCATCGATTTCTCTCACGATTTGTCCTTTTGCAATACCTCCCATTGCTGGGTTACAAGACATCTGTGCAATATTTTGCAAGTTCATTGTTATTAATAATGTCTTGCTTCCCATGTTTGCGGCTGAAGCTGCAGCCTCACTCCCAGCATGACCACCACCTACTACAATAACATCGTATACTTCGTTAAACATATTTTTAGTTTACCTGATAATATTAATCAACACTCACTCTCATTCTTCTCAAGCTGAACATATTTCAACTTCTAATATATTCTGACCGCATGATTCTGAATCGAATTCAGAATGACAACATCGCGTCTCATTTAATTTTGTTCCACGTGAAACAATTTAATTTTCAACATTTTTTTGGATTTGCAAATATAGACTGAAATAGTGATACTTACGAACGCTTAGCTAAGTAGTAATCCTCCTTTGAGCGCATCACTTTTGCATCTTCAGGAGATTTGTCTTTATAACCACAGTAGTGTAAAACCCCATGGATAATTACGCGCGCTAACTCGTCGGTAAACAACACCTTGAAATCTGAAGCATTATCCTTTACGCGATCTATAGATATATATATATCACCATGTAGTTCTTTTCCTACTGAATAATCGAAGCTAATAATATCTGTTAAGGTATCGTGAGCCAAAAAATCTAAGTTAATTTTATGCAAATAGTCGTCAGAGCAAAAGATGTAATTGATCTCCCCTTCTCGACAACTTTCTTCTGAAATGGCTTTTGAAATCCAATCTGAAAATTGATCTGTGTGCTCTAGTATAAAGTCGGTTTCGTAATTAAAACTAATCATTGCTGCTTTTAAAATACTCTTGAATCTTCTTCTTAAAATGATTTTGCAAAGGTAGTGCTTGGCGATTTAATATTTCAGTGGTATTAAAATATTGTTTTGCGGTTGGAATTTGACTCGCATTTATTTGATTATAACTTTCTTTATTTGTTTCAGATTTACGCTTAGAATCTTGTCCTTGCATAAACGTGGCATTCTCCAACTTTAATAAATTGTGCTGTAAATCCATCATTTTCTGAAGGGTTTGATTTGTAAACCCAGAGTTCAACAAATCGAGTTCAATCTCCTCCATCTGCCTGATCAATTGACCAGCGCCATCGATTTTACCCTCTTTAACTAGACGGTCTTCTAAAGCTTGTCTCAATTGCTGTTGCTGCTGATAGATTTTAAACAGTTCCCCATTTTGCTCTTCGCTTCCGCCTTCTCCATACCCAGCATTCTTTTCGCCTTCACCTTCAGAACCCTCGCCTCCCTCTTTACCATCTTTTCCATTCTTTCCACCTTTGCCGTTCTTGCCTTCTTTTCCACTTTGATTGCCTTCGCCTTTCTGATCCCCATTCTCTCCGCTCTTTCCGCTTTTACCATTCTCGCCACTTTCCCCATTCTCCCCGGCTTTACCTGACTTCCCTTCTTTTCCAGGTTTTCCTTTTTCTCCAGGCTTATCACCTTCACCTTCTTCGCCTTCTTTACCGTCTTCACCTGGTTTTTTCCCTTCACCTTCTTTTCCTTTTTCTCCTTCTTCACCCTCTTCCCCCTCTTTACCTTTCTTCACACCTTCTTCCATCTGCTTATTCAGCTCTTCTTGGCTTATAATAATGTCTTCCATTGGTTGATCACCCTCACCTGAACCCATAGAAGGATTCATAGACATCTCCATATTATCTAAAACATCACTCAGAAAACTAGCCAATTCGTTACTGGCTGTAATCGCGTATTGTTGAGAAGCCACCCCTTGATAGAGCTTGTTTTCTGTGAGTTCTTCGAGCGCTTTATCAATGCTAAAATAGACATCGGTGATTTGCGAGTTCACTTTTTCAGATAATTTTGGCTGTCTCAACGATAAGGCAAATAAACTATCATCTATATGCTCAAAATGCTCTCTAAGATTATTTTGCTCAATTATATAGGTTCCGTATTTGTTGTTATTTATGTCAATAGAATTAAACGTGCCCATAAGCTCTTCTTGTTCAAACGAATAGAGCAACAAATTCTCTAAAATTTGACGTAAAACATCAATATCTTCAGACATCTGGTCGCCACCTCCGCCTCCACCAGACATTGCTTGCTTCATCATCTCGCTCATTTCCTTCATCTTCTTAGCCGCCTTTTTTTGTTTTTGCTTTGCCTTTTCCCCAGCCTCTTGCGCTTCTTCCGGTTTTTGGTTTTCTTCCTTCTGTTCTTTATTCTCTAGAGCCTCCTTTGCCTCTTTCTGATCAAATTTTACCCCATCCTCCAAAGGTTTATCTCTTGGAATATCCATCGGTTTTTGTAGGCGACGATCTTCTTGTTTTAGCTCATCTATATCCTTTTGTAACTTTTCGAATTCTTGATTTAACTTTTCTTGAGCGGCTTTCGTGTTTTCTTTATCCTTTTCTGACAACTCTTCTTGTTTCTTGGATAATTCTTCAAGTTGATTTGAAACTTTTTCAGCTTTCTTCATCACATAAAACCGTCTGGTTAATTCCAACAGTTGTTTCATGCTTCGCTTCTTATTTTTATTCTTCTTCGCTAGCTCATCTAGTTTTTGAGTAAATTCCTCTTTGCTGAACTTATCTTTTAATTCCTCAAGCTCTTCTAGAAGTTTTTCATCCTTTTTTAATTGCTCCTCGTTCTCTTTTAATCGCTCTTTTAAATCTTCTTTAAACGGATCTTCTTCCTTCTTTTCATTTTGAAATTCTTCAATATTATCCTGAAGCTTTTTGTTGAAATTTTTCATCAACTGTTCCTGATTCTTTTGACGCTTTAAAAACTCTTCAAATTTCTTCTTATCATTAAAATTAAGGCTCTCTTTCTCTTTTTGAGTTTTAGACAATTCCTCAAGCTTTTTATCTTGTTCTTGAAGCTTATCAAATGTTTTAGTAATATCCTTTATCGTTTCGTTCTGCTCATTTAACTGCTTTTGCTCCTCTTCTTCTTTGGTTAATTTTCGATAGGTAAAGACACTACTTTTTGTGCGCTTATAATTGTGAAGCAAATCATTATCGAACACTTCAAAAAACAATTGATAGCTTACTCCTTCTTCTAAATTAAACTGATTCGGAAAGGCACTGACAAATTCGCTAAAATTAGACTTTGAAATAGGTATTGGCGTTACCACTTTATTTGACTCGTCTTCCGAGGGATAATATACCAATTGCAACTTGCTTAAACCATAATCATCACTGACCTGACCATAGAAATAAAGACTCTGTTGGTCAATCGAATCCTTCTGCACCTTAATATTTAATTCTGGATAAATATCCCTTACCACACTGATATTGTAGGCTAGGTTTTCGTAGTCTTTTAAACTTTGATTACTGGTGGTAATGCTATAATTATAGTTTTTATAAAGTCGTTTTGACGCTTCAAAATTATCAGTCGTACTAAGCTTAAAACTTAAGGTGTCTTCTGCATAGATCTGAACCCCTGTTGTGGATTTTGTCTTTGCTCTCCAGGTCACGTTTGTCCCTTCAGGAATTACCGCTGACCCCGTACTCTTCAATACTTCGTCTTGTTTTTTAGTGTAGGTAGGATAGTCTAGAAACATTTCAAAATTTACCAAATTAGGAGTGTTTACCACTTCTAACGTATACGGTTTCGACACCACATCATTTGCTAATAGTGTAAACTCAACCGTTTCTTTTGGAAGGGTGAACGCATATTGAAATTCACCTGGCGCCAACTGTTGTAAAAAATAAGACTGTCCGTTGAATTTAATCTGAGCGTTCTCCGGAATGACATCTCCAACTGTTGAAACTTGAAGTTTAAACACTTTGTTTTCAATAGCCTGAAGCGACTCGTTAACCACGAAAAACTGAAATGGTGCTGGTGGTTCGTAGGCTGTTTTATAATTTACGACACGCTCATAACTATCACTAAACCAATTTATTTTTCCTGTTGCAAAAGACAATAGTAATATCGCAATGGGTATAACGGCATATTTTAAATATTTAGTATTTGATTTAAAATTAATTGCCGACTTAAACGGAATGGGTTGTAATTCTTGTGATTTCTGATCGATACTCGCGAGTAACAAATCCGATTGATGTGGATTTTGATTCAGTTGAAGGACATTCAACAACTTGTCATTCACCTCTGGGAAGTGGTTCCCTATTAATTTAGAAGCCGTTTCGAAATTAATTCCTTTTCGTAAATTGAATAAATGCGCTAAAGGAATAATGATAAATTTAATAAACAACAACAACTCAACAGCCACAAAAATCCAAAACAACAAGGTCCTAGCCGTTGGGTTTAACCAAAACACATATTCAACAAAAAGCGTAACCAATAAATAAAGTAAACCAATGGCAAAAAATAAAATCGCTCCCTTTAGTAATTCATTGGTGTAATACCGTTTAATGAACTGCTCTAATTTTTGCTTTATGTTTTCGAAATTCCTCATTATTATGTTCTTAATTGTTCCTTTTGGGAGAACAATTAATTCCCTGTCCGTTCTTGCGTCCTCGCGAACCTTATAAAATTCTTACTAAATTGACATCTCAACATCGCTCGATGTGGCGCTAGACTATTTGATATATGATAACAACTGACTAAACTACAATTTTATTTTAATTGTCATTTCCTTAAATTTGGTAAGATTCTGTTAATTTAAGGGAATTACCTCTTAATTACGTTAAAATTCAACAAGTGCTTATTTTCTTTGTTCTGAAATCTTATCAAACTATCTTTGCGGTAAATTCTAAAACAACACTTCGAAAAGCTCAGTGTAGCAGTTAGAACGAAATTATTTTACAATCAAAAATTATGTCTAAAAACGTACGTGTGCGCTTTGCACCTAGTCCAACAGGACCTTTACATATTGGTGGTGTAAGAACCGCTTTATTCAACTATTTATTTGCTAAAAAGCATGGTGGTGATTTTATACTTAGAGTTGAAGATACCGATCAAAACCGTTATGTTGATGGTGCTGAAAACTATATTGTAGACGCTTTAAATTGGTGTCGTATTCCTTTTGATGAAGGTCCAGGTAAAAATGAAAAATTTGGTCCCTACAGACAAAGCGAGCGCAAGCATCTATACAGGCAATATGCAGACCAGCTGATTGCAGAAGGTAAAGCCTATTATTCATTTGACACGGCAGAACAACTCGATGCGCACAGAAAAGGTCACGAAGCGGAAGGTAAAACGTTTATTTATAATTGGCATAATAGAGAAAAAGGACGTTTGGTGAATTCTTTGGTATTAACCGAGGCAGAAACACAAGCAAAAATTGAAGCTGGCGAAGATTATGTGGTAAGATTTAAAATGCTTGACCTTAAAAATGAAGGGGCTCAAGAAACCATATCCACTACCGATTTAATCCGTGGACATGTTAGTTTCAAAAAAGAAGTGTTGGATGACAAGATTTTATTTAAAAGTGATGGTATGCCAACCTACCACTTGGCTAATATTGTTGACGATCATTTAATGGAAATTACCCATGTGATTCGTGGAGAAGAATGGTTGTCTTCGGTTCCTTTACATATTGCACTATATGAAGCTTTTGGATGGAATATTCCAGAATTTGCGCACTTGCCTTTAATTCTAAAACCAACAGGAAAAGGAAAATTAAGTAAACGTGATGGTGATAAATTAGGCTTCCCTGTATTCCCATTAGCTTATACAGACCCAAAGACCAACGAAACCTCTAGAGGTTATAAGGAAGACGGTTATTTCCCTGAGGCGGTAATCAATTTCCTAGCGTTTTTAGGCTGGAATCCAGGTACAGAACAAGAACTCTTTAGCTTAGATGAATTGGTGAAAGATTTTGACTTAGCTAGAGTTCATAAAGCTGGAGCACGATTTGATCCGGATAAAACAAAATGGTTTAATCACCATTATATGCAACAACAACTCGATTTAGATTTAGCGGAACAATTTAAAGCGATGCAACCTGAATTAGCAGAAATGGATGTTAATTACGTTGCTATAGTGGTTGGTTTAATTAAAGAACGTGCCACTTTTGTTGGTGATTTCTGGGGCTTAAGTCATTTCTTCTTTGTTGCACCGACGTCTTATGATGAAAAAGCATCTAAAAAAGCGTTAAAAGAAGACACCGCAGAACTCATGCAAAACGTTATTGAGATTGTTAATGCAACCGAAGCCTTTACTGTTGACAACTTACAAACCAAACTAAAAGGATGGATCACTGACAATAATATCGGTTTTGGAAAAGTAATGATGCCTTTGCGTTTAGCTTTAGTGGGCGCTTTACAAGGACCAGATGTCTTTGATATTATGTTTATGATTGGTAAAGTAGAAACCGTAAATCGTATTGAGGCTTTAGTAAAAACGATATAAAGAGGTACTCATAAAAGGTGTCTTATGCTTTTAATGCCATTTTAAAGCAAGGGTAACAAACCTCAGAAAGTCATTTAATACAACTTACAATTTGTATCTTGTATTTATAAACTAAAAAAAACGTGTTATGGGTAATTTTATTTTCATTCCAATTATATTTTTTGGATTAGTCATTTTAATTTCAGCATTCTTTGTGGTGAAACAACAAACGGCAGCAGTTATTGAACGCTTCGGTAAATTTCAGAGCATCAGACAATCTGGATTACAACTTAAAATTCCATTGGTTGATAAAATTTCCGGGAAACTAAGTCTTAAAATTCAGCAATTAGATGTTATGATTGAAACTAAAACTTTAGATGATGTCTTTGTGCGTCTCAAAGTTTCTGTGCAATATAAAGTGATTCGTGACAAAGTATATGATGCGTTCTACAAGCTCGATTATCCGCATGATCAAATTACGTCTTATGTTTTTGATGTGGTACGTGCTGAAGTCCCAAAAATGAAATTAGATGACGTTTTTGTAAGAAAGGACGATATTGCTATTGCTGTTAAGACTGAGCTTAATGATGCTATGATGGAATATGGTTACGACATTATTAAAACGTTAGTCACCGATATTGATCCAGATGCACAAGTAAAAGCCGCAATGAACAGAATTAATGCCGCTGATAGAGAAAAAACAGCAGCTCAATTTGAAGGTGATGCCGCTCGTATTCTTATCGTTGAAAAAGCAAAAGCCGAAGCCGAAAGTAAACGTTTACAAGGTCAAGGTATTGCAGACCAACGTCGCGAAATTGCGCGTGGTTTAGAAGAATCTGTAGATGTGTTAAACAGAGTTGGTATTAATTCTCAAGAAGCTTCTGCACTTATTGTCGTGACACAACACTACGATACACTGCAGGCTATCGGACAAGAAACCAATAGTAATTTAATCTTATTACCTAATTCGCCACAAGCAGGAAGTAATATGCTCAACGATATGGTCGCAAGCTTTACCGCTAGCAACCAGATTGGTGAGGCGATGAAAAATGCTAAAAAGAAAGAGGACAAGTAGATTAAAATAAAATATATATAAAAACCTCGAAGATTAGATCTTCGAGGTTTTACGTTTTTACAAAATTAAGTAAAGAGATACTTCTATTCTGTTTCGTAGTCTAAAATAGCTTTAACTGGACTTAGCACGTTATAATCTTTCCAAATTGAGGCATCATATCTCGAAATGTAATCTATCGTGTATTCCTCTGTTTGATTACTATTTATAGGATCTACAGTAGAACTACTTTCAATAAAGAAAAGTTCTACTTTACCCCTCTGGTTTTGTTCAATCATTAAATTTAATTTCAAGATTTGTTTATCCTTTTGTTCAATAGTATTATTTCTTATAAATTTCAATGATCTGTTGAGATAAACATAATTACCACTTTCTTGACTTATAAAGTATAGACTGTAAGTATCATTTTTGTTTCTCTTAAAAATAACGGTAGAACGATATGCGTTTTCTTCAAATTTGATACCCATTAATAGCTTTAAATTCAATTTTTCTCCTGTTCTATTTTCAGCAAATTGATACTGTAGTTTCACCACGGCAAAATCAATGGTGTTCACATACATCTTACCAATATATTTAGCTGAGCGTTTGTTGGGCTCAAAACTAATAATATAAGCAGCATCCTCATCAATATAACTGATCCCTTCAATTGTATACTCATAAGCCTCTTCTTCAAATATGAAATCCAAATTTGAGTCTTCCACTAACGTATTATTCTCAATTATTTTAGATATTTGAGACTTTAGCGCTTTGGTTTTTCCTGTCTGCGAATTCGTATTATCTTTAATAACACTACCAAACTTAAGGGAATCCTCTATAGTAAATAGACCCGATTTGAATTTATAAGTTGCGGTAGAATCTAAAATATTAAGCACATTTTTAATCGCCTTACCATTAACAGCCTCTGTAGATAAATCTTTCTCTTTATTTACTAATTTCGTCGCTTTAATAACCGCAATTTGTGAGCTGTCTGCTATATGTAACATATCGATTAAAGCGTCTTCATAAAACCTTGAATTGTTATCGACAAGGCCCCCTTTAATACTATCAAACTGTTGATTGAATCTTTTGATTTTAGATTTTTTAAGATTTGAAGACTTTACAAGATCAAAGTCGAAATCCTGAAGATGAACATTGTGGGTTTCCCTTTTAAAAATCCTTTGACGTCCTTCATTTGAATAATTCTTGGAAATATTTGCTCTAACATTGGTTAAGATTTCTTCAATAGATAGTGGCTTATTGGTAATAAAAACCTCTGAAAGTTCGCTTATAGAAGATTCTAGTTTATAACTCTTTTTGTTAAAGTCTGAAATCTTGTATTCTTGTGATTTATAACCTAAACATGAAATTGAAACGATATCTGAGTCTGAAAAATCATGAGTTTCCATGGTAAAATCACCTTCTTCATTTGTGATGACACCATAATTTGGTCCTATTTGTAAAGTCGCATAGGCTATTGGGTTATTGTTGGTATCTACAATTTTACCCGAAATCGTCTGGCAAATTAAACTATTGCAAACCATAACGAAAGCGCATAAAAAACTAAGTTGTTTCATAAATTTGAAGCTAAAAGGTTACAAAGACTAAATTACTATAAATAACGTCTTATTGGTAACCTTTTAGCTTCAAAGCATTGATACATTAAATATCTGAAGCTTCCGAAACTAACAAATCATTTTTATCCTCTTTTGCCTTGGCTATAAATTCAGCTATAGCCTTATTATGCTCTAAGCCATTTTTAAGCAATACTTTTAAGGCAATCATTACGGCGATACGAGTACCTGCTTTTTTAACTGCAGTGCCAAATAGAGGCTCTAAATCGTCATAAGACACCTCTTTAGCAAGTCCTTGTATTTCAGCTTTAGCTTTTAACTGCTTTTCTTCTGGTAAATTGGTGTATTTCTTACCAAACTGCTGAAGAACACTAATTGCAGAACGCTGTTGCTGTTGTGGTTTAGGTGTATTCTGATTTTGATTGTTCTGCTGAGGTTTTGGCTTTTGCTTAGCCCAACTATCTCTTAATCCTACCGTTTTATTGAATACCAATTGACCTGATTTAGAATCGTCATCCACATTAAAGTAGCCTAAACGTTGAAACTGAAATTGCTCACCAACGCTAACCTCAGCTAAACTCGGTTCTACATATGCTGTTTTAATATTCAATGAGTTTGGATTGATAAACTCCATAAAATCCTTATCCTTATCACTATCTGGGGACTCATGATTAAACAGACGATCGTATTCTCTTATTTCAGCAGTAATCGCATGTTTTATAGATACCCAATGTAAGGTCCCTTTTACCCTTCTTTCGGTGTCTTCAGAATAGGTACAGTGAATTTCTGTTACATTACCATTACCATCTTTTACAACACGTTCTGCTTTTATGATATAGGCATTTTTTAGTCGCACCTCACCCCCTAGTTTCAATCTAAAAAACTTGTTGCTCGCTTCCTCTTTAAAATCTTCCTTTTCAATATATAATTCACGAGAAAAAGGCACTTTTCTGTATCCGGCAGATTCGTCTTCTTGGTTGTTCTCAGCCTCTAACCACTCTTCTTTTCCCTCAGGATAATTAGTAATAACCACCTTTACGGGATCTAAAACAGCCATCACTCGATTTGCTGTTTTATTTAAGTCTTCCCGAATACAAAACTCAAGAAGCGATACATCAATGACGTTTTCGCGCTTTGCGACCCCTACCTTTTCTATAAACTGTCTAATGGCATTTGGAGTATATCCTCTGCGTCTTAAACCCGAAATAGTAGGCATGCGCGGATCATCCCAACCAGACACAACACCACCCTCTACCAATTTTAGCAACTTACGTTTACTCATAATGGTATAACTAAGGTTTAAGCGCGCAAATTCACGTTGCTTAGGAAGCATAGGAAGCGCTTCGGAAGCATGGTTGAATACATTCTCCTTAAACCAATCGTAAAGGTCTCTGTGCGGCTTAAATTCCAATGAACATAAACTATGTGAAATTTGCTCTATATAATCACTTTCACCATGGGTCCAATCGTACATTGGGTAGATACACCAATCATTTCCTGTTCTATGATGTTGTTTTTTTAATACACGATACATAATCGGATCTCGCATCAACATATTTGGATGCTGCATGTCTATTTTAGCTCTTAAGATATGCTCACCTTCATTGAAATCGCCGTTTTTCATGCGGTCGAATAAATCGAGGTTTTCTTCGATACTTCTATTTCTATGTGGACCATCGACACCTGGCTGTGTTGGTGTGCCTTTTTGCTCTGCCATAGCTCCTGAAGATTGAGAATCTATATAGGCTTTTCCATCTTTAATGAGTTGCACGGCCCAGTCATATAATTTCTGAAAATAGTCGGAAGAGTACAATTCATTTTCCCATTGGTAACCTAACCAAGCAATATCGCGCTTAATCGCATCGACATATTCTTGCTCTTCTTTGGCAGGGTTGGTATCATCGAATCTTAGATTTACCGGAGCACTATACTTTTCTCCTAATCCAAAACTAATCCCAATGGCTTTGGTATGGCCAATATGCAAATACCCATTAGGTTCTGGCGGAAAACGAAAACGCAGTTTGTCCTTGTTTAAGCCATTATCTAAATCCTCTTCTATAATATGCTCAATAAAATTGAGTGGTTTTGTTTCTTCTGACATCACTAAAATATAAGCTGTAAAATTACATAAATTGTAACATTTATGCACTAAGTTATACTGATATAGTAAGAACATAAAAATTAAAAACAATGAAATACAAATGCCCAAAGTGCGACAATACAACATATGAAATTGATGAAATGAGAGCTACTGGAGGTACATTCTCAAAAATATTTGATATTCAAAACAAAAAATTCACCTCCGTAACTTGTAAAAAATGTACTTACACTGAATTCTTTAAAGCAAAGACAGGCGCTTTAAGTAATATTTTTGATTTCTTCACAAATTAAAATCTTGTGACTAATTTCTTTCTGAAATTGAGACAAAGTCACCTCTAGTAATATTATTTTTGCTTTATGGGAATAATAAAAGTTGAAAACATAAGAGTATTTGCTCATCACGGTTGTTTACAAGAAGAAACAAAAATTGGTAGTGACTACAGAGTCGATGTAAAAGTTACAGCAGATTTAAAGACTTCTGCTTCTTCAGATGACTTAAAAGATACGATTGACTATGTGTTTTTAAACGCTGTAGTAAGAGAAGAAATGGCTCAGCCCTCTAAACTCCTTGAAACTGTAGTGCAACGGATTCTAAATCGCTTTTTTAATGAGGATAAATTAATTAAGAAAGCAACGGTTTCTGTTAGTAAAATCAATCCACCGATTGGTGGAGATGTTGAGATGGTGACCATCACAATGTCACAAAAACGAAAAAAGTAAATCAATGTAGTATTAAACCGTTATTTTATTTACATTTGCAATCGAAATAAGGTGTCGTGGCCGAGTGGCTAGGCAGTGGTCTGCAACACCATTTACAGCAGTTCGAATCTGCTCGACACCTCAAAAAACCTCTAAGTAT
>RCND010001226.1_pt1 | contig 18959 bp, 17 predicted proteins | sample 2041351 | NCBI WGS metagenome assembly RCND01 (sample SAMN09708230, study PRJNA481090) | Marine sediment metagenome, whole genome shotgun sequencing project. | biome: marine sediment; feature: ocean; material: sediment; isolation source: Sewage treatment plant 12B marine sediment (STP12B) ... | reverse complement strand
AAAAACAGAAGCTTTGCTACAGGACTGCAGATGTTCTACAATTCTGTCAACAGCTTCTGTCCGCGTCAAACAGTGAAACCTGGTTCCGAGTATGTTCACACGTTTTAAACTCATTCCAGTGTATAATCTCCTTTAACCAATATGTAGGCATCAAACTCATTTGACGAATCATTTGACGTAATCAGCAAACCTCTGCCATCATCTCTTGATACCAACAAATGATGTTGTTTAGGCACATCGTCCCCTCCTTGAAGGTCTTCACCAGATGTCAAGTCTGCAAGTCCGTCACCTTCTGCGCCCGCAATCACTGTACCACTGCCTGCACGAAGAATTAACTCTGCGCTTGCCCCAGCAATCAATCTCTGACCGTTAACTGCTTCTACAACTGTAAAAAGCGTTGCAGGCTGATCTCCAGATGTGTTAGCACCAAGTTCCGCCGCCAATCTTAATGATAATTGTTGATCGATGTATGCTTTAATCTCAGCCTCTGACATGGCTCCTTCTGTTGTTAATGGTTGGGTTGTGGCTGTACCACTTTGTCCAATCATTTCGGTTAACAAGGTTTGAAGCTCACCAACCTTCATGTCGACATATGATTTGGTGACAATCGGATCATTCACCGTCCCTGGTGTTGATGACCCAGCCGTCAGCTGACTACCAATAAGCCAAGTGGCTGTAACTACAATCAATAAGATGCCGCTTATAACTTTAACTTTCTTTAACATAAAGTTCTCCTAACATGTTAATAGATATTGTCTCTGATTAGGGTATCAAAACTAAGTTTCTCTAATCAACCTGCCAAACATCACCATCATCCTGACCCAACACAACAACCACTTGGAACTCCTCGTCCATCATTGCAGGGGCTAAAATCATTTCAGGATTTTTAAATTGCGCCTTCATTGCTTCAAAAACTTCTTCATGTGGCACCCTTAATTTGGTTCTTGCTACTGGCTTCTCAGGGTAATCACTGATATCAACCACATTGTAGCCTTCACCTTCAAGAAGTTCTCCAGTGCCACTAGCAAAACCACCAACCCGGGTGCCGTTTTGGACTGAAACAGCTAGGCTCTTCACATCAACAATCACCTCAGGCACAACATCAACAACCGTCTCAGTTTCTGTGTCAGGTGCTGGTGCTTCTCCCTCTTCTGCTTCACTTCTATACGGGTCGTTAATGATATCGTTCAACATCAACTTCGTCGCATCATAATCATAAACATAGTATGACCTCAGCGAGCCATCCGCTTCACCAGGTAACATGTGCATGACAAAGTTTTCAGGGTCAATTTTATGAAGGAAGGTCAAATAAGCCACTGCTTGGTCAAAATTTGTCTCAACACGCATCAGCACTTCACCAACAATGTTCAACATATTTAATCGGTTCTTCTTGGTCAGTAACTGATTCACAAAAGCTTTCATAAATGCATGCTGCATTTCTATACGGCCAATGTCACCATTGTCATAGCCTGACCTGAAGCGCACCAACTGCTCTGCCTGTCCACCATTCAATGTTTGCTCTCCTTTTGATAGACTAATGAATAAGTCCTGTTCAGGATCATTGTATGCCATATCAAATGGTACATCAAAAGTGACACCACCAATAATATCAACAATCTTTCTAAAAACATCTAAGTCCATTTTTATATAATAGTCAATGTCGACACCAAGGCTTTTTTCAAGGACTGCTACTGAAACTTCATTTCTATTCTCATCAATAATATAAGCTGGCACCTCATTGATCTTAACAATCTGATCCACATCGTTCCGTCTTTGAAGAATAGTTTCGTAGATCTCATCAGGTATTTTCACCCTTGTGTCTCTTGGAATAGAGATAATGTCAATGGCCGCTGTTTCATGGTTAAAGAACACCAGCATATTAACATCTGTTCGATAATTTTCGCTGTCAACACCAAACACCGCAAAAGTGGTCATCTTCTTCTTAGCTAATGGTCCTTCATCAATTTCACCATCCACAACGGTTGGTCCTGAATATTCTGTGTCACCAAAGAAATCAGGTTCAGCCACTGGTGTGCTAATGTTTCGTTGTGATACTACGACGTAAACCACCGTTCCAATTGCTATGACAATCATCAGCAATGCAAATGTAGTCAAAAACACCTGAATGAACTTACTGAGCATTCTTTTCTGATTTTTTCTATCGGCCATCTTCTCTTACCTCGTCACCCTCATTATTAATCAAAGCGTTAACAGCTTCTCTAGATTCTTTCAAATCAAAGTATTGATACCACCTGCCATCAACTTTTTCACCCCACGAAGGGATGGTCATCATATTACTTTCTGCCAAAATGTGTTCAAGTTCTAGATTAAAGAAAAACTCTGCATATTCCAGCATGACCACAACACCAAAATCAGTATCAATCATGTTGTACCCTGTGGTCAGGACTTGTTGAATTTCATTAAAATCCGACTTATGAATCACTTGGTCAACCAATGCTGACACAAAATCCTGTTGTACTTCGATTCTTTGTAGGTCACCACGAGAGTAACCTTTTCTATACCTTACCAACTGTTCAGCCTTATTACCATCAAGAATCTGCAACCCTTCATCAAGGTCGATCAAAAGGTCTTGGGCTGGATCATGATAATACATATCCTGTGGTACATAAAATTCCACACCACCAACAGCGTCAACCACATCCTCAAATCCGTCAATGTCCAGTGTCATCATATAATCCATCTCAAGGCCAGTAATCACTTCAACAATTGAACGAATGTCTTTTAATGCCGCTTCGTCCCAGCCTATCAAAGAATAGAGATTATTGATTTTTTCATGCAAAATTCGATTGTTCGGATTCTTTGTTTTTATCTCTTTAAATTCATCTTCTGTAAAATAGATTTCCAAGTCTCTTGGAATGGATATAACCTGTACTTGATTATTCTTAGGATCAATATGACCAACCATAATAACATCCGTCAGTCCATGGGTTCTATCAAAGCCTATCAATAAACCATTAATCGTATCAGGCACCTCTTCTTCATGCCCTTGAATATAATCTTCTGCATCTATAATATTAGGCACTACCACCTTATTCGTTTCTTCTTCATTAACCACCGCTGTGTCCGGTACCACTTCGGCCGCCGCTTCACTGCCCGGATGACCCATACCACCGACAATGGACATGGCCATAATTGCAGCCGTAATGCCTCCTAGCACACCGATACTATTTAATCGTTTTCTCATTAATTACAAACCTCCATCTTTACGACTACTATCATACCATATTTCCCCGAAAATGGAACCGATAAGCTTCATTATATGGCATTGTAATAGTTATTTAATGAATTGGTGGGAAAGATGAAAAGCAACCACAGCGGCACGGCGGCAGGTTGACAAATAATCCAACAACTATTTCCGTAGATTAGCTGTAGGTTAAAGTCAATGTCATTTTTGAATTACTCCCGCTGTGTCGCTGTGCCGCTGTGGTTGTCTTTAAATCTTTATTTGCTCACCCCACAGTACTGTTGTATAGTATAAACAATAATAATTATTGAAAGTAGGGTTATATTATTTATGGCTATAAAACTTGGTTCTCATGTCTCTATGTCCGGTGGTCTTCTTGGTGCTGCTAAGGAAGCCGCTTCTTATGAGGCAGATACCTTTATGCTTTATACGGGCGCTCCTCAAAACACACGGAGAAAACCTGTGGATCAGCTTAAAATAGAAGAAGGCAAACTGTTCATGGCTGAGAATGGACTTTCAGACATCGTCGTTCATGCACCCTATATTGTTAATATGGGTTCTTATAAAAACAATATTTATGACCTTGCCAAGACATTCTTTGCCGAAGAGATTCGTCGAACAGCAGCTATCGGGTCAAACTACATCGTTGTTCACCCTGGTGCCTATACAGACAAAGATGTCGACTTCGGTATAAAAAGAATTGTTAATGCTTTAAATGAAATCCTCACCTCTGAAACAAAACCTTTTATTTGCCTTGAAACAATGGCCGGAAAAGGCACAGAGATTGGTCGTTCTTTCGAGGAAATCGCTCGAATCATTGACGGTGTCACCCTTTCAGATAAAATCGGGGTTTGTTATGACACTTGCCATACCCATGACAGTGGTTATGACATTGTTAATGATTTTGATGGTGTCATGAAAACCTTTGATCAAGTTGTAGGGATAGACCGAATTAAAGTCTTCCACATCAATGGCTCTCTTAACCCTAAAGGTGCAAAGAAAGACAGACACGCCAACCTTGGTGCTGGTGAAGACAATCCAAGAGGCTTGGATTATATCGGTCGTGAAGCCATTCACCGAATCGTCCATCACCCTGCCGCGGAAGGAAAACCACTCATCCTTGAAACACCATGGTTAGATAAATCCACCAATCTATACAAAGAAGAAATCGCTTATCTGAGAGGACCCATCAATGGATAGGCCTGTTGCCCTTGTACTGGGGCTTCTAGAGGCATCGGCAAGGCCATTGCCCTGAAATTAGCTGAGGATGGTTATGACCTAGTCATTACATGCAAAACCAACGACAAACTTCTTCATCATGTTGCGGCGGAAATCATGAAAAAAGGGGTTAGTTGTATTGCCTTAAAAGTTGATGGTGGTGATTACCAAGGGGTTAAACACCTTTTTGATGACCACATAAAACCAGCCTTCAAAAGCATTGATGTTGTGGTGAATAACGCTGGCATCTCTTATATTGGTTTGTTAACAGATATGAGGCCAATAGAGTGGCAGACTGTTATGAGCGCCAATTTAGACAGTCTCTTTAACACCAGTAAATTCGCAGTGCCAATGATGCTTCAAGCAAAAGCTGGCAGCATTATTAACATATCCTCCATATGGGGCAAAGAAGGCGCTTCTTGCGAAGTGGCTTACAGCGCTTCAAAAGGTGCAGTGAACAGTTTCACCAAAGCCTTATCCAAAGAACTAGCCCCCTCCAACATCCGGGTCAATGCAATAGCATGCGGTGCCATCGATACCGATATGAACCAATGGCTCAACGAAGACGACCGTCGATCTTTGGAAGAAGAGATTGGCCTAGGTAGAATCGGTGCACCGGAAGAAATTGCAGAAACCGTCGCATTCCTCGCATCAAAAAAGGCCAGCTATATCACTGGCCAGATTATTACGGTTGACGGTGGCATGTAGGTTTTGAAAAAATAGCCACAAAAACACAAAATCGCACAAAAAATAATGCTATTCAAAAAGCAATGAGTATAAATTGGCACAACTGATATTTTCAGTCATTCACTTTATACTCATTGCTTTTTTGGGCATTACTTTTTTTGTGTTCATTTATTTTTTGTGGCTATTCTTTTACATTTTTTTTCGTTTTTAGCGATTTTCGCGGCTATTATCTTTTATTCTTCTACAATTTCTCCTCTCAGAGCTTTTGCTTCTTTCAAGGACATGACTGGTCTGAAAAGTTCTCTTTCTACTTCTTCTGTATAATTGATTACCATGTCATAGGCCATTTTTTCACAATGGTCTTGGGAGTTAATGATGGCTTTACCGCGTCGGTCAATTTTCTGGTAACGACATTTGTTGTCCTTAATCCTACCTTTAACCACATCTTTTATCTGTAGGTCTATTAGGAACATAATTTGTTCTTTAATCTCTTCTGAATCAATGGGAAACAATAATTCCACCCGACGGTTTAAGTTTCTTGGCATCCAGTCCGCGCTGGAAAGATAAATCTCCAAATCTCCGCCATTACCAAAACAATAAACACGGCTATGCTCTAAATATTTACCAATAATACTCCTTACCGTAATGTTTTCGCTGACACCTTCAATGCCGGGAATCAGTGAACATATACCACGGACAATCAATTCAACTTCGGCACCGGCCATAGATGCCTTATATAATTCTTCGATGATTTCTTGATCACAGAGTGAATTCATTTTTGCAATAATTTTACCACCCTTGCCCTCTTTTGCATAATCGGCTTCACGCCGTATAAGCTTAACAAAACGCTCTCTTAGTCCCGTAGGCGCCATTGCAAGTTTATTTAGTCTAGGTGGTTCAGAATAACCTGATATGGTATTAAAAACAGCTGACACATCAGCACCAATACGTTGGTTACATGTAAATAAGCCCATGTCAGTGTAAAGTTTGGCCGTGGAATCATTGTAATTACCTGTTCCAAGGTGCACATAACGCTTAATGGCTCCATCTTCTTTACGGACAATCAACGTTACTTTACTGTGTGTTTTTAACCCCACAAGACCGTATATCACATGGCAACCTGATTTTTCAAGCCTTCTTGCCCATGCGATGTTATTTTCTTCATCAAAGCGTGCTTTCAACTCAACCAGTACTGTGACTTGCTTCCCTGCATCTGCTGCCACTGCAAGAGCACTGACAATTGGGGAATCACCACCAACACGGTATAGGGTTTGTTTGATGGCCAAAACTTTTTTATCCTTAGCCGCCTTAGTAATTAATTCTACAACCGGATCAAAACTCTCAAATGGGTGAGATAAGAAAATATCCTTTGTGCTAATGGCTTCAAAAATATCAGTAACCCCAAGTAAGGCTTTTGGCACCACTGGTATAAATTTCTCAAATCTCAAATGATCATAGCCACTTATAAAACTCAGTTTCATAAGGAATGTTAGATCCAATGGGCCATTAATATAGTAAACATCATCTTGATGAACATCGATGGCTTTATATAATTTCTTAAATAATTTGGCGTCAATGTTCTTCTGCACTTCTAAACGTATGCCTTCGCCCCACTTACGTTTTTTAATTGAGCGTTCAATCTCTACTAGTAAGTCTGATGCCTCTTCTTCATCAATGCTAAGGTCACCATTTCTTGTTAGTCTGTAAGGACATGAGGTAATAACTTCGTAACCCACAAATAACTTCTCAATATAACACATGATGATACTCTCAAGAAGAACAAACGCTTTCTCATCCTCACCACCTATTGGCACAGGTACATATCTACCTAACACAGCCGGCACTTGAACGGTAGCAAATTCTGATTTGTCTTCTCGTCGTATTAGTGCCGCCACATTAAGACTTTTATCAAAAATCAAAGGAAATGGTCGACTGGCGTCCACTGCCATAGGTGTTAACACCGGATAAACAACATCTTCAAAGTATTCTTTGGTGAAAGCCTTTTGTTGAGATGACAATTCTTTCATCTCCAGTATATGTATGCCTTCTTTCTTCATGGCAGGCACAAGACTCCTACGGTAACTATTCGCTTGCTCTTCCACCAGCTCATGAGTTTTAATAGATATAGCGTTTAATTGTTCCTTGGGTGTCAAACCCGAAAAATCCGGCTTATCATATTCTGCTTTCACTTGTTCCTTAAGAGATGCCACACGTACCATAAAAAATTCATCAAGATTGGAGCTGACAATAGATAAAAACATGGCTCGAGATAACAGTGGATTCTCAAGATTCTTTGCTTCTTCAAGAACACGTTGATTAAAACTTAGCCAAGACAACTCCCGATTTTCATACAACGTGGTTTTTTTCAATTCCTTCATAATATAGCTCCTTCAATCATCTTATACTTCTTTAGAAATTCTAAGCACCGGTTCAATACCAAAGACATCCTGAAAATAAATGGCCTTCAAACCAAAATTCCACTCTTCAAGGGTTGTATCCACTTTTGACGTGCCTTTTATTGTTAGTACTTTATCTTTTATTTTTATGGATTTAATGTCAATCTTCTGTCCATGTCCTCTGTCCATACCATCTGCCAAACGAAATATGGCTATGAGTTTTGCCGTAACCAAGCGCCGATCCATGTTCAGATAACTGAAATCTTCCCTTGTATCCGTAGGCGCTATCATACCATGAAATTTGGCAACAAGAGCAATGACTTCCATATCTGTTGAAGACATACCAAAAAGTTCTAAAGATCTAATCAACTCATAGGAATGATGGCTGTGTTGATCTAAAGAAATAAACTTGCCAATGTCATGAAGGATGGCTGCCACCCTAAGATGCTGACGTTCAAGCTTCATACCATGGACTTTTTTCAACTTATCAAACAATTGCAAAGCAATCTCTTCAACATAACGACAATGGGTCTTGTTGTAGCCAAACTGTTCTGCAAGCACTGTTGCATTGGTGATCACATCTCTCGTCACAGCTTCATCCAACCTTAAATTGTAAAGATTTTCATGAATATGGCGCACAATCCCGTCCACTAGAGAAACACTTGGTACAATGACTTCTTTAGAGCTGGTCATCTCAGCAAAGTAATCAAGCAGCATTAAGGATGGCTGAATAATATCTGCCTGCTCTTTCTTAATGCCATATTTATAACGGATTTCTTCAATATCCAACTGAAGAAGCATATGGTATACCTTGGATAATTCTTTTTTTTTCATTGCACGATGACTGTTAACATCAAGTTCTACCATCTGACTTAACACACTCATTTCACCGCCAACCACAACCAAGTGTTTATAGTCCTCATGCCTTGCACCAACAACCAGACCTTCCATATTTACGCGAATATACTCTTCAAGGATATTGTTGTACTTTATAACAGAATTCTTCATATTACCCAGAAGTTCTTTGATACGTAAGGCACCCATTTTTACATTCTGGCTGGATTTAAGCTCTCCATCCATATAAGTGGTCACCTGAATACTTCCTGCACCAATAACAATAACAATAACACCTTCATCAATCAATTTATCGTAATTAGAAAGGTTATATTTTATTGCTTTAAGCGTCAAGTATTGTTCCTGGGTATTATCTATGACCTGTACTTTGATGCCCGTTTTTATCTGTATCTGATCCAAAATATAGTCTCGATTTTCAGCTTCACGAATGGCGCTGGTGGCCATTGCTGTATAATGGCGTACCCCATAGTCATTCATGGTTTTCTTGAAGTTCCCTAGAATCACACATATTTTATCCACTGATTCAAAGGATACCTTCCCCGTAGTAAAGGTATCATGACCCAACATTGCTATTTTTCTAAATCTTTCAAGTTCTTTAAAATTTCCAGCCCTATTGATTTCACCAATTTTCATTCTAATTGCATGGGAACCAACATCTATGGCAGCTATAAGATTTCGTCTCATACACATACCTCCTTGACTTTCATTAACTCAACTTTCCCACTTTTATGCGAGATGGGAACGTTGAACTGTTATTGTTTTATTATAACACAAAACACCTTTATTTTTGTAAACTCTAACCAAGTTCCACTACCACTAGATTCGGCTATATATTCATTTTGCCGCTTCTATGATATACTGTCTTTGAATCATCCAACAGGAGGCTACCATGGCAACACTACAAAATGACATTGAAAAAATCATCAAAGATAATGTTGCACAGATGGCAGGCAAACAGCAACGAAATTCCCTGCACATTGCTCATCAATACCACGAATTGCTTGAGGAGCTTTATGACAAAGATCCTGATGCCTTCATTTTCGTTAATCATTTTGGCCACGTCGAGTATCACAACCCATCCTTCTCAAAAATGATGATGTTAGATAAATACGACAAAGCTTTTAGTAATATATACAATATGGATCAGTTACCTATCAGTTTTGAACTTAAAGATGAATTGCTTAAGATTTCTTATCCAAACGGTCTTGAACAATATAAAACCTTCCGTTATAAGGTGGTTCATTTTCAGAAATCTATTCTACTCCAACTCACCTTTAAAGACCAAACACCTATCTATGATGCCAAGGATGCTTATAAAGCCTTAAAAACGTTGACCAATCATTATCTGTCCCACCTAACCACGCCGATGTTCCTCGTCAATGGCGATGATGTAATTACTCATGTACCTGACGTAGCATTAACAATCTTTGGACAGCCAATCAGTCAGCTTCAAGGCGAAAGTATGTTTGAAGCCTTACCCTTTGACTATGCCAATCAGGTGAAAGATAAAATAAAAAATATCACCAAAAAGATAAATGGTCATTTCATGTATCAAACAGAACATGATAAAATTATTAAAGCTTATGACACCACTATTCACTGCATCAGTGAAGAACTTTTTCTGTGCCAACTAACCGATGTATCTGACCTAAACACCATGTCCAGCACCATTGAATACTTAAATTCATATGATTCGTTATCAGGCTTCTATAACAGTAATTACTACGAGAACACCTTATCCACCATAAAAGACTCAGCCCACTTGCCCCTGGGTATTTATACCTTAACGCTACACGGACTCAAGCAAGTCAATAGGAAGATGGGCCGTCATCATTGTGATAATTTGCTTATAGCGATTGCATTGAACATCAAATCTATCATCAGTCAACATGAAATACCTTGTCGAATCTCAGGTGATACTTTTATTATATTCTTTCCTAATTGTTCCCAGTCGACATTGGATAGGTTCACTCAGAAAATGACCCGCTTCATTGATGATTACAAAAAAGAAAATATTGGTTATTATCTTACCTATGCTGAAAAGACTCTCCTTGTTGCAGACAAGACCGAAGACTTAGGCGCAATCATTAAAGGATTACTCCTCTAAAGGGCGTATCAATATTTTCATTAGCACTTCAAGAGCAATCTCGTAAGGTTGCTCTTTTTTTCGTCCTTTAACCGATGCTGCTAAGGTTTCTTCTAACTGCGACCATTCATAAACAGTAAAACGACGCCAATTGGCACGTTCCATTACCTGTTCAATAATACCAGTAAACAGTTCTTTATAAGTCCATTTAGAAGACAGCTTTAGAATACCGGCAACCTTATCCGCCACTACTTCAAAAAGATATCTATGATGATCCTCAATATTGGATGGCCAAATACTCTGAAGTACCAACAACTCTTCTCTCTCGATATAAGCAAGTTTCTCAATGAATACTTCTTGTTTAAGCATGTGTCGAATGTAATATCTATTTCCGCTGAGCACCTCAATCCATTTTACAGCATCATAGTAGCCCAATTTCAGGTTATACCTTATTCGCTTTAGATCAAATTCTAACAGATCTCCTAAATCTTCACTTGGTTCAATCACATAGATATCCGCATCGGTGGCATCATAATCACGTTGAATCCCTAACTTCCCACCGAGTTTTATAACAATGATTTTTTTATAGCCTTTTTTCAGAAGCATATTAACAGGTGAATTGTCGTAAAACCCACCGTCTAAGAAACTTTTGCCACTAAAAGTACTCTTCTTAAATACGGGTACATAGGCACTGGCAAGAATATAATCTTCCAAAGCACCGACCGGAATGTCCTCAATGAAGAGTTCTTCAGCCTTCAGGTCAGACACATTCACTGTAACCAATCCATAGTCCAAACCACTAGCTCTAATACGTTTTTCATCCAAGTGATGATGGACCAACTGCTTCATTGGTTCATTGTCTAAGCCGCCGTCTTTAATGATCTTTGTAAGTCCAGCAGCCAACGCCTGAAAGCTAACCCGTTTCACATCCATGCGCATCAAAGCCTCATAATTTTCATAGAAATCTTCATCAAAGGCAAAAATATGCTGATAATCTAGCTGTTCCCAAATCTCTTGAGCTAAGGGCAATTCATCTTGACATAGAATTGCACCATTCAATGCACCAATAGACGTTCCAACCACACCGTCAAAATGATACCCTTTTTCTTGAAGGGCTTTTAGGGCTCCAATCTGATAGGCACCTCTAGCACCACCGCCATCTAAAACCAACCCAAGTTTTTCCTGATCCATAGGCGCCTCCATAATCTATCTAGTCTCTACTCAATAGTATAACATATTCACAATATGAACTGCTGAAATGAAGCTAAAGAAGAGCAGACAAGAATTAACCGCCGAAAAATACATAGTCGCTGAAAGGTGATAACCTTTTCAAAATAAGTTTCAGCGTGTGCGTATTTTTTCGCGGTTAATTTTTTTCTGCTTTTTACGTGGTGGTGTTTTCAATCTGTGACATACCCGAAATAATATACGAGGCTGCCTAAAATTAATCCTATGTAGTAGGTAACAAAACGCCATAACAACATGAGCACAGTGATCTGAGCACCTATGATTGAACCAAATAAGACAACAAAGCCAAGTTCTGCACCACCAGATGCTCCGGGAACAGGCACCATTGACGTAATCAACATCACGTATGCGCTTATGACAATCCCCTGCAATAGACTCATGGTAGAAACACCAATGGTTAAACAAAGGAAATAAGTCACTGAGTAAATACTTAATAATTTCACTATGTTAAGGCATAGTGATCGAATAAATAATTTCGGATCTGCAATCACCTGCCACATTTCTTTGTGGAACATGGCAACTTTTTTATCTAACTGTGCCTTTAATAACCTACATTTTTCTTCACCTTTAAGACAGCGAAACACATAATATATGGGTCTTAAGATTGTGGCCGTCAACTGTGGAAAGAATGCTATTGTTAATAAACCAATCACGACACCAACATTTAAAGCAAATCCAAGAATCACCATCCAGCCTAGATTTTCCCCCACCGGTGCAATCTCCATGAATTGACTGAAAATCAGAGCAAAAATCCCCATCATAACCAAAACAATCTGATACATGATGAAGTTATGAATAGAAGCGCTGGTAACACTGCTTATATGGAGATCTTTTTTCTTGGATAACACATAAATCTGAAAGGGTTGACCACCCGTGGAGAATGGAGTTATCCCATTAAAGAACTGGGTTGCCATAACCAATTTAGCCACTTCGCTATACCCTATATTCGGCTCAAAAGTCTGTAACATTAACTGAAGGGTTCTCGCCTCCATTAACCAGTAGATAGTCATACAGCCAAGGGCCATACACATAAACCACCAATTGATATGTTTCAGTGTTTCTAGGATGGAAGCCATTTCACTACCATAGAAGTAGATAACCACCCCAAATGTAAGGATGATAAAGAGTAGGATATGTTTTCTACTTAATCTATATTTCATGCCTGAGTTCACCTACCAAACTACTGTAGATCAATAAGAGTTTCTTACCAATGTTATCAACATCTCGTTCTTTTGCCACCTGCCAACCTGCTGCCGTTGTATCTTTCAGTTCTTTTGATGTAATACCAGTAATCAGATCATAGAATGCTTCATTTGTCTGGCCTTTATAACAATGAACCTCATGTTTCAGCCAATCTTCGTATACAGGTATATCTCTAACAACCACAGGCCTTTTAGTGGCTAAGGCTTCTAACATAACAATGCCTTCTGTTTCTTCATAAGTTGGCATGAAGAACACATCCGCTGCTGAATAAGCGCCTACAAGATCCTTCAAGTAACCAGGAAAATAAACATTAGCAGGGGCTTTTACTATTGCTATACGAATGTCTGCTGTCATTAATTTTGGATGGGTATAACCACACCAGACGAATTGATGGTCAGGCATCTTTTTGGCAAGCTCAATGAAATCATGAATACCTTTTCGTTTAATCTGTAAACCAACAGAGAGAACAATCTTATCCTCCGTTGTAAAGCCATAAATTTTTCGAAAGTCTGCTGCTCTATCAGCACTGTAACTGAATTTTTCCAAATTAATACCATTAGATACAGCAGTGATTTCTCTATCTAAGTCATAAGACTCTAGTAACCTTTTAGAATAAGGGGTTGGTGTTACAATTACATCCCCTTGTCTATAAACAAACTTCAACCATTTTTTAAAAATATGGGATACCCTATTGGCGAAAAAGAAGGAATCTCTAAAATCTTCTTCCGTCGAATGAGCATGGATCACCACTTTCTTGCCTCTAAGCCTTGCCATATTTGCTTTCATTACACTTAATGGACCAATGGTATTAATATGAACAACATCATAATGAAAATGGCTTCCGTTTATCTGACATGGCACATGGTTCACTGTCAGTGCCTGTTCTTGATGACTAACCGCCTTGCCCACTCCGGACTTTGCAATAAATCTTAAACCTTCTGAATATAATAATACACGCATATGTAAACCTCCTTACATAACTGATACGTAGGATGATTGAAGCAGCTTGTCATAAACTCTAAGAACGTTTTCTGCAAATTTCTCCTTAGAAAGGTTCTGTACAATTCCATAGGCGTTTTCAGACATTCTCACCGTCTCGCTTTTGTTGTTATAGGCCCCAATAATCTGATTACCCAAATAGTCCTCTTTCTTAAAAAGCCTTCCTGTATGCCCATTCATAACAACGCCTTCAATGTTTAGGTCATCATAGACAACCACTGGCAAACTTGAAGCCATGGCCTCAATTATGGTCAATCCCTGTGTTTCAGACTGTGACGCATTAACAAAAAGATCTGCTGTGCCATAAAATCCTCCGACTTTTTCAAAAGGTATTTGGCCGGCAAATAGAACACTCTTCGTTAAGTTCATTTCTTCTACCATTAAAGCCAATGTTTTTTTGAAAGGACCGTCACCTACCACCAATAATTTTGCCTTTGGAATAAACTTCAAAATTCTTGGCATCTGACGAACAATGGCATCAATACTTTTTTCTTTACTGATTCTTCCAAGAGATAACATGAGGTAATCATCTTCTGCAATGCCATAAGATTTTCTTAAGTCTGCTTGTTGATCCACATCCATATGATGCTCAAATTTTTCAATATCTATGCCTGTTGGAACAATATTAATGTTGTTCCTTACACCGTAAGTTCTTAAGGCCTTTTCTGTTTTTGATGTTGGTGCAATGATGCTGTCATATCTTTTCACATAGTACTTACTGCCAGTAGTGATGATTTTCTTCACAACCTTTTTACCATACTTTCTATCAACCACATAATGGGTATAATCCTCATACATTGTATGATAGGTATGAACAATTGGTATATCCATCAACGTTGCCATATGTTTACCAATATGACCTACTGTAAACTCTGTGTGTGTATGAATCACATCAAGACCCAACTTCTTAATCTTACGATAGGTCTCATTGTACATTGGGATGCCCAACCTGAATTCTGACCATTTCATAAAAGGGATGGATGGAATTCTAAGAATATTCTCTTGATCATCCTCATACCCAGGTACTTTAACTGTTACCACTGTTACCTGATGGCCTAAATTTCTAAGTTCTTGTTCCAATATCTGAACAGATATAACCACACCATTAACTTGTGGGCTGTAACAATCTGTGAATAGTCCTATATGCATACCTTCACCTCATACCGATTTAAACCGGATTTCTTCTTCAATGAAGAACTGATTTAGTGTGAAATTCAGTGAACAACCTGATAATTCATCACCATAATTCTTCGCCTAAGAAAAGGATAACAGCCAAAGATTAAGATTCTCTTAGATTTGTATTATCCATTCATGAAACATTGATTTTTTGATATATGTTGGATGCCAATAGTTAAATAAGCTGTGACAACTGATGAATTGTAATACTTAAGAAGCCTACCGCAAATTACGCAAATTGACGCAAATTAACGCAAGGGTTTTCAAATGTAAACACCAAATTCTATCTATAAGAAGGTTCCAGCAACAAGTCCATATTATTCCTTGATTGAGTTTGCGTTAATTTGCGAGAATTTGCGTAATTTGCGGTAGTCAGTTGTGCTACAATTTCCAATTTTCACACTTTTTATGGTCATTATATTCTTTTTTCTCTTAAGTCATGTTAGACTGTTCTAAGAAATAGTTCATTGGAGGATTAAGATGCAAGATTTATTGAAAAGATGGCAAGCCATTACTTTTGGCTACCTTGTGATCACTTATTTAGCGGTTGTTGTAGTGATGAAACAACCCATCGCCACTTGGCTGATTGTTGTTGCCATATGGCTAATGGTACTAATTCTGACTTACCTTGGTACTTTTTTAGGGATCATTGGCGTGTTGCTTCAAAGCCTTACCAGGAGACAACAACCCTCGATTCCATTGTACAAAGCCGCTTACAAGATTGGCACCCGAAACTCAACCATTCTAACTTCATATGGCCTGATTCTTCTTAGAAACAATGACAATGAGATAGCCATGGAATGCTTTGATAGGGCATTGGAAAACACAACGTATTTCTTATCCACCAAAACCCTAAAGTGCAATAAAGCCATTGCCTTATGGAAGGTTGGACGTGTTGAAGACGCCATCGCTCTCTATAATGAAGTTATTGAAAAGTTTGGAAAAGATGATCAGAGATATATAACAGAACCTACCTTTGATGAGGAAGGTATTAAAGCCATTGTTGCAGACAACACCTATATGTACCCTCAAGACTTTACAACCCTTGGCTTTCTCTATACCCTTAACAAGCAATACGAAGAAGCAATCTTCTTCAGTCAGGCTGCTCTTGAGAAAAAAGAAAATTTTGCTGCCGCTTATGACAATCTTGGTCAAATTGACTACTTCCAAGGGCGTATTGATGATGCGGAAGTTCATTTTGATAAAGCTTTGTCTTTGAACCCAAAGTTGCCTGACAGTCTTTACTTTGCTGGCTTGGTTGCCATCAAGAAGGGTGCCTATGAAAAGGCGCTAGATTATCTGGCTCAGGCTAAGCAGTGTTCGCTGGATGGGTTGAATACCATTACTTATGAAATGATCGACGACGCTATCGCAGGGCTTGAAGACTGTTATTAGAACTTTGCTCCTTAAAAGGGTAAAAGGTGAGATTACGACATAGATTTAAAAGATAATAATGGTTGTTTTTTAGTGGTCTAAGTGAGTAAGAAAGCTGAACTTTACAAGGTTGCAACTTATAGTTGACACTATGCAATGACAAAGTCGTTGCGTGTTTTCGAGTTATTGTATATGATGTTCATGGAGGTGATAGAATGAAGCTTTCAGAGAAGCTACTCGAGCTTAGAAAAGACAATAAAATGTCTCAAGAAAAATTAGCAGAGACATTAAATGTATCTAGACAAGCCATTTCTAAATGGGAATCGGAACAAAATTACCCAGATATTGAAAATTTAATCAGATTGAGTCAAATTTTTAATGTGACGATTGATGAGTTAGTTAAAGATGAAATGAAAATCAACAAAGGTGACGCTAGCCATTCATTTATCAATGATGAGAAATATATTATTGCCGGTGCGGCAATTGGTTTGGCATTAGGATTTGTCAGTGGCAACTTCATGTTAACCTTCGCAGGTGGCTTGGTGGGATTGGCATTTACATTTATTAAAAATTAGTTAGATTGAAAATTCTACGACTAATAGTCTACGCATGAGTCTATCTAAGAATTTAGAAAAACATCATATAGTTAATTTCAAAAATAAATTGACCCTCCTACTGTAGCATTAGATACAGTAAGGGGGTCTTTATGTCATATATAGTAGGAGAAAATAGTTACCAAAGTTCATTTCTTCTGCACTTGTTAGATGATTTAGTAGATGGAAATAATCAGGAGGAGTCGTTGGAATAATATACGTCTCTCCCCTTAGTACGAATTTGCGCCCAACCGTCAAACTAAATCAGCGTTGGCAAAGGCGATGGTATCACTCGAAACCCCAAGGGTAGATATAGAAAAACGATAGGGAAGTGATTTGACTAGTCCATGCACAAGTACAGCCTGTCAATTCACTTCCCTATCGTTTTCGGCCTCGAACCTAAGTCCTTTTCAATCAACTAGCCAACGCCACCTCGTTGTCGCACAGCTTCATACACCAATATCCCTGTCGCCATAGCAACATTCAGACTCTCCGCTTCATCGGTCATAGGAATCTTTATATAAGCCGTCGCCAATTCAGCCACAGCCTCTGATAAACCATTACCTTCGTTCCCCATAAGAAAACAAGTTCCTCTAGTATAATCTGCTTCATAATGAAAACCAGACCCTTTTAGATGTGCTGCATATATATGACATTTCTTTTCTTTTAGCTTATGAATATAGTCAATCAAATCCACCTCTGTTACAATGTTCATCCGATGAATTGCTCCCATAGTGGATTTCACAACTTTGGGGTTATAGAGATCCACTGTCCCTTTTGATAGTACCAATTGATCTACACCGGCTGCTTCTGCTGTTCTGATAATTGTTCCTAGGTTCCCCGGGTCTTGTACACAGTCCAGGGCTATAATTAAAGGATTGTCCACAGTTGGTAACGTTTTATCCACTTCTTTCATCTTCACAACAGCTAAAACACCTTGTGGTGTCACTTCAGAACTCATTGCCTTAAGAACTGGCATCGAAACAATCTCTATAGGTACATCCGATTGCCTCTGAAGCTTATCACAATCTTTTTCCAATAAAAATATAACAGAAATTGCACTTTCAGGCATCTCTGAAACAATCCGCCATCCTTCAACAACAAAAAGGCCTCTCTGAGACCTGTATTTGCTTGATTTCTGAAGTTTCTGAACATCTTTGACCTGTTGGTTAGAAGTACTACTAATCATATCTATGCCTCTACCCCACTTATTTGTTTTGCTCGTGTGCCCTTGCCGATATTTTCCAAAGATCCGGATTTGCTCCAATGACAACTAGGATGTCTGCAGATTGAAGAACCAAGTCTGGTCCAGGTGTAATAGAAATGTTATCACCTTTTCGAATGGCCATAACGTTAATCCCGTAATTCACACGCATGTTCAGCTCTTTCAGAGATTTACCAGCCCATTCCTCTACAACTGAAAGCTCCACAATACTGTAATCATCCGAAAGCTCTATGAAGTCTACAAAGGTCTCTGATACAAGGTTGTTGGCAATACGAACACCAATCTCTCGTTCCGGGAAGATGACTTTGTCAGCACCCACTTTTTCAAGCACCCTTTTATGAATATCATTCGATGCCTTCGCTATGACATATGGTACACCCATTTCTTTTGCAAGAATGGTGGACATGATGCTCGCTTGAAGGTTGTTAGAAATGGCAATAACTGCCACATCAAAGTTACCTACACCTAGGGCTTTTAAGGCATCACTGTCTGTCACATCCGCTTGCACGGCATGGGTGACAACGTCTGCTATATCCTGAATAATCTCTTCATTGTTATCAATGGCCAGTACCTCTTTGCCATTCTCTGCAAGGGTCTGTGCCACGCTTCTTCCAAATTTACCAAGTCCGAATACCACAAAATCATTGTTTGCCATTTAAATCTCCTCCTATCCCACCATAACCTTTTCTTCAGG
>RCND010000718.1_pt1 | contig 18959 bp, 16 predicted proteins | sample 2041351 | NCBI WGS metagenome assembly RCND01 (sample SAMN09708230, study PRJNA481090) | Marine sediment metagenome, whole genome shotgun sequencing project. | biome: marine sediment; feature: ocean; material: sediment; isolation source: Sewage treatment plant 12B marine sediment (STP12B) ... | reverse complement strand
TATATACCATGGTATATAATAAATATTTTATGTATATTTGCCTCATAATTAAATTAAATAAAATGAAAACAACTAAAATTTTGTACTGGATTAGTACAGGTCTATTGAGTGCTTTATTATTAATGTCGGCAGGGATGTATGTCTTTAACAATGCTGAAGTATCAAAACTTTTCACCAGTTTTGGTTATCCATTATATATTATTTACCCCTTGGCTGCCGCTAAAGTAGCCGCTGTGACAGTTCTTCTTAGTCAAAAAAAATCTACCATTAAAGAATGGGCTTATTCTGCGCTTTTCTTCGAGTTTATTCTTGCGTTTTTTGCACATTATATGGTCGGAGATGGAGAGCAAATAGGTGCGGTAATCGCATTAGTATTATTAATTGGTTCTTATATTACCGGTAGAAAATTATTCAGCGTAAAAAACACATAAATGAAAAATATTATCACGATTGGAGGAAGTAGTAGTAAATTCTCGATTAACAAACAGTTGGCAGAATATGCAGGAGGGTATGTAGAAGCCGTGAAGGTGATCAATATTGATCTGAACGATTATGACTTGCCACTTTATTCTATGGATATCGAAAACGAATCAGGATTTCCAACTGATCTCAAAACTTTAAATACATTGGTAGAAGATGCAGATGGAATCGTTTTGTCTCTTGCAGAACACAATGGTGCCTATAGTGCGGCATTTAAAAATGCTTTTGACTGGCTCTCCAGAATTGAAGGCAAAGTTTGGAGAAACAAACCAATGTTGCTATTGAGTACTTCTCCTGGACCTAGAGGTGGTCAATCCGTCATGGACTTAGCTTTGAGCAGGTTTCCTTTTAATGGAGGTAATATCGTTGGTTCTATGACTTTTCCGTCTTTTGGGCAGAATTTTAAAGACGGTTCAGTGATCAATAAGGAGCTTAATGACAAAATAATCGAATTAGCTCAAGTTTTGTCAAAATCAATATAATTATGAGTGATTTAGGAAAAGAGATTAATTCAGTATTTCCTAATGAAAAAGTTAAAGCGCTTCTGAATATAAAATACACAGCGAGTTGGCTTGATCAGATTGGAAACAGGCTATTAAAACCTCATAACATTTCTGAGCAACAATATAATATACTTAGGATTTTAAGAGGTTCGGGTAAAGAAATCATGGTGACTGAAGTAAAGGAACGCATGATTCAAAAATCTCCCAATGCCACTAGACTTATGGATAAGCTTTGTGAGAAAAAGTTAATTGAGAGAAGTAGGTGTGAAAATGATCGAAGGGTTGTGTTCGTAAAAATTTCAAAAAAAGGACTTGATCTGGTTGAAAAAATAAATTTGTCAGAATTTGATCTTTATTTGAATCGTTTGACTGAAAATGAAGCCAAATTGTTAAATGAATTATTAGATAAGATACGTTAAACAAAAAAATGAAAGTTAAATTATTTAAAGCCAAAGAAAGAGGACATGCCAACTATGATTGGTTAAAAGCTAATTATTCTTTTAGTTTTGCGAATTTTCAAGATCATGAAAGAGAGCATTTTGGGGCCTTAAGAGTACTCAATGATGATTTTATAAAAGGAGGAACTGGATTTGCTGAACACCCCCATCACAATATGGAGATTATTAGTATTCCATTAAAAGGAGGACTTAAACATAAAGATTCTATGAGTAATTCTTGGATTCCATTGCATGCAGGGGAAGTTCAGGTGATGAGTGCAGGAAGCGGAATTCAGCATGCAGAGCGAAACGTATCTTCAAATGAACTTTTGAATTTGTTTCAAATATGGATCATTCCTGATTCGAATAATGTGAAGCCAAGTTATGGTCAAAAGACCTTCGATCAGGAGGCTAGAAAAAACATTTTGCAAGTGTTGGTGCATTCTTATAAAGATGAATTGGATGATGAATTAAGAATTCATCAGGATGCCCAAATTTCTAGAATTGATTTGAGTAAAGGAAATTCATTTGAATATAAACTTAGATCTTCAAATCATGGTGTTTACCTGATGCTTATTTCAGGTAAAGTTGAATTAAATAATGCTACATTAGAATCACGTGATGCTTTAGGTATTTGGCAAACCGACTCTTTTAAAGCAGAAGGGGAGGAAGACGCGGAAATTTTGCTTATAGAAGTACCTATGGTTTTTTAAGTATTCATTCGGATCAATATAAGATCCTTAATCTTTATTTAAAAGGATTCAATATATTGTAAATTTATAGCGTTTTCTATTCCAATTCTGCATCGCAATTCTTATGTTTGCAGCAAATTTTATAAGCATTTATTGATCCTTACTGATGAAGAAATTCAATGATTTTATTTGGGAAACACATGGCATTCATGCCGGAACTGAAAATGACCATGTTAAACACGGCATTGATAAGCTCGAAGATATAGTTGATAAAGCTATTGAACAGGAGCATCCTAGTATTACATTTATTATTCATTCTCCGAGATTGACCAATTTCAGATACGAAGCCGAGAAGGATACAAATGTAAAATTTATTAGAGGGGATCGATCATATCTCAATTATCCTAAAAGAATAGCAAACCTTCGAAAAAAGTACAAAGGTCGCATCAATATTAAGTACGGAGTAGAACTTGAATGGATGGGCCCCGATCTTGGCTTACTTTGGTCAAGATCTAAAATTTTTCAAGCTGAAGATGCTGACTTTGTTATTGGATCTGTTCATTTTGCTCCAGAGGGCCTGCCTTATGATGGTTCAAAGGAAGAAGCCCTTGAATTATTAAAATTAAGAGGTTCATTAGAAGCTTACTGGAATGGTTATATCAATGAAATGATTCAAATGATTGAAAGTTTTGGGGATATGATACAGGTTGTTGGACATATTGACCTTCCAAAGCTAAACGTTGAATTACCTGAAGTTTTGAAAAATTTCGAAACAAGTTCTCACCCGCTAGCTAATAAATTTAGAACCTTACTTGAAATTATAGCAGACAGAGATTTGGCTTTAGATGTAGATATGGCTGGTGATTTTAAAGGAGTTGGAGTTTATCCAACTCAGAATATTTTAAAACGAGCTTTTGAATTGCAGATTCCGGTAGCTTTAGGGACTGATACACATCATGTAAGGTACTATGGTCTTAATTTTAAGGAAAGTTTGGAATATATATATGAGGCAGGTTATGAGCAGTATGTAAGTTTTTCTAAATTGATTCCTGAAAAGCGAACCATATTTAATGATCATGACTTAAAGGTTAAATATACCATACTTAATAAGGGGATAGAATTACTGAACCAAAGGTTTCATCATGGGAGCAGAAGAATCATTCCTGATTTTTCTTTTGGAGGGTCCTTCTCTGAATTTATTGGTATCTATAAGAATGCCACGGGCATGGGTGATTACAATGCAGTTAGAATAAGAAAAGGTAATAAGTCTATTACAGTTTCGAATGAAACGCCACAATCTCAGGCATCTCAAGTCAAAGGATTGTTTTCAAAACATTTGGATCAGGCAGGGGTTTTGTCTTCATTGTTCAATTCACTCGCATCTGAAAGAGTTAATGTTGAAACTGCCAGATTACACTCAAATAATGATGGTACTGCTGTAGCTTTTTTAACCTTGGAACAGGAAAATGGCAATGTGACAAATGCCATTGATTTTGTAAATGGAACTGATCAACATACTTTTTTGGAACTCAATTATTCTGAGAATATTGAATTGCCAGAGTTTAAAGGTAAAGCCGTTTATCTTTATGAAATGGATGGAGTAGAATTAAAAATTGCTTTGAATTCGAAGATGATTTTAACCAGGCACGAGAATTCACCAGGTGTATTGTTGATCCTACTTTCAGCCCTGGCTTCTAAACACATTAATATTATTGACATGCGATTAGGAAAAAGAAATAAGCTAGGTTATTCAGCCTTAGCAGTTGATGGAGATTCGAATGTGATCAAAAGCCTATTAAACAAATTAGGAGAGCAGTATTATGAAGCCAATCTAATTGAGTTTCACAGTAGGTAAGCTTGCTCTAAACTTAGGATGCAAATAAATTTTCAATGTTTTTAAAAGCTTTAAATTCTAAGGCATTTCCTTCAGGATCCAAAAAAAACATGGTGGCCTGTTCACCAGGGGCCCCCTTAAATCGGATATAAGGTTCTATGACAAAATGAATTCGCTGGTTATTTAAGTTTTGTTTTAATGCTTCCCATTGATCCCATCCTAATACAACACCAAAGTGAGGGACAGGGACCTCGTGACCATCAACAGCATTATAAACTTTTTTTGGAGCCTTTTCATCCTCGGGCCTTTGATGAATAACTAGTTGGTGTCCAAAAAAATTAAAATCTACCCAGTGGCTGGAACTTCGACCTTCTGTACAACCCAAAATTTTGCCATAAAAATTTCTACATAGGCTTAGATTATCTACTGGAATAGCAAGGTGAAAAGGAGATACTTCATTCATAATTTATTCTTTTTAAGATTTACATGGCCCTTTAGATGTTTTTTAGACCTGTATAAATATATTCATTTTACTTATTTAGTCGCATAGAAATGTATCTTTATCAAAAATAATTAATGAAACCAATATACCTATGCCTTGCTGTTTTTTGTCTTGTAAACCTACTTTCTTGTAATATGGAAAAAGAGAATAAAGCTATTATAACTGGAAAGACTGTTGAGATAAATGATGCCAAAAAATTGAGGCATGTAGTATTTTTTAAATTTAAAGAGGAAGCTTCAAAGGGTGATATCCATAAAGTAGAAGCGGCTTTTGCTCAACTACCTGCAAAAATCAAAGAAATTAAGGAATTTGAGTGGGGTCTTAATAATTCGCCAGAAAACTTAAATAAAGATTTTACACATGGGTTCTTGTTGACTTTTGATAATGAAGACGCAAGAGATATATATTTACCTCACCCTGATCATAAGGCTTTCGGAGAAGTTGTGGGCCCTATCTTAGAAGATGTAATGGTTTTTGATTATTGGACAAATTAATTAATTCTACTATGAAAATTTTTAAAATCACCTTATTTTTATTAAGTCTAAGCTTGTTTGGTCAAGAAGATGAAAAAGCACTTAAGTCTATTTACGATAGCTCATTGAGTAATGGTATGAGCTACATTTGGTTGGAGCATTTATCAAATAATATTGGAGGACGTTTATCAGGGTCTGAAGGAGCTCAAAAAGCAGTTGAGTATACACAATCAGAGTTATTAAAACTAGGTCTTGATAAGGTTTGGTTGCAGCCGGTTATGGTCCCGAAGTGGGTTCGAGGTGAGAAAGAGATAGGATTTGTAGAATCAAATAATAAACGATATGAATTGAATATTTGTGCACTGGGAGGATCTGTTGCAACACCAAAAGAAGGGCTTAATGCAGAGGTGATTGAAGTACAAGGTATTGAAGATCTTAAGGCAATGGGTGAGGATGCAGTTAAAGGTAAGATTGTGTTTTTTAACAGAGCCATGGAAGAAACATTAATTGAAACGTTTCAAGCTTACGGAGGCTGTGTCGATCAGAGGTATGCAGGAGGTATGGAAGCTGGTAAGTTAGGGGCTTTGGGTGTAATAGTAAGATCCCCGAATTTGAGGCTGGATGATTTTCCGCATACAGGAACCATGACTTATGGAAATCTTCCTGTTAAGCAACGGATTCCTTCGGCAGCTATCAGCACCAATGACGCTGAAATGTTGAGTTCATTCTTGAAAAAAGACAAAAATTTAAAACTGGGTTTTAAGCAAACTTGTGAGCAGTTGGATGACGTTGAATCTTTTAATGTAATAGGAGAAATTACTGGTTCAGAATTTCCGAATGAATATATTGTAGTAGGAGGGCACCTTGATTCATGGGACTTGGGAGATGGTTCTCACGACGATGGAGCAGGTGTTGTTCAATCTATGGAAGTGGTGAGATTGATGAAGTTAAATGAGAATAGGCCTAAAAGAAGCATTCGGGTAGTTCTGTTTATGAATGAAGAAAATGGTTTAAGAGGAGGTAAAAAATATGCTGAGGAGGCGAGATTGAATAATGAAACTCATGTCATGGCCCTAGAAAGTGATTCAGGAGGATTTACGCCTAGGGGATTTTCATTTGATTGCAGTGATGAGGAGTTTGTTCAGATCAAAAAATGGGAACCTCTTTTTAAACCTTATTTAATTCATTATTTTGAGAAAGGTGGGAGCGGAGCAGATATTGGTCCTCTAAAAACAGAAGGAATGGTACTGGCTGGATTAAGGCCTGATTCACAAAGATATTTTGATTACCATCATACCGCGATTGACACTTTTGATGCCGTTAATAAAAGAGAATTAGAACTCGGGGCAGCTACCATGACCTCATTAATATATTTATATGACAAATACGGAACGGCGAAAAAAATTACTTTGCCGGTGAAAAATTAAATCCGCATGAAGAAAACATTGATAATTATAACGTCTCTTTTAATAAATTTCACCATGAATTCACAAAACACCAATGAAAATCTGCCATATCGAGAAATAGCAGAAGCACCAAGTGAATATTCAGCAGGAAGTGTTGTTGCTCGCATGATTGATGGTTTGGGATTCCGATATTATTGGGCTTCAGAAGGGTTGAGACCTGAAGATTTGAAATATAAACCTTCACCCGAGGCGCGAACTTCTTTAGAGACAATTGATCATGTTTTAGGCTTATCGACTACGATTTTAAGTTCAGCCATACATAAGGTTAATGATGGTAATGATTTTTCTGGATTGAGTTTTGATGAGAAAAGAGAATTGACACTGACAAATTTGAAATCCGCTGCGGATATTTTTCGAACTGCTGAAGATTTGAGTGAATTTAATATAGTATTCAAAGGCACAAGAGGTAACAGTGAGTATCCTTTTTGGAATCAAATTAATGGACCTATTGCTGATGCAATTTGGCATTGTGGTCAGTTGGTTAGTTTTAGAAGATCCTCGGGCAATCCTTATAACTCAAAGGCGAGTATGTTTACAGGAAAATTAAGAAAATAAGTGTCAAAAGGAAGTGAATATTTAGCTTTGCCCCTTTTAGATTTCCACATTTTAGGAAATAACTTTAAAGATCTAATTCCATTTTAATGTTGCTTCTGATATAGGGATTATTCTTTTCGATTGGTATTTCTTCAAAGCCAAATTTTTTATAGATATAAATTGAATTATGAAGTTTAGTGCTTGAATAGAGCAACAGTTTAGACCATCCTTTATTTTTTGAAAATTCTATACAATAATCCATCATCTTCTGACCAATTCCCATGCCTCTTGAATTAGCGCTTACCGCCATTTTTCCCAATTCATAAATGTCAGAACTCAGTTTGATCAAAGCAAATGTTCCTACAATTATTCCTTGGTCTTGATAAAAGAAAATAAAACCTCCTTTGTCAATGATCATTTCTTGACAAGATTCAAGCAAGTCACGATCATGTACTTCAACATAAAAGTAATGCTCTAGCCATTCTAGATTTAAATCTCTGAAACTTATGGCAAATTCAGGACTATAAGGAATTATGTTAGTCAATATTTTTTAGTAGCGTATGTAATTGAGTGATTTACATTTTAGAATCAATGGTTTGCATCATTTCGTCTTCAATCTTTAAACTTGCTTCAAATACGTCTTTAGCCTTCGTGAGAATGGTTTCTACAAAGATTTTATCAGCAATATCTTTGGCATTTATTCTTACGTTAAAATAGGCCCCTGTAACAGCGGTTCTAGCACATAAAATTCCTACGGCTGCATCTGATAATGAATTTGCCAAGCCCTCTTTGATCATTGCTTGCATCACTTCCATAGAGGCATATGCCGTTTCCATTACTTGAAAAGGAATTTCTGTGGCATATTTTGTAGCCGATTGAATGGCCTCTTTTCTAATAAGTTTTTCTTCTTCAGTGCCTTTCGCCAATCTGAAGGATTCTATGATTTTATTAAATGAATTGGTGTCTTCATCTACCAAGAATAAAAGCTTGTCTTTATAGGCTTGACCTTTCACGGCCCAATCAGAAAAACCTTCCCATTTCTCATCCCATCCTGGCTTATGAGCCGACAGATTTGCCACCATCGTACCTAAAGAAACTCCCAAGGCTCCAACATAAGCTGAGATAGAACCACCTCCAGGAGCCATAGATTCACTTGCGGTTTCTTCGGCTAGACTTTTTGCGGTTAGGTCAATAAGTCTTGGAGCCTGGCCACTTGATAATTGATATTCAATAATTTTCTCTTGGGGATTAAATGGCTTTAAATCATCAAGTCCTAATGATTTTACTGCAATTTTTATTTTTTCACTTTCTGAAATTCCTAATGATCTTTCTTGCTTTATCAAATAATAATCCGCTGCGTCAAGCATTGCTTTTAGTGGAATCAAGCCGATGAGTTCTGACCCTGTAACGCGCAGCCCTCTTTCATCTGCTGACTTACAAGTTGCGTCAAAGGCCTCGTGCATTGATGTAATATTGATATTGGTAAGGTTATATGAAATTTGTGCAATTCCATATTCATCAATATACCATCCTATTCCTTTAACGGCTTTTAGTTTCCCAGGAATTCTAACAGGCTCGCCATTAGAATCAAGTACCTTTTTACCAGTTGCTTGATTTCCCGTTCTTTTAACCCTTCCTGCTTCTCGTATATCAAAGGCAATTGCATTGGCTCTCCTTGTAGAAGTAGTATTTAAATTCACATTATAAGCGATAAGAAAGTCCCTTGCTGAAATTGCAATAGCTCCCGTTTTTACCACCCCTGGCGTAAATTCTGCTGGACCAAAATCAGGTTTCCATTCTGCTTTGCTTAGTTTGTCCTTTAAGCCTTCATATTCACCAGATCTACAATGTGCCAGATTAATTCTTTGTTCTTTTTTAGCTGCTTTTTCATAAAAGTAACCTGGAATACCCAATTCATTTCCTACTTTTTCTCCTAATTGATGCGCGTAAACAGCCGTCTCTTCAAGCGTGATTCCCGAAATCGGAACCAATGGGCATACATCGGTTGCACCGAACCTTGGGTGCTCACCTGAATGCTTACTCATGTTAATCAGTTCAGCTGCTTTTTTGATCAATAGAAATGCAGCTTCGATTACTTTTTCAGGAGTGCCTACAAAGGTAATTACCGTCCTGTTAGTGGCGTTTCCAGGATCTATATCTAATAATTTTACGCCTTCAATGGTTTCCACTACATTGGCGATAGTTTGAATTTTATCAAGATCTCTTCCCTCACTAATATTAGGGACGCATTCAATTAGTCTTTTTTCCATGATAGTCATTTTGCTTGGCCAAATTTAGGAATTGCAAGAAGAAAAGATTGGTTTTGAGATTAAAGTTTTCAACCTTATCCTAGAATTGATCCAACCTTGTATGAGAATTCTAAAGGAATTTAAAATTAAGCCCCAGAACCATATTACGCCCGGGATTAGGAATCATATCGGCTTTAAGAACTGATAAATGCGAAATATAAGTTTCATTTAGTAAATTATTGAAACTTAAATTGATGCCTAAATCCATTTTGTTGAAGCTCAGATTTCCTCCCATTCTAACATTGAAAAGATTATATGCCGGTGTGTTGGTTTCAAATTCGCTGACTTTGTTTTGTTCGAAGTAAGAATCCAAGATCAGAGCAGCATAAATCTCACTAAATTTTTTGGAACCCTTAAATTCAGTTCTTATCGTGTTAGCCCATTTATTGGTCGGGATCAAAGGCAGGTAATCTCCATTGTCTTGTTCTCCAATGACTGTTTCAAAGCTACTTTCAAGGTGCAGCCAGTCAAAGGGGTGCGGGTGGAGGTGAAAGCCAAATTCTCCTCCATACAATTTGGCATCACTTTGAACGTATTCGTAAACGTCATGATCATCGATCAATTCTCCGGTAGGGCTGGCAAATATATAATTGTCCAGTTTGTTGTAAAACCCATTAGCAAAAATTTCAAAATGTTCATTGCCATACTCTAGTGAAACATCAGTCTGAAAATTTTGTTCACTTTCCAGGTCAGGGTTCCCTATTTCAAATCTGTTGGTTCCGTGGTGTACACCAAAAGAAGTCAGCTCAGCAAGGTTTGGAGCCCTGAAGCCACTGGCCAAATTGATCCTAGTGGTTATGGTATTAAAAAGCTTGGCTTTGTAACCAAGAGAGAATGTGAAATTTTTATAATCTCTTTCTATACCTTCAATTATGAGCGATTCTTGGCCATCTATCGGTTCTTCAATTTCATAGGGATCAGATTGTAAATTTCGATAGTCAAAACGAACTCCGCCCTGGAGAGAGTGTATTTCATTGATTTTCATGGTACTAGTCATTAATACTCCAAAATCATTAATTATGGCGTCAGGAATGAGTATTTCTTCCCCAAAATTTTTATTGACCTGATACATACCTTGTACACCTGCAATGGTCTCAAATTTACCCATTTTAGCAAAGTTGTATTTAAGATCGTAGGAGAGGGTTTTAAGGTTCATGTCTAGAGCAGGCCCTTCATGATCCTCCTCTTCATCTTCGTGGTCTTCATCATGGTCATGCTCCTCTTCAAATTCTTTACGATTATTAATGATGTACCCTAAGTTGAAATCAATTTTTGATTCCTTCAAGTAAAAATGGTTGTGCAAACTTAATATATGTGTTTCTAAGTCCTGATAGGGTAATTCGACCGATCTTGAACTTGTTTGTTCGCCTATTCCTTCTGGGATCCCAATTTCTGATTGGTTGTAATTGTATCTGAATTCTGTCACGAATTGATCTAAATTTAAACCAATTCCAGCTTTAAAGTCCTTTTCGGTAAATCTTGTATTTGTTACCTTGTCTCCATCCGGAATTTGATAATCAGCATGGCTATTGTAGCCACCACGGAAGATTAGTTTTAATTTATTTTTTGATGTTTTAAATCCAAGAGAAGTGTTGCTGCCTAGGGTGTTAGAATAAAAGTTTTGACTCAACTCTATCTTTGTTTCATCCTGATAGGCAAACTTTTCAGGATTCAAATATAAGACTCCTCCTAAGGCATCCGAACCATAAAGAAGCGAGGCAGGGCCTTTAATTACTTCAACACTTTCAATACCAGAGTCATTCATGCCGAGGCCATGTTCATTGCCAAACTGCTGGTTTTCAAGTCGAACCCCTTGGGTGTAAACAAGAACCCGATTACCACTTAAACCTCTAATGACTGGTTTGCCTATACCTGTACCTGTAGTTATTTCAGAAACCCCAGCAATCGTGCTGATACTTTGCATTAAAGTGGGAGAACCACTTTTTCGTAGTATTTCTATACTTTTCGATTCGATTTTCATTACATTTTCACTCTGTAATTTATTGAAAGGCGCCGAAACAATTACTTCATCCATATGAAATACCGATGGGACAAGTGATATGTTCAATTCAATGTTTGATAAAGCGAGGTTAATCTCAATATTTCGGGTATTAAAGCCAACAAAACTTATACTAAGTTTATGTGACCCTTGGGGTATGTTTTGCAATTCGAAATTACCATTTTCGTCTGAGGTGGTTCCAATATGCAATTGTTCGATATAGATATCAGCGCCCATCACTGGAACCTGAATTTCATCAATGATTGTTCCTTTGAGGCTGTTTTGTGACCACAATGCATTGGATGAAAGTATCACAATTAGTAATAAATAGATAGAATATCTTTTCATTTAAATAGTATTATCAATGTAAATATTAAGTTTTAATAGCTTAAAATACATTGATAACTGGAGGGCCTCGATCTAGATCTGCTTTTGGAAAAGAGTCTATGATTCTCAACTCAAAATAAACTTGATCTTGAAGATTGAATTCGCTAAGTGAAGTTTCATTGAATATGGAACCTCCTGCATCTATAGTCTGGCTAAAATAGTGTAGTTGGTCACAATCGGTTGTTTCAGCATGGAAATGACTTTCATTTTGAGCGAGGCATCGCTCATTCTCATGTTGATGAAAGGCATGAGCTAATCCAATGCTCATAGGAAGCACCAGACTCATTACTAAAATCAGCGATATAATTCTTTTAGCCATTTAAAATCAAATTCTCTACAAAAATAAGAAAAACTGAGGAGATTGTGGAGATTGATTTAAAAGGTAAACAGCTATTTTGTCACTAATATTTTTTTTCTAATGATTTCATCGCCAATCTTAAATACAGCAAAATAAAGCCCTTGTCCTAATTTATTTAAGTCATAGTCCAATACATAATCTTTCTCTTTTGTGGTTTCTCCGTAGAATAAGGTTCCTATAATCTGACCATTAGACCCAAACAATTTTACCTCAGCAGTACCGCTTGATGTTGATTTAAATGAAACCTGATTATTGCTATACACTGGGTTTGGATAAATGTCTACCTTGGATAAAGTGATATTATTTTCAACAGGCGCCTCCACATCTATTGACCAACCTTTAGATATTAAACTAGCATATGCGTCGAAAGATGCATTTGTTAAATCCCCTTGATTTCCTCTAATCTCTAAATTTCCATCCAATAAGCCATGAGAATTTAAATCAATTACTATCTGATCCAATACTGATGATGGAAAATCAGCACCATATAACTTTACATTATTTAAGGCTTTATTGTTTGTTAAACTGATGTAAATCAATTTAGTAGCGTCAGCTTGAATAAAAGAAAGCAAAGGATTGTTTGAAATATCTAGTGTCCCAGAAGAAAGTTGTTGATCTCCTCGAACTACAAGTTCGGTTAAAACTGTGTTTTGAGTAAGGTCTATACTTGTTAGCGAATTATATCTTGTATTTAGTCTGCTTAGGGAAGTTGCATTGCTGACATCTAAATTAGTTATTTCACTACCAGTTGCATTATCATTCCAAAAATCTAATTGACTCAAGCCTTTAAGACCATCACTACTAGTTGCTGTAACCAAAATAGGAGTACCGTCATTAGCTTTAAAATTAAACACAGGGTCGCTTCCTGACTGACTTGATGGGTTAATTGAGCCAATAACCCCATTAGTTGCTTTCCAGGTTAAAGCTGCCCCACTCTTAGTAACTCTTTGCGGTGACCAAGTTTCACTAGCTGAAACCGTGGTTAAAGAAATTGAATTGCCCTTATTTTCTTGTATTGTACTGGTCTGTATAGTATTACTTGCAGAACTCTCATTACCAGCAGCGTCTAAAGCAGTTATATAAAAACTATAGTTCGTATTGGCTGTAAGGCCAGTAACTTGATAAGTTAGGACATTTCTTAGTTGAGTATTCAGAAAACCATTAGCATATACCTTATAATTAGTAACACCTATATTATCCGTAGCCGCTGACCAATTCAAAGTTACTGTTGATGAAGTAATGTCACTAGCTGTATTTAAAACTCCAATTACTGGAGATTCTGTCTCAGCACCTGATGGCGGAGCATCTACATCTATTTTCCAACCTCTAGCTATTAAACTAGTATAAGCATCGAAAGATACATTTGTTAATTTTCCGGGATTTGATCTAATCTCTAAATTTCCATCTGATAATCCATGAGAATCTAAATCAATTACTATCTGATCTAATACCGATGATGGAAAATTAGCATCATAAAGCTTTACATTATCCAAGGCTATATTGTTGATCAAACTGATAGAGCTCAATTGAGTAGCGTCAGCATGAATAAAAGTAAGTAATAGATTATTTGAGATATCTAATGTTCCAGAGGATAGTTGTTGGTTACCTCTAACAACTAACTCAGTTAAAACTGTATTTTGACTTAAATCTAATTCTTTTAATAGGTTATATCTAGTATTCAATTTAGTTAAGGAGGAAGCCTCATCAACATTTAATACTGTTAATTCGCTTCCAACCTCATTATCATTCCATACATCTAATTTTGTCAAGCCTGAAAACCCATCTGAACTAATTAGAGAAATAATTATTGGAGTTCCATCATTGCCACTGAAATCAAATGTTGGATCGTCTTCAGTCTCTATTAAATAACCAATATTTTTATTAGTAGCCACCCATGTTAAAGTCCCACTTGAATTTACAACGCTCTTAGGCGACCAATTCGTACTTTGGGAAATTGTGGTCATGGTAATCGTTTTACCCGTTGGAATAGAAAGAGTAGTACCTTGAACAGTATTGCTTTTAGTACTCTCATTACCTTCTGCATCCAAAGCGGTAATAAAGAAACTATATGTTGTTGCAGGATTCAATCCTGTCACATTATAAGTCAAAATATTTCCAAGCTCTCCCTCTAAAACACCATCCTTATAAATTCTATAATTAGTTACACCAACATTGTCTGTTGCAGCCGACCAATTCAAGGTCATCGAGGTATAGTCTATATTTACGGGTGAAGATAAGGTTCCTATAACTGGATTTTCTATATCATCACAGTTGAGTCTTTTGCTAAAACTCGCAAGCTCACTTGATAACCTAACACTCTCCTTTTGAAGGGCCTTATTTTGATCAACCTGCTCTGGAGTATAGGTATTTAAAAAATTTGTCGATTCTCCAAAAATATTATCCTTGTTAACTGTATTCGGAGTTGCCAGTATGTTTAATTCAGCAGTAATATATTTATGAGCCAAAATATAGTATTTACCTCCTTTACCTGGATTTGTATCAAATACTTCACAATAATCTTGATTGGATTTGAAGAAAATAGTTTGTTCTCCAAAAGACTCGTTTCCATTTTTATCAAATCCCTGAATAAGGTCCCATGTATTATCTCTTTTGGTTCCTTTTCCTTTACATTCAGAGTGATTCTTCCAATAACCTGGGCCATGTATACAAGAAGTATTCTTGGCGCTAGAATTCGATTGACCATGAGTCAAAAATGTAAAGAATGAAAATACAATAGAGTACAGTAATAATTTTTTCATAGCAAATGATTCTAATTAATACGTCTCAAATGTAGTAAATTAAATCTTAAAGGAGCTTAAAAGATTAATAATCAAGGTTTTTAACTCTTTATTTCACGCCCATTTTTTTTAGAATTACTGACATTAGGCACCAGTTTGTGAAAGCAGATTGCAAAAGATTTACCCCTACAAAGGCGGTGAACCAAATCCAATTTGGGTGCACAAAATGAGCAAGTAACAAACTTATCAGTATAAAACTTCCGGCAATGGCATTGATATATCTATTCATCATAATATTTAATTTTTATTGATATTTTTCTATATTTAAGACAATGGCCCTGAGCGGGTTGTCACTTTCAATTTGTTTATTGAGTTGAGCCATTTCAATAAGTAATTTGTCAATTTTGTTTTCTTCTGAAAATGTAAAAAAGAGAATGGACTTTACATTTTCAGTTGAATTAGAAAACCAATTATCAATGAGGTCTTCTTGATCTATTGCTTTGAAGCCATTGATGTCAGTATTACTAAAAGCCAGTATACCTGCCTGTTTAAATAATTGTACGGCTTGCTTCTCGTATGACTTGACTGCTGTGATTATTAGTAATTTCATAATAATTAGTTTTTATTTTTATTTTTCCCTCTTTCTAAATAATAATAAAGAAGAGGAACAGCTAGTAGTGTTAAAAAAGTAGAAAAAATTGTACCTCCTAAAAGGGAAATAGCCAGCCCTTGGAATATTGGATCAAATAGCATCACTATTGCTCCAATCACTACGGTTCCAGCTGTCAGTAAAATAGGTGTAGTTCTAACTGCCCCGGCTTCAATTACTGCCTGTCTTAAATCGACTCCATCTTGTATCCTCAAATTTATGAAGTCAACAAGAAGCACTGAATTCCTGACCATAATTCCGGCTAAAGCGATAAGGCCAATCATTGAGGTAGCCGTAAAGTAGGCGTCAAATACCCAATGCCCTAGAATAATTCCGATGAGTGATAAAGGAATAGCCATCAACATGACAACAGGAGATCGAAAACTTTGGAACCAACCTACCAACAATACGTAAATAATGATGATTACCACAGCAAATGCTGCGCCTAAATCTCTAAATACCTCGAAGGTTATTTGCCATTCTCCATCCCATTTTACAGTGTATTCATTCGTATTCTGTGGTTGCTGATTCCACTCTTCCTGTAAAGTATATCCAGCAGGCATATCGATCTCTCCCAGAAGGTCTGATAAAGAAAGCAGGGCATATACTGGGCTTTCAAGAGCTCCAGCCATATCAGCGGTAACATAAACAACCCTTCTTTGGTTCTTTCTCATGATACTCTTCTGAATAGTATCTTTTTTCAAGTGAATCAGATCTCCAATCGGAATCACTAACCCTTTATTAGATAGTACTTTAAATTGCATTAGGTCAGCCGCTGTAACTTTTTCTTTGTCTTCAAATTTGAGCACTATACCTATGTCATTATTTGCCTGGTCCCTGTACATTTTTCCGATAGGTTTATCAGCTAATGACATTTCCATTGTTTTGACGATTTGCATCGGAGTTACTCCATTTAACATGGCTTTTTCCTTGTCAATGATGAAATTGTATTCTGTTTGATCACTTTCAACCATCCAGTCAACATCAACAACATCATCAACTTCAGTAAACTTTCCTTTAAGTTGCTCTGCAATTTTCATCTGTTCTTTATGATCAGGACCATAAACCTCTGCCACCAAGGTGGATAAAACAGGCGGCCCAGGTGGCACCTCTACGACTTTGATGTTTGCCCCAAACCTTTTTCCAATTTTTTGTATTTCAGGCCGGAATACAGTAGAGATATAATGACTTTGTTCTTTTCTGTCATTTTTATCTGTGAGGTTTACTTGAATGTCGGCAATATTTGAACCACTTCTTAAATCATAATGTCTCACAAGACCATTAAACGTGATAGGGGAGGCGGTTCCCGTATAGGATTGAAAATTTTCAACAAATTCACTTTCTTTGACATATTGGGAAATCTCTTTGATAACCATGTCAGTTCTTTCCAATGTGCTGCCTTCAGGCATGTCAACAATTATTTGAAATTCATTTTTATTATCAAAAGGAAGCATCTTAACGGCCACATGTTTGGTAAGAAACATGGCAGACGTTGCTATTAGCAAAAAAATATTGATCCCAAAGAAAGCATAGCGGTTCCACTTGTTATTCAATAGAGGATCAATCATTCTTTTATAAAATTTAAAGATTCCAGATTCCTCTAAGGTTTTGGCAGGTTTCTTTTTACCTTTCTTTTTATCCTCTTTTTCACGAAGAAAAATATATCCCAAATAAGGCGTAATTGTTAAGGCTACAAAAAGGGAGATCAGCATAGCTATAGATGCCCCGATCGGCATAGGACTCATATAAGGGCCCATTAAGCCAGAAACAAATGCCATTGGTAAAACTGCAGCTATAACTGTGAATGTGGCAAGAATAGTAGGGTTACCAACTTCATTAATGGCGTATATAGCCGCTTGTTTAAATGGCAAGCGTTTCATTTTGAAATGCCTGTGCATATTTTCGGCAATGATAATCGAATCATCCACAACAATTCCGGTAACAAATACCAGAGCAAATAGGGTGATACGATTCAAGGTGTAATCCATGAAATAATAACTAAATAAAGTCAAGGCAAAGGTTACAGGAACGGATAGGAATACAACCAATCCTCCTCGCCAACCCATGGCCAGCATCACAACAAGGGATACTGAAAGAATAGCGATAAACAAATGACTTAATAATTCGGACACTTTATGAGAAGCAGTTGCACCGTAGTTTCGGGATACAGTTACTTGGACATCATCAGGGATTAAGTCTTTTTTTAAGGCTTCAATGCGCTTGAGAATTACTTCAGACACTTTCATTGCATCACCCCCTTTTTGTTTACCAATTGAAAGGGTTACGGCATTATACAAATCGGGATGACTAGATTGTTCTTCTGAAGCCTTTCCGTATCCAAAATTGACATAGTCTTTGGCTGATTCAGCTCCGAGACTGACTTGTGCCACTTGATTGAGATAGACGGGTCTGTTTTCGTAAATACCTACGATAAGGTTTTCAATGTCATTCGCTGACCGTAAGAAATCTCCGGTATGGATACTTATTTCTGTATCATTATTAGTAATAGCCCCAGAATTTGATTGCATGTTACTCGCCTGAATTAACTTGGCAACAGTTAGTATATCGAGTTTATTTTCAGCTAATTTATCTTTGTCAAGCACTACACTAACTTCTTGACTTCTACCCCCAATGATATTGCTTATCGCAACTCCATTGACTTTTTGAATCTCTGAATTAACTTCCTCAACTATTTGTTTTAGTTGAAAGTCATCATAATTTTCACTCCAGAAGGTTAGTCCCAAAACGGGGACATCATCAATGGCTCTGGTTTTTACCAATGGCATGGTAACCCCCTGAGGAACCTGGTCTAAATGTTTGATAATTTCGTTATAGAGTTGTACGAATGATCTTTCTAAATCTTCACCAACATAAAATTGTACAATGAGCATGGCTTTACCTTGCATTGAGGTAGAATAGACATATTCAACACCAGGTAAATTACTAACAATCTTTTCTAGTGGTTTTGCTACTTTCGATTCAATTTCTGTTGGTGTGGCTCCTGGATATCCTACAAAGATATCGGCGATTGGTACTTCTATTTGAGGTTCCTCTTCCCTTGGAATTAGAAAAGAGCTGTATACACCAATAATCAAAAATATGATCATGAGTAGAATAGTAAGCTTCGACTGTAAGAACACCGATGCTATTTTTCCTGCGAATCCTTTATCCATGACTATTTATTTTATATTGAGTTTGGCTCCGTTATACAATTTACCTTCGGCACTAAGAATATATGTTTCTCCGTCACTCAGACCTGACAGTACTTCAACTTTGTCACCGAGCGATTTCCCTAATTTTAACCATCTCAGAATGGCAGTATTTGAAGAACTCACGGTGTAAATACCCTGAAGGTTTCCTTTTGTAACTAATACCTTTCTCGGAATTAATACTTGGGAACTCAGCTTATTGTTAGATGGAAAAGCCACAGAAACAAACATTCCCGAATAAAGCTTGGTCTTTTCAGGAAGCAATAAGTGAATTTTTACCAAATACTGGCCGCCTGAATTGTGAGAGGAAGTGCTAATTTCACTAACAGTTCCAGTCATACTCGTTCCGTTTGATTTTACATATACTTTAACACTATCATTTTTATTTA
>RCND010000715.1_pt1 | contig 18991 bp, 12 predicted proteins | sample 2041351 | NCBI WGS metagenome assembly RCND01 (sample SAMN09708230, study PRJNA481090) | Marine sediment metagenome, whole genome shotgun sequencing project. | biome: marine sediment; feature: ocean; material: sediment; isolation source: Sewage treatment plant 12B marine sediment (STP12B) ... | reverse complement strand
GCTGTTGCAATAACTACTGCATCAAACTGATCTTCCATTTCCTCATACATCTTACGCCAATCCCAGTACTTTTTCGCTTTTGGAAATTCCTCAAAGGTACCTTTAGCGTACTTCCAGTCAACATCGCATAAGCCCACAATATTTTGTGATGTTAAATTTCTTAGGTTAGTTAATCCCATTCCTCCAACACCAACACCAACAATATTTAGTTTATCACTTGGTGCCACATGACCTAATCCGCTCACCGCGAAGGAAGGTACTATGGTAAATGCTGCACTTGCTGCCAGCGTTTTGTTTACAAAATTCCTTCTGGAAATGGAATTCTTCTTTTCGTTCTTGTTCGTCATATTATAAAACTTAATTAATTAGAAAAAATCGGTGATTTATATTTGTTAACACTTAATCCAAAATTTATAAAATAGGCTCGTTGCTTTCTTCAAAATCCCTTCCACATAATAATTATTCCAACTCTCTGATTGTCAAAACTTATCACTTCGTGCCAATATTTATCAAAAAAGTAAATATACTAACTTCTCCTCAAAATCTATTATTTCTTTGTTAGAAATATACGTCATTACACTACCTAAAATATTCCCTTTAAGGGCCTTACAAAAGAGATTTAGAAAATTATTTTAGTTCTTTGATCTTTATATTTCGAAACCAAACCCCATGGGCATGATCCTGCAATCCAATACGACCTTCCTGGGTAATGCCAAAGCTTTCCCAATCCTTAAACTTTGAATTTTCAACCAAGGCTTCCCATGCTTCTCCATTCACAGGAAATTTTGCTACCTCTATGTCATTTAGAGTGACACTTCCTTCATTATTTGTGTGATCAATCCTAATTAAAAAATGATTCCATTCACCTGCCTTATGCGCAACATCTTTTTCAATTCCAACAATACCAAATATGGCACCTGACATTTGCTGTTTGTCTGTAAAATCAGGAATGTTTGTATAATCCCTTATTTGCACCTCAGGAGCCGTCATATAAGGAACAACAAATTTCTCATCCTCGAGTACTCCATAAAAAACGCCACTATTTCCATCTATTGAGATTTTCCATTCCAACGATAGTTCGTAATTCTTATACTTCTTATCTGTAACCAGATTATTCATTCCCTGGTTCTTGTCAGGATCAGGCTCATAAAACATGACAGCATCTTCTATTTGCCACTGGCTGGAAATAGTATCTTGTAAATAAGTATGCCAGCCCTTAAAACTTTCTCCATCAAAAAGATAAGTCCAGTCATCATCAGCAGCTATCTTTTGTTCTGGCTCCTCAGCCTTTTGGACTTCCTTTTTACATCCCAACATCAGGGAAATCAACAGCAAGGCAATCAGGTATTTTTTCATACTATTTTCTCTATTTTAAAATAATTGATCAGTCGAGCTCCTTCCAAATATTGCCTTCCGCATTTGAGGCTACAGTCTGTTCAATAAAATTCATTCCCCTTAACCCGTCTGTTATCGTCGGGAATTCTCCTGAATCATACGGTTCTCCTTTAATGGCTCTGGCTACTCCTTTATAGATATTACCCATGGCATCAAATATCCCTTCCGGGTGGCCTGGTGGTAATTTGGTGCCATCCAATGATAAATCACTATTGTACATATGCCCTGGCTTTAGTATTTTTTGGGCCTGTCCGTCTTCCATAAAGTAGACATAGTTGGGATTTTCCTGTTCCCATTTGACCCCTGCCTTTTCCCCGTAAATCTTTACGATAAAACTATTCTCTTCACCGGTTGCAATCTGACTGGCTCTGATCACTCCTTTTACTCCGTCAGCGCATCTGATCAGTACCGTACCATCAATATCCATTTTATTGTCTTCATACAAATAGTTCAAGTCAGATAAAACTTTGGATACCTGCAAACCAGAAACAAACTCAATCATATCGAAGGCATGTGTTCCAATGTCACCAATGCAACAGCTGATTCCTGATTTCTCGGGTTGTAAACGCCAGGTAGCGGCCCTTTTTACAGGATCGTGAATAACCGGATTGATCCACCCTTGATAATATTGGACATCGATTTTCTGAATTTTGCCCAGATCGCCATTTTCTACCATTTTTCTCATTTGCCTCACCATAGGATAACCCGTATAGGTATAGGTAACTGCAAAAACACTGTTTGAAAGCTCTTGAGTTCTTTTAAGATCCAAGGCCTCCTTATAGGTAGTTGTCAATGGTTTTTCACAGATCACATGAAACCCATTCTCTAATAATTTTTTTGCCATTGGATAATGCAGGAAGTTGGGTGTAAGTATCGAAATAACCTGCATCCTTTCATTTTCAGGTAGTCTTACTTCCTCCCTGACAAGGGTCTCAAAATCTGTATAAATGCGATGTGTAGGAAGTCCAATCTTTTCAGCAAAAGCAATGTTCTCTTCCCACACGGGATTAAAAACACCCCCAACGATCTCGTACTGATCAAACATGTTCGATGCCACACGATGCAGCACTCCAATAAGAGAATCACCTCCTCCTCCTAAAATTCCTAACCTGATCTTTGAACCCATATGGTATAATGAATTTGGTTGCTATTGTACTTGACTAGCGGCCTTCAGCAATAATTCACGAGTGGCATTGATACCGTCAATTTCAGACAAATTAGCACCCTCATATTCAACGCCTACAAAACCTGTATAACCAGCATCTTTAACGATTTGCATCATTTTTACATAGTCAATCTTTGGCTGTTCTCCCTTCTCGTCAAAATCGTAACTTTTTGCGCTCACTGCTTTGGCATAAGGCATCAATTCGCTTACACCTTTATATATATCATATGCATTGTCACATTCTTTGCTGTTGATAGAACCATATCCTTCCGTTATACAGAAATTACCAAAATCAGGTAAGGTTCCGCAATTTGGCATATTTACTGTAGCCATCACTTCCGAAAGCCATTGCCCGTTGGAAGTGTATCCCCCATGATTTTCAACAAGTACATTAATCCCTTGTGTAGCCGCATAAGAAGAAAGTGCCGTCAAACCTTTTACAGCAGCCTCAGCAACCTCTTCATAAGTTCCTACTCCATGGGCATTTACTCTTATAGCGTGACAACCTAAATATTTGGCTGCATCCACCCACTTTTTATGATTTTCTACAGTTTGAGCTCTTTCCTTATCATCAAGAGTTGCCAGGTGTCCTTCATTATCTACCATGATTAAAACATTGGTAACTTTATATGTCTCACTTTTTTCTTTTAAGGTTTTTAAAAGTGTTTCCATTGCCACCTTGGGATCAGCATCTTTTTCCAATTCTTCCTTGTACAACTGACTCACATATTCGATTCCTTCAAATCCCATCTCACTGGCCTTCTGCGCAAAATCTAAAGGGCTTTGATCCCCTGACCGGACTGCTTTGTTTAAAGACCATTGTGCTAAGGATAATTTAAAAAAAGGTTTCTGAACTGCAACAACCTCCTCTTTATCAACATCTTTTGAAGTATCCTTTTGTTTTTCACCACAACTGAATACAGAAAATACCAAAATTGCCATAACTATAGTAGACAATTTAAATAATCGACTTGCTTTTTTCATTTCTTAAAATTTAACTGGATTATGCCCGTGAAATTAAAATATAAAAAATGGAAAATTGTGTGTTTTTATTCAGTGAAAGGAATTATACAACCTAAAGTACCGAGGTGATCAGTTCCGAGGTGATCGGAAGTGAGGTGATCAGTTCCGAGGTGATGAGTTTCTTGCACCTCAGGGCTAAGCGTCTCAGCAAGCTTCAGCAAAGTAATCTTAGTTTTAAAAAACTCAAAGACTTGTTTTATACTCCAAGGGTGTACATTTTTCCTGTCGCTTAAATACGGTCGAAAAGTACTGACTTGTGGCAAAACCACAACTATAGGCTACTGCTGCTATACTTAACTCAGGATCCTTTGTCAATATTTGTTTAGCCTGCTCTATCCTTTTCATGGCCAGGTAACGCATAGGAGTAGTATTGGTCAATTGCCTGCAATGGTATGTGAATCGTGTAAGGCCAACTCCGGCAGATTCGGCCATTTTTTCAATCGTCCAGTTTTCGGCTAAATTCTTATCCAACTCCCTTAGAAACAATTTCACACTTCTTGAACTATCCGTCAATGCTTCGTTAAGCACCACTTCTTTGGAATCGATCAATTCCAGTAATAAGATCAATAGTTCATTGACCAGTAAACGAATCTTAGAGGCACTACTGCCCTCCATATCACTGTCAACCGCTATACCTATTTTATGAAAACATTCTCTTATTCTCGAGTTTGACTGCCATAGCCACTGATCATCCTGCCTCAAAATTTTTGTCAACCTACCCAGGTCATTTTTGGTCATCATGATCCAATCTGGCCAAACCCACTCCTGATGCGGTCTTCTTATCCCCAAATCAATGATTACCCAATAAAATTTACCCATTCCAATCTTTGGGTCCCCAACCTTATGTGCCTCCCACGGTCGTGTAATCGTCAGGTGATTGGGAAGTAATTCAGTCTTTGTGTTCTCCTGTGCATAAGGCATGGAACCTGATTCAAGAAAATGAATCTCAATGCCTTCATTTCTATGCCAATTCAAACCCCAGTCTTGAGGCTCCATGGCATTCCAGTATCCTATAGAATTTAAACCCTTGGTATCATCGGTAAGACGATCCCCTGGATAGGTATAGCGAGCAAGTGCTTTGAACTTTAATTTATCCCTAGAAAGGGCATCGATTAATGGCAAACAAGTGTCTGCATGATAAACAATCCCCTCTGCCCTGTATGGCTCAATTTTGTGTATACTGGCTTTCACTGAAATATTTTGAACAAGATGAGAAAGCAAAGTAATTAATTTGTCTTGTATTTTACAAGATAATTAGCAATTAATCGTTTATGCCGTTGTTAATATAATGTTTAAAACTTTGCAAATTCTTCGTCGTAAAGACTTTTAGAGGTTTTATCTTGCAGATAACAGATTCTCTTTTTTTATTATGAATACATTTAGAAATTCAATTATTGTTACGTTTTTATGTCTTTTTCTGACAAATTGCAAAAAGACCGAGCAGTCATCTGAAAATAATGCTGTTGAAAAAGAGCAATGGATCAGCTTATTTAATGGTGTGAACCTTGACAACTGGGAAGTGAAAATTAAAGGACATCCTTTAGGAGAAAACTGGAACAATACCTTTAAAGTAGTTGACAGTGTCATTAGAGTAGATTATTCAGGCTACGAAACCTTTGATAGCTCTTTTGGACATATGTTTTATAAAACACCTTATAGTAATTATAAAATGAAACTGTCATACAGATTTCTTGGTCAGCAGATTGATGGAGGTGAAAATTGGGCTTTGCGCAACAGTGGTGTCATGATTCATTGTCAATCTCCTGAATCTTTAGAGCTCGATCAAAATTTCCCTGTATGTATTGAGGTACAATTATTAGGTGGTATCTCAGAAGATGAGCCAAGGAGCACGGGTAATTTATGCACTCCTGGAACCCATGTGAGTATAGATGGCAAATTGGTGACCACTCATTGTATCGATTCAAGTTCTGAGACATTTTATGGTGAACAATGGGTTGATTTGGAGATCGAAGTTAGAAACGATTCGCTCATTCGTCATTATATAAATGGTAAAAAAGTGATGGAATATCAACATCCTGTGATTGGGGGTGAATATAATACCCTAACAAAATTGGATGGAAACCCTTTAAGCGAAGGGTTTATATCGCTTCAGAGCGAAAGTCACCCTGTTGAATTTAAAAATTTAATGTTGTTAGATTTGAATCAATAAATTTTATATATTGCACCTTAAATTTTATGAAAAAATTAACGCTTTTAGGTCAACTATGCATTTTAATGTTAAAAAAATGTTATTTATAGGGTCTACTGTGTTTTTTGTATATTATTTTTTTTAGATGAACAATAAACTTATATTCTTATGCATTGAAAATATTTTTTGGTGTTTTTTTAGTAAAAAATCACACGCTTACAATCAATTTATTAATTAATAATTATTTATTATGGGAAAACAATTATTTAAAAGTTTAATCATTCTGGGGATCTTCATGACTTGTAGTTTTACTATGGCTCAAAAGACGATCACAGGAACAGTTTCAGATGCTGATGGCCCACTGCCAGGAGCAACTGTAGTTGTTAAGGGCACCTCTAACGGTGTTACTAGTGATTTCGATGGAAATTATTCCATTGAAGCCAATGAAGGTGACGTACTTGAGTTTAGCTTTATTGGAATGACAACAGGTTCTGCTACAATAGGTAGCGATTCTGTAATCAACATAAGTCTTGAGGGTGGGGACAATACCCTTGAAGAAGTAGTTGTTGTTGGTTATTCTCAACAGACAAGAGGAGACATTACAGGTTCTGTTGCTTCTGTTGATATGGATGAAGCACTAAAAGTGCCACTAGTGAATGCAGCTGAAGCGCTACAAGGTAGGGTAACAGGTGTACAGGTGGTGAGTAATGGTAATCCAGGTGCTGCGCCGAATGTAAATATTCGTGGTATTGGTTCTACAAACGGAACTGGTCCTCTTTATATTATTGACGGAGTACAGACTACTGATGCAAACATACTTACTTCTATCAATCCAGGTGACATCGATCAGATGAACGTATTGAAAGATGGTGCTGCTGCAATTTATGGATCAAGAGCTTCGAATGGAGTTATTATTGTAACGACTAAATCTGGTAGTTATAATATGCAAAAGTCAACTGTGACAGTTGATATTTATACAGGTGTTGCCTCTGCTATTGGTTTACCTTCAATGTTAAATTTACAACAGCATGCGGACATGTTGTGGGAAGGTTATACAAATGATGTGATCAGTGATGGTGGTGACTTTAGAGGTCATGTTCAATATGGGAATGACCCTAGTGGACCTGTACTTCCAGCTGTATTGAATTTAGATGGATCAAGCGGTGAAGGCCTTACGGTACCTGTGAAGCCTAATGGAACAAATTGGTGGGATGAAATCACACAAGTTGCTCCAACAGTATCAGCTACGGTATCTTTGGCTGGTGGTACTGAAACCAGTAAGTCATTTATGTCTGTAAATTATTTGAACAGAGGTGGTGTTGTAAAGCACACAGGTTTTGCTAAAGCCAGTATGCAAGTTAATAACGAATTTAAGCCTGTTGAAAAGTTAAAAATTGGTCAACACTTAAATGTATCGTATACAACACAGCAACAAGGAGATGGTGAAGCATTAGAAGCGGCACTTAGATCGACTCCATTACTTTCTGTTTATGATACGGATGGAAACCTTGCCGGAACTCGTAGTAATCAAACGGATCTTTCTAACTCAAGACAGCCTTATGCACTAGCGTATAGAGCAAGGGAAAACTATATTAGAAATATGAGAATTTTTGGAGATGTTTATGCTTCTTACGATATTACCGACAAATTGACTTTTAAGACTACATTTGCAGGTTCTATCGGTGTATTCGATCAAAGAACTTTTAATCCATTAGATCCTGAGCATGGTGAACCAAAAGCTGTAAATGTTCTGACAGAGGAAGATCAGACTTTTACTTCATGGACATGGACAAACATGTTAATGTACAGAAATACCTTTGCTGATAATCACAACCTTAATGTATTTGTTGCAACGGAGGCTGTTGAAAACCAGAACAAAGGAAAAGGGGTAACTAATACTGACTATTTCAATGAGACTCCTGAATTTTATACGTTAAGAAATGGATTTGGTAGTCCTGTTGTTGACTTTGCTTATGCAAATGGAAATACCTTGTGGTCTGTATTTGGTTCTGCTGATTATAACTATATGCAAAAGTATTTCTTTACTGCAACTTTACGTTATGATAAGAGTTCCCGTTTTGCCGGAGATAATAAATCAGATGTATTCCCATCATTCAGCGCAGGTTGGGTGGCGAGTAACGAAGATTGGTTTAATAATTCTGGTGTATTGAATCGTTTGAAACTAAAAGCTTCATGGGGTCAGTTAGGTAGTCAAGATCTACCCGTAAACAACCCTACGCAAACTTTATACGAGTTTAACCTTGATACTGGTAACTATGTATGGTCTGGTGCAGGAAATGCTTCAGCAGGTGCAGTACTTCAGGCTATTGGAAATCCAAATTTAATTTGGGAGAAAAGTGTTACTACTAACGTAGGTTTTGAATTAGATTTTTTCAGCAACAAGTTAACAACCTCTGTTGAATTCTATCAAATTATTACTGATGGATTATTTGCAAGAAACAGTAACTTGATACCTTCTACAGGTCCAGAAGCTCCACCACCGTTTGTAAACTTAGGTGAAGTTAAGAATACTGGTGTTGACTGGTCAGTTGGTTATAACAATACTTGGGACAATGGTCTTAGTTTTGGTGCTAATTTTAACCTTTCTCACTATAGAAATGAAGTTACTTCATTGGTTAACGGAACGCCTATTAATGGTAATGCTTTAACTAGTTGGGCTGGAGCTTATACTAGAACTTCAGAAGGAGAGCCTATTTCTTATTTCTATGGTCGTAAAATTGCAGGATTTGATGACACAGGAAGATGGGTTTATGAAGATGTGAACGGAGATGGTGTTGTGAATGATGATGACAGAACTAAAATTGGTAGTCCTCATCCTGACTTTATCTACGGTTTGAACTTAAATGCTGGTTATAAAGGATTTGACTTTACTATGTTCTTTAACGGTTCACAAGGAAATGATATCTACAATCACAATCAGATATTTAACTTCCCTAACTTCCCTAACGGAAACAGAACTACAGCTGTATTAGATTCTTGGAGACCTGATAATACAAATGCCTCAATGCCGGCATTAAGTAACAGTTTGAAAGGAGTTGAAGTAAATGCCAATGATTTCTTTGTTGAAGATGGTTCATTCTTTAGATTGAAAAACCTACAAGTAGGTTATTCTTTACCTTCTGTAACAACGGATAAAATGGGTATGCAAAATTTCAGAATCTATTTGCAAGGAACTAACTTGTTTACAGTTACTGGTTATAACGGTATTGACCCAGAAATTTTACCAAGATCTATTGGTGGTCAAGCTGAGAACTTAAACATGGGGATTGATAGTAGAACCTATCCTCTGTCGCAGATATTTACTATTGGTTTAAATATTAAATTTTAAAAAATGAAAAACAGAATATTTTATATAATGCTACTGCTAATAAGTGTATTAGGCTGTAGCGAGGAATTTAGCGAAACGATCGAGATCGGGACATTAAATCCTGGTGCGTTAGCGAATGCAGACGGGGTTAACTTTTTGTTAACTGCCGCTTACAGTACTTTAGATGGTATTTCTAATGCCACTGGAGGATGGGAAGCTTCTGGAGATAATTGGTGGATGGACGTCATTTCAGACGAAGCCCATAAAGGAAGTAATGATGGTGATCAGCAAACTTTATATTTGTTGGAAATGTTTGACTGGCAAACTGGAAATGCGTATTTGTTTACTAAATGGAGGGCTTTATATGTTGGTGCCAACAGAGCCAATGCTGTTATAGCATTGATCGCTGGCGCTGAAAATGGAGAAATCACGTTTCAAAACCAATTGGCACAAGCAAGATTTTTAAGAGCTCACTATTATTTCCAATTGCAAATCATGTGGGGTCAATATGCACCTTATATCAGTGATCAAAATTATTTGGATACAGAATTCGCAATTCCGAACGGAACTCCATTGTGGGCAGCTATTGATGCAGATTTTGAATATGCAGTTGCCAACCTTCCTGATGTGCAATCAGATAAAGGAAGAGCTACAAGTTGGTCTGCTACTGCTTATTTAGGGAAATCTAAATTATACCAGGGAGATTTCGGTGGTGCACTAGGATATCTTGAAACTGTGATCAACAGTGGACCTTATTCTTTACTACCTGAATTCATTGATAACTTCAGAACAGCTGGAGAAGGTGGACCAGAAGCGGTTTTTGCCATTGAATTTAGTCCAGTTGGAGGCGCGTTTGCACCAAATGGTAACCAAGGAGGTGTTTTGAATTACCAAGGACCTAATGAGTGGTGTTGTGGATTTTATATGCCTTCACAAGATGCTGTGAATGCTTTCCAAACCAGTGGTGGTTTACCATTATTGGATACTTTTAATGACACAGATGTAGCCAATGACGCTGGTATCCCAAGTGCGGATCCTTTTACAATGCACACTGGCACATTAGATCCTAGAGTTGATTTTACTGCTGGAAGACGTGGTATTAATTACAACAACTGGGATATCAACCCAGGTAAAGATTGGGTTAGATCTGGATTTACTGATATTTCAGGTCCATATTTAGGTGTTAAAAGTGTTTATTGGGCCGGAGAAGATTCTCAAGTAGGTGCAGGAAACTGGGGTGAACAACGTTCTGGGATTAACTATCACTTTATCAGATATGCTGATGTATTATTGATGGCTGCAGAAGCTGCTGCCGAAACTGGTGCAACTGATAAAACGCTTACTTATGTGAATCAAGTTAGACAGAGAGCAATCAACAGTGCAACTAAAAAGGCTGCTAACGGATCTGATGCTGCTAACTATGAAATTTCATTATACGGCTCTTTCACATCTACTGACGAAGCGATTAAAGCTGTTAGAATGGAAAGAAGATTAGAATTAACGATGGAAGGTCAGCGTTTATTTGACCTTAGAAGATGGGGTAACCTGCCAGCAACTATGAATGATTATATTGATAACGAGGCAAGAACAATTCCTAACATTGGACCAAAATGGCAAGGTGCCTCGAGCAAGCATAACTTGTTCCCAGTACCTGTTGCTGCAATTGACCAAAGTAGTGGTACATTGTCGCAAAATCCTGATTGGAATTAACAAGGATAATTTTATCTTAATTTAACTAAAACAGAGCATTATTTAATGCTCTGTTTTTGTATTTTTATGCCCCAAATAAAACCTGTAACACACATGAAAAATTTATTCGTTTTTCTACTGAGCAGCACTTTACTTTTCTCATGCTCCAAACCAAAGACTGAAAGTAAGGCTAAACTATTTAGGACATTGAGCGCTGAAAAGAGCGCTGTCAATTTCTCTAATAATTTAACTGAAAATGATTCACTGAATTACCTTGGGTATGCTTATATCTATATGGGTGGTGGCGTTTCTGCCGGTGACATCAATAATGATGGTTTGATCGATTTATATTTTACAGGAAATATGGTTGAGAACAAGCTCTACTTAAACAAAGGAAACCTTGAATTTGAAGATATTTCTGTATCAGCTGGTGTAGCCGGAGATGAACGCTGGTTCACAGGGGTCACCATGGCAGATGTTAACAATGATGGTTATCTTGACATATACTGTTCCGTAGCAGGGAAATTTGCACCCAAAGGAAATTTACTTTTTATCAACAATGGTGATATGACTTTCACCGAAAAGGCTGAATCTTATGGTGTATCCGATATAGGTAATACAATTCAATCTACCTTTTTTGATTATGACCTCGACGGGGACCTCGATCTTTATGTAGCCAACTACCCTCCCACTAATTTCGATGCGCCTAATAATTTCTATGCCTATAAAATGGGCAATCCAAAAGATTTTGAAACAGATAAATTATTTAGAAATGACGGTGATACCTTTACTGATGTAACTGCCGATGCTGAGATCAGATCTTTCGGCCTGACCAACAGTGCTACCGTTGGAGATATCAATGGGGATGGTTGGCCTGATTTATATATTTCCAATGACTTCAATGTTCCTGATTATATGTTGATCAATGATGGTGACGGTACTTTTAGTGAGCATTCAAAAGAACTTACCAAACAAACTGCCCTTTATGGTATGGGCGTTGATATTGCCGATTTTAACAACGACCAACTACTGGATATTATCCAAATGGATATGACACCTGGAAACAACAGACGTTCCAAAGCCAATATGGCAGGAATGAACCCTGAGCTTTTCTGGGCAACTGTGAATGCAGGATTTCATTTTCAATATATGCAGAATCAACTGCAAATGAACAATGGCAATGTAAAAGACTCCCTGCCTGCCTTTAGCAATGTTGCCAGGATTGCAGGATTAGCGACTACAGACTGGAGTTGGGGACCTTTATTTGCTGACCTTGATAACGATGGCTGGAAAGACATTTTTATATCAAATGGAACGCGCAGAGAGATCAACAATAAAGACTATTTTAATAACTTGAAGGAAGAAAGGATCACTCGAGATCAATTTCTTGAAAAATCACTGGCTATTCCATCCGAAAAGATCGACAATTTTGTGTTTCGAAATAACGGAGATCTCACCTTTGATAAAATGAATGAGGAGTGGGGCCTGGAATTTATGGGTTGGTCTAATGGTTGCCTATATGCTGATCTAGATAATGACGGAGATCTGGAGATCGTGATCAATAACATTGATGATAAGGCAGCTATTTTTGAGAATTTCAGTTCAGATTATAACAATTTTATGACTTTGAATTTCAAGGGGCCGGATAAGAACACATCGGGCTTAGGGGTGAAAGCCCTGATTACAGCGAATGAGGTGACCCAGTTTCAGGAAATGACCTTAACCAGAGGTTTTCAATCCTCTGTAGCACCACAATTACATTTTGGTATCGGAAACGCTGTTCAGGCTGATGAAATTAAAATCATTTGGCCCGACGGAAAAACAGAGGTCCTGAAAAATATTGATAAAAATCAATTCCTAACGATTGATTACAAGAATGCCAGTTATGATGATAAGCCCTTACTAACTGATATTACTCCTTTATTTAAAACAGAAAACGACCCATCAATTGTAGTGAAACACAAACATGTGGAGAACGAATACGATGATTTTAAAGATCAGGTATTGTTACCTCATAAAATGTCCACTTTTGGCCCGGGAGCCAGTGTAGGCGATTTGAACGGCGACGGATTGGAGGATTTTGTGATTGGAGGTGCACATAATAACCAAACGGCTGTTTATTATCAAAAGGCTGGTGGATTTGAAAGACAACATTTCGCTGATATTGATGATGACAGCGATCGAGAAGATTTAAGTAGCCTTATTTTTGACGCAGATGGAGATGGATTCAATGATTTGTACGTAGTAAGCGGAGGAAGCGAATTGGACTATAACTCTGAGCTCTTACAAGATCGATTGTATCTCAATGATGGTAGTGGCAACTTATCTAAAATTGCTTCTGCCCTGCCAGAAATGCTCATCAGTGGTTCAAGGGTGCAGAAATTTGACTATGACAAAGACGGTGACCTTGATCTGTTTGTTGGAGGAAGGCTTATTCCAAAAAATTATCCAATGCCCACTTCTAGCTATATACTTGAAAACGTAAGTACAAAAGGGCATCCCAAGTTTGTCAATGTAACAGAAACCATTGCTCCGGGTCTTATTGATCTCGGTATGGTTACTGATGCCAGCTGGACCGATTACGATAATGACGGATGGGTAGATCTTATTGTAGTTGGTGAATGGATGCCAATTACCGTATTCAGAAACAACAGGGGCAGTTTTGAAAATATTACCGATAAATTAAACCTGACTGATGCCACAGGTTGGTGGTTCAGCATTGAAGAAGGTGATTTTGACCAGGACGGTGATATAGACTTTATCGTAGGAAATCTTGGTTTGAATTATAAATATAAGGCAAACGAGGAAGAAACTTTTGATATATACCTCAATGACTTCGACAAGAACCAATCAAATGATATTGTACTTAGCTATTATGATGAAGGAGAGAAATTTCCTGTAAGGGGTCGTCAATGCTCCTCTGACCAAATTCCGGGTATCAAGAAAAAGTTCAAAGATTACGATGCCTTTGCCGTAGCAACCTTAGAAGATGTGTACACAAAAAAATCACTTGAAAGTGCTTTACACTACCAGGTCAAATCATTTGCCAGTATTTATCTTGAAAATAAAGACGGAGAATTCATAAGGCATAATCTACCAAATATGTCTCAACTATCAAGCGTTAATCAAATCCTGGTCAAAGATTTTAACAAAGATCAACATCTGGATGTGGTTATTGCAGGAAATTTATATGGATCAGAAGTTGAAACACCTCGAAATGATGCCGGTTTTGGACTTTTCCTTGAAGGGGATGGTAATGGTCAATTTAAAGCCATAGCGCCAACAGAAAGCGGCTTATTCATTCCTGGTGATACCAAAGACATGACCATGATCAGTATAAAGGGTAAAACATACATTCTTGCGGCAAAGAATGATGATTATATACAATTTATCGAATTGGTTGCCGGACCTTAGTTGTTCGTTTAGCTGACTTTTCATCAATGTAAGCGCATTTGGACAAACCATTTTGTCTTCATTTTTGTAAGATAGCTACTAACCAAAACAGTAGCAAACTGATGCCAAAAGTATTGAATCATGTTCAAAAAACTTTTTTCTGAATTTCGAATTCCTATCAGGTACCACCTATTATTCTGGTTGGTCTATTTCATTTTCAATTTTTTCAGGTTCGCTACGATCAACAATGACTATTGGTATTCCTTGAAATCGAATCTGATTGAATTTCCACTGAATATAATTATCACCTATTTTACCATCTACTACCTGATTCCCAGATATATACTCAAAAAAAAATACCTGAAATTTTTTCTTTTATTTACCTTTTCACTGGTGCTTTTCTATTTAACAAGAACAGGGCTCAATTATATCCTGGTTACTGAGAACATATGGCCGGAAGCTCAGGGTAATCAAGAACCTTTTACGGTTATTCATATTGTAGAATTGGTTATTGGTGCTATCTACGTCATCGCCCTGGTATCAGCAATCAAATTGACCTACGATTGGGTAAATGAAAAAAAACGCAATGATGACCTCCAAAGAATACAACTTGAGACGGAACTAAATTTTTTAAAATCCCAGATTCAACCACATTTCTTTTTTAACACGCTGAATAATTTATATGCTTTGGTTATTAAAAAATCACCCAATGCACCAAATGTGGTCATGAAACTCTCTGAGATCATGCAATACGTATTGTATGAGGTCAAAGAACCTAAAATTAGTTTAATGAAATCTATCAACTATCTGTACAGCTATTTAGAACTTGAAAAATTAAGATATGGTGACAGAGTAAAATCTGAGATCAGCATTGAAGGCAACATAGATGATATCGAGATTCCTCCCCTTTTGTTTCTTCCCTTTTTAGAAAATTGTTTTAAACATGGCACCAATCATCATGACGATATAAAAGTCTTTATTGACTTTGCTGTTAAAGACAATTTCCTTTACTTTACTGTTAGGAATAACTTCGTTAAAAACGACGATAAAGCCACTAAGCATGGTATTGGAATTGAAAATGTAAAACGAAGACTGCAACTTCTTTATGGCTCGGCATATAGTTTAAAAACAAAGTCTAAAGGAAATGAATATAGCGTGAATTTGAAACTACCCTTGTATGAAGATTAAATGCATTATAATAGACGACGAACCCTTGGGAGCAGAGGTCATTGAAACGCATCTGAAAGAATTTTCAAATATGAAGCTTTTGGGTAGCTACACCAATCCACTTGATGCCTTATCTTTAATTGAAAATGGTGATGTAGATGCCGTATTTATCGATATCAACATGCCAAAAATGAATGGTTTGGATTTTATCAAAAGCCTTGATGCAAGTCCTTATTTTATCATCACAACGGCCTATCGCGAATATGCTGTAGAGAGTTTTGATCTTGACGTTTTTGATTATTTGGTGAAGCCTGTTCCATTTACAAGATTTTTAAAATCCATCAACAAGCTGTCACAGAAAATGATGAGTAAGCAATCAACTGAGGCTGCACGGCCGACAGCAGAAAAATCGTTTATATTTTTAAAAGTTGACAAAAAGCTGATTAAAATTAAATTTGAAGATATCTACTTCATAGAAAGCCTGAAGGATTATATCAAGGTTTTTACCAAATCTGGAGATTATCTGGCGCATAAATCCTTATCAGGTATAACTGAAGAATTACCGAATAGCCAGTTTCTAAGGATTCACAGGTCATTTACTGTGGCACTGGATAAAATTCAGGCTCTTGAAGGAAACTCTGTTTTGGTGACTGATAAACGAATTCCCATAGGTCGTAAATATATAAATCACGCCAAAGACGTGATTTTAAATACTTCAACATAAATAACAGCTTAACTGTTAACCTGTCTTACACTTCCTCCTGAGTTATCATTTTTATGAATTTTTTCAGGATTTCCTTTAAATTTTATATCTGCACCGCTACTCGCATTTCCGTCAAAACGCTGACTTACATTTACCTTTATGTCAGAGCCACTGCTGGCTTTTGCCGTACAATTTTTCGCCCTAAGTTCATAGGCTGAAATATCACTCCCGCTAGAGGAGGAAACTGTAAAATTGTTAGCCTCACCTCTCAACACAATTCCAGCACCACTTGAGCTATCACATGTGAGATCTCCTACTTTGAGGTCCATTTTTGCATGAGCCCCACTACTGACGCCTAAAACAAGTCTCTCAGAAGAAAAAGTGTTTTCTGAATAAACTTCAGCACCACTGTTCACTTGAATCTCGTTAATATTATCTGCAGAAACATGTATCTTCTTGGCACTGGCCATATGGATATTCTTACTGGCAGTAATATATAAGGTCCCGTTTTTCACTTCTGTTTCGATGAGTTCATGGAGGTTCTGATCGGCCTCTACTTCCAAAGAAATATTTTTGCTTTTGGTTATATACACATCAAGGCCCCTGCTGGCGCTAATACGTACAAAGTCATTTGATATTTTTCGTTTTTTGGTAACTACATTTCCATCTCCCCTGACTCCATCAAGCATACAAGAGGTCATGCTGAAGATGAGAAATAAAATACTTGATAGTTTGATAATTTTTTTCATGATTTAGATTTTTGAAATAGACTATTAATTATAAGACTCCTCTATAGCAGGGTCCGTTACACTTAATTGTATTTTATATATATGATAATAAATTCTTAAATACTGTCTTGACTACTTTTAACTATGACTCCTGTGCGATCAATTTTCACTTCAGATTTTTCCTTCCCATCTTCCTGAATTTCAATATGTACACCGCCTTCGTCTATTTTCATTTTAAAGGAATCATCCTCATGACCAATGTTGATCTCTTCATCATTACAATCAAGGCAACTAAGTCCGACATCGGTCATTTTAAAATAATGCCTGACCATATCATCGTCGTAAATACTTTGAACATTATCTACATCGTAAAGAAAAGTTTTTGTTGAACTATCTAAGTATATCACTTGATCTTCTGGTAAATAGAGATCTATATAGACCTTTTGCTCTCTAAACCTATTGCTTATATCAGCCAAAAAGAAACCATTAATTCTCAATTCATCCTCACTAAGTTCATAAGTGTGATCGATCAAATCTGCATTATCTCTCGCATCTTTCCTACTTTTTCCCTGAGATTGTTTACGGATCTTAGCATACATAGTTTCATCATCTGATGCCAAAATATTGAATCTAATACTATTGGAATATATTTTCTCCTGATTATCAGTATCAACGATTATTTCAGACCTCCAATGACGCTTTAATGTGGAAAATTTCGAAATGTTCTTATTATCCACCATTTTTATTTCAAGTGTATCTGCAGGGCTATACATAATCTCTTGCGAATTTGTAACCGTACCATCATAAGCCGAATTCATGAATTGACGTGTGCCAAAAAAGATAGCGACCAATAGTGCAACGATCCAGATTCCCAATAAGGAAAACTTAGTTGTTTTACCTATTGATTTTGTGTTATTGGATAAAATTCTTAACCCAAGAGCAAAGAGCAAAAAGAATGGAACCCCTACCAAAACAAAAGTCAGTATTGATATAACCCATATGGGTAAACCAGAACTATTGTAAATCATTGAGTTTTGAAAAAACCAGTCGTCATGAACCAAATCCAAAGAACCCACGGTAAACAATCCTACCAATAATCCTAAAATAGTTGCCACAGATACAATGATCAATAAAATGCCAATGAATTTACCAATAATCATAAAGATGGTCACGAAAATCTTCCCTAGGGTTTCCACTATGTCTTGTGAACCAGATTTTGCTCTGGAGCCGTACTTTTTATAGTCAGCATTCTTAACCTTTTCTGATACCTCGTCAATACCGTGTTTTACACGGGTAGATGCTTCTGAGATCTCGTCACGAATTTTTTTTTCTATATTACTGATATTCACCTCAGCGCCTTCCATTTCCAACTTCTCGGCAGTAGTGTTAGCCTCTGGAAGTAAGATCCATAATATTGGATATACGATAAAACCAAATCCGAAACCAAAAGCTGCAACCAACCAACCTAATCTGATCCATATCACATCAACATTAAGGTAATGAGCCATTCCGGATGCAACACCTCCAAGGAATCTGTCGCTACCATCTCTGTAAAGTTTTTTACTTTTCCGGCTGCGATAATTTCCATAAGTATCATCATTAAAAATCTCATCATCAACCATATAATCTTCAGGTTTCCCCATCACCTCAACCACTTCATCAATATCTTGTTCATTGATTACTTGCCGAGCATCCTTTACTCTAGTCGATAATAGTTCACCAATTCTGGATTCGATATCCGTTATGATTTCATCTCTACCTTTGGGGTCATCACTTAAAGAACGTCGAATAGCATCTAAATAACCTTTCAGTTTTTGATAAGCAACTTCATCAATGTGAAAAAATATGCCTCCTAGATTTATATTTATTGTCTTGTTCATTTTGTTGTAGTTTTTGATTTATTATTTTTTGTAACCAGGTTCACTGCTTTAACCAATTCACTCCAGGTAGTGTTCAAACCGGATAAAAATATTTTTCCTGTTTCGGTTAAACCATAATATTTTCTTGGCGGACCAGAAGTTGATTCCTCCCAGCGGTAAGACAAAAGTCCGGCATTTTTCAATCTTGTTAATAAAGGATACACTGTACCCTCAACAACAAGCAGTTTTGCGTCCTTTAGCTGAACCAGGATCTCAGAAGTGTAGGCATCCCCTCCTTCTAATATAGACAGGATGCAGAATTCTAAAACTCCTTTGCGCATTTGTGCTTTTGTGTTTTCAATCTTCATGTTTTTCTCTTTTAATCTTTTAAT
>RCND010000713.1_pt1 | contig 19002 bp, 11 predicted proteins | sample 2041351 | NCBI WGS metagenome assembly RCND01 (sample SAMN09708230, study PRJNA481090) | Marine sediment metagenome, whole genome shotgun sequencing project. | biome: marine sediment; feature: ocean; material: sediment; isolation source: Sewage treatment plant 12B marine sediment (STP12B) ... | reverse complement strand
AGTTTCTTTTATTCTTTCTATCGGAAAACAACTCTCATCAATTAATTTTGATTCAATTCTAGGTCTGAAATCATGTATAATTTCTCTGAATAGTCTTTTGTCTGTTCTCAGCTTATCTGGTAATTTTCTAACCTCTTGAAGAACACCATTGGTCAGTAATGGTGCTATTTGTTCTACGTAGGCTAATTTTAAATCCGAAAGTGCAGCAATTATTGTAGGTATTCTGTATTCATGGTATATTCTGTCTCGCCAAATACTCAAGGTTTCATTCGGTTGCTTCTTTAAATTAGGGGGAAACACCTGAGAATTGGTTAATTGTTCTCCAAGATTATTCAGATTAGAGTAATCAGAACAAAGGGCACTGCCTGTAGATAATCTGACGCCAAGGGAAGATGAAACCTCAACCCATCCAAAACCTTCATCTCCCCTTATGATTCCTTGAACGTCATTTTCAAATAGGGTTTTCCAAATCTTAAGACCATCCATGTATCCTGCAATATGGTCGATTCTGCCTTCTCCGAGTAAAATGAATCTTTCTATAATATCCTCAACTGGCTCTTTAGCAATGTCGGTATTATAATACTTATGAGGAACGGAGAGAGATCGAACAATTTTTTTTGCCACAAATGCATCATTTCCTTCAACTTTTTGGGAAGATTTCAAACCCCAAGTAATCGTTTGTAATTTACTGGGATCTTTTAAGGCATCCAATAAGAAAAAAAGGATGCCGCGACTGTCATAGCCACCTGAAATTGGTAATGTCCAATCTTTAAGATTAATTTGTAGTGATTCAAAGGTTTTTTTTAAAGCGTCAAACAAATTCCTTTTGGAATTGGAAAAAGATGTTTTTTGAATTAAGAAGGGTTTTGGATTTGTGGTGGTTGTAAGCTTCCATTCATCTTTATCTAAAATCAGTGAGGTAGCCGGAAGAATTCTTTTGATTCTCTTATCCCATGCAAATGTTGGACCCAATGAGCCAGTAGAAAGCATCCAAGGGATTGTCTTTTCTTCAAATTCAAAATTGCCCAAATACATCAATATGGCCCTTTGGGAGGTTGAACTAATAAAAATGGTCTCATCGAAATAATACCACAAGGTTCTAGAGGCCACAGAATCTGTTAGAATCTCTGAAATTTTTTCATCATTTCGAATCAAGGCATATGCTCCATTCGGAGCCTTGCTTAAAGGTTTGTCCCAATCATCATTTTTTTCAGCAAGGTGCCCCAAAACAATGCTTTCATTTTTCCTAAGTAATATTTTCATAGGATTGGCAATCGCCAATGCCGTTTTATTCCGAATAGACAATAAAGGAGAATTCGCAATAATATTATCAGGTTCTAATTTTTTACAAATTGCATTGAGTTTTTCCTTGGCTTCTTTGGCGAAATCTGTTTTTTGGACGACTAGTAAAATTTTGGACATTTCTTTCTAACTAAGATTAGTATCAAAAATCAAGGAAAAATTTGGGCAAATTTACGTATGCCATTAATCATTTATAATTTTAGTACATAACGCTTCATATCTTTTAAGAATTGTCTCAGAACTAAACTTTTCTGTTACCGATTGACGTATACTATATTTGTTCCATACTTTTTCAATTCTCATGCCTTCTAAAAACTCCTCCTCCGTATCAACTAGAAAGCCATTTATATTATTTTCTATGATTTCTTTAGTACCCCCTGGAACATTGAAGGCTAAGACCGGAATTCCCATTACGCAGCTTTCTAATGCTGCATTGGGAAACCCTTCGGAATAGGAGCCTTGTAAAAACATGCTACTTTTAGAGAGATACTCATTTACCTTTGAGGTATGCGGAATATGTGTAACTTTTTCTGTTAAACCTAGCTCATTGATAAGCCTTGTTAGATTTTCTTTTTCCGGACCGTCCCCCACTATAGTATAGTGAAAATCCGACTCCAGTTTAGATAGAATGCGAATAATACGAGCATGCCCCTTGATGTTGTTCAATCTTCCAACGGTGATAAAATTATTCTTTACACTAATTTCAGAATTGTCCAGGTCTTCGTGTGTGGTAGTAATAGGGTTTCCAATTATGGTTATTTTTTTTTCAGAGGTTTTGTGCAAATCCATAAAGTTCTGACCCATATCTTTTGATTGACAAATAACGGCATCTACCCATGAAAAGCTCAGTTTGGTTAGCCAATTGCCTTGGTCTTTAGGAGCAATATTGGTAGGTCTTATTACAAACTTAGTATTAATGAATAATGGAGACATGAGCCCCATTACCATGTTGAGGTGGGCAAGTGAGCTAAAAACTATTTTTGGCTTATTTCTCATTAGAAATATAGCAATGCTGGGTATTGCATTGAGCACTCGCGTTTTACCTAAGTAATGAACTGGAATTTTATTTACGGTGTAACCGTTATCTTGTGCGATTCCCGTTACTAGTAATGTTGACGAATAATCATTTTTATTTAAGTTTTGTGATATAAACGAAAAAACACGTTCAGCCCCACCGGGAGTTAAACTAGGCAGAATGAAAAGAACTTTGGTTTTTTTAGTTTTGGTATTTTTTTCCCTTTTTACAACCGGTAATTCTTTTGTATGCATAAAATTAAATTTTCTATTGAGACCGATTGAATATGTTTTTAAATCAATCTAATTATGAAATACTAATAATTAAGATTGACAAATAAGCTCTTCACTAGACTAATTCTTGATTTATGGCCATAGATTTTTTTTTATTTTTTTTTAGTTCTATATAAAGATATATGGCAAGAATTACATTTCGAAAATTAAAGAAATACCCATGGCCCACCATTAAGGATAGCGACAGAACGATAGCCACATAAAATAACTCGGGTCGATTTTTAAAGTTCTTAAAAGACATGACCAATAGATGTCCATAAATACCCACAAATATTATAAAGGGAATTATGCCTGACTCTCCAATGACCATAAGAAAAGAATTGTGAACTCCGGGTAAGCCATTTTCAAATCGCTGAAATTTCATGTGACCATGGCCTATGAATGGCTTTTCAAAAACCAAGTCGTAATACAAGGCCCAAGTAGCGGTACGTGAATCTTGTTTTAATGTTTTGGTCTGCACAGGGCCATCTCCAAAAAAACTTTCCAAGGCAGCAAATCGATCTCCGGCAAAAATAGATTTATCCGTAAATGTGAGAACTATAACTAAGACTAAAGCTCCAATTATAGGGACCATTAAATTTTTCTTGCTTTTGAAAATGGCAATTAAGTTAATGAGCAGCCAAATTATTACAAAGGTTCTAGACAAAGTCAAAAGACCACCTAAAGTAAATGCGAATTGACCTATATAGCGCCACCATTTATTCGGCATCGAGTAGGATAATGCGAATCCTATAGAACAAATAGTGCCAGCGGAGTTTGGGTTGAGGTAAAACCCACTAAATCTGCCGCTTACTAAGCCATGCAGTGCATTTGTATAAGGAAATATGAGTGCATTAATAATCACGCTAACAGCACCAATCAATAAAAAATAAAAAAGGTCCTCTTTTTTTGTTCTGTGCAACAGCTCCACAGCACAAATAACTACAATCATAAAACGTAGAAATGCCTTTAAATATTCATTTGCAGGACCACCACTATAGCTCAAGCCACTAATGGAGAAATACAAGAGCCCTAAGACTATGAAAGGTATAGCTGGTTTGTGCCATGATTTTATAAGCACAAAATACGCTATGAGTAGTAGTGAAGTTAAATAACTGCTTATGGCACCAAAAGTGGGCCCGTAATATACCAATAGGTAGCCTGGTATATTACATAGCAAAAGAAATAAAGTGAAATATCTAACTAGTTCTAACAACATTTTAATTCTTCGTATTCAAATCGACTAAATCACTTTAAATTGATATTAAGACGTTCTCCCAACTTATAGTCCCATTCTTCAGGTAAAATAGGTTTATTGCCACCATCGTGATGAAAAGTAAGTTCACCAAAGTACAATTTACCGTCCACATCATACCAATCTACTCTGACATAATCAAATGCTTGTGAAAGTACCTCTGACAATTCAATCATTTGGGCTAGAGATTCAGGAGGTTCAACGTCCTCATCACTAGGGTCTGTATAGGTTCCATTCTCCTTTGGAGATGACCATCTATAGTCCTCTCGAGTCCAATCCCGGTCATACCAATTTCTAAAATGATTTTTTGTGCCTCGCCCAATATCAACTTGAACCATGTTGACAACTCCATTGAAACAGTGTAGTTTATAATCCATTGGAATCTCCCCATTTCTATCTTGTAATAGTTTTTCAACAATGATGCGAGGTTCAATATTTTTATACTGCCATTCCTTTGATTTTGGATAGTAGTTTTTAAGCAAACGTCTTTTTAACTCTTCTTGTACTTCATTCCAATTTACATCATTGGGGTTAAATACGAATATACCTCCACTACTGTCATGATTGGCCTTAATTATACACGGATACTCAGTGATGTTTTTTGGATTTATATCTTTTGGGTTCATGGATTGAAAGTACAGTGGTACTAAATAGTTTTCACCAATTTTTTCCGCAATATAATCTCGAACTTTGTATTTGTCCGCACATTGCGTGTGCAAAGGTGTTCTATCGTAAATTTTCAACCAACTTATCTTCTCATTAAGTGTTTTTGGATTCTTCAAGTTTAAGCTCTTGCCCATTAATTCTTTGTAGCGCAGCTTTACATATATTTTATCGGGAACCAAATTATTCTTGGCTGCATGATAACCATACATTATCATTTTCCCAATCCAAGTGTGATGATATATTTTTTTTAAAATTGTATTTTTTGGCATATGGCTATTTAAAATAAGAAAGGCAGGCGTACCCTAATATTGGTATCTTTTCTTTGTTTTTGAAATGTTCATGTTACGTTTGAACAAAGGTTGTAAAATCTTTTTTTTTAGCGGATTAAAATTCATATTTATTCGAGGTATATTATTTCACTAACTGTATTATATTTCGTTTAGAAGTTCTGTTAGAACGGCTCCATTATTTAGTTGATGCAAGTTAATGCCTTGCCCTGCGACATTGTATTCAACTAATACTATTTCACCCAGGTTATCTATTGCAAAATCCCATGAAATAAGTCTGAAATGAGGAACTTTTTTATGTAATTCTATAATCAACTTTTCTACTTTATCCATAAATGGGAGAGAGACTTCCCCTAAAGATAGTCCCTCATCCGTAGTATTAAATGCCTTGCCTGTAAGAGGCTCGAAACCCGTCGAATTCAGTTTTCCATCACTATTTACACCGCAAGAAATACCTCCAGAAGTACCATTATCGGTTATCGCACCTTTCCTTCCGAATCTTACAATTGTCGATAAGATCTTTACTTGAGTATCTTCTAAAAAGCTCATTACTCTCAATGTATTCAACGATGTTTGATTTAGCTGCTTCATACACGGATGCTGATCAACAATTTTCTGAACTATAAAATCTTTATCATAGCTTTTGAATAAATCTTCTATTGAGTAATCTTTGAAGTCAGTTTTAGTCTCAGAAACAGTTACTAGAGCCACATTTTTACCACCACCGGTATCTACAGTTGGCTTAATAATAAAAGTTTGGTTATTACACTTTTCACAGGCTTCCTTTTCGGTTATTAAGGTATTATGGTTAAAATAAAAACCATTGATATTTTTTATCACGAATTCTGGCTGTCTGATATTTGGGAATAAGGTTCCTAGGAGGTTCTTGTCCTCAAGAGCCTTGCAAAATGTAATCTTATTTAACTTGGGTTCAATAGTAGTATAAAAAAGGTCTTCAGGGACATAAGAATTGTAGAATTGACGATTACAGCCAGCATAAAATCGGTGCCAATCTGTATTTATTTTTTTTATCCCGAATCCGGCATAGTATCTTACGATATCTTTTTTTTGTTCGCTCTCCAGTTTTTTTACTTGACTTACTTTAATTAGTTTTTGAACTTTTCGCCTCAATCGACCAAGACGTGCTGTTTTGGTAAAATAAGTATATGATTTTAGGGATAGGTAGATAATCGCAGAGACTGGCTTCATGGGTGAATTTCTATTGTTTGAAAATTAGCTTGATTATGACAAATTAAGATAGGGTTTCATCAAAATGTTATACATTATAATAGCATATTAAGGTATAAGATTATCAATAATCCGAATCCACTTACCAAGAATTTCATCAATTTCATAGGCCTTCATTACTTTTTGAGCTTCTTGTCCCATTGATGTTCTCAATAGGTCATTCTCCATCAATAGATTTAATCTTTCGGTTATTGCCACTTCATTTCCGACTGGAACCAAAAATCCACTTTTGCCTTCCTCTATCATTTCTGCGGGTCCCGTGGCACAGTCAGTAGAAACACAGGCTAAACCAAAAAACATAGCCTCTTGTAAGGCGTTCGGAAATCCTTCATAAAGTGATGAGAACGCAAATATCTTACTCTTATTATAAAACGTTGCAACATCTGAATACCTGCCAAGTAGAGAAATGTGTTTTTCCATCTTTAGTTTTTCGATTAACTGCTGAAGTTTTTCCCTATTCTTTCCTTCACCAATAATATGTAACTTCCAGCCTGATAATTTGGTCTTTGCAAATGCGCGTATAAGTGTGTCTTGACCTTTTTGATTCGTTAGGCTAGCGACGTTTAAGACTATATTTTCTTTTACCGTTGTATTGGATGGAGTGAAATCTGGGTTAATTGGGTTCGGGATTGTTACAAGTTTTTCAGATTGGATAAAATTAATATAGAACATTTTAATAGGTTCGGTTTGCACTACCAGGGCATTTGCCATTGGATATAGCAACCTCCTTAGCGTTTTCCAAAATACATTTAATGTATTCGTGTCAAGGTAAGGGTTATTGCGCTCACTTATTATTACAGGAATACGACATCGTTTCGCAGCAATGGTTGCTAGAATATTATTTGGTGTCATAAAACCAATGCAAAGGTCGATGCGATGTTCCTTGATGAAACCAATTATAGCTTTACTTAGTGCGTAATTTGATTTAAGAGCTTCAAAGAAATTCTTACTTGGAGATGGTTCTTTAGAGCAGTAAAGAAGTGTAATATCTTGATGTAGATTATAAAATAGGGGTTTTTGGCACATCATAATGATATGGATATCAAACCTATTCACTAAATGATTACACAATATACTAACCACTCGTTCCGCACCACCGGCGGACATTGAACTTATGACAAAGGCGATTTTTTTCTTTTCCATAGCTATTTCATCATTATAAATTTGCGCTATCCATAGGCATTATAATCTTACTTTGCTTGTAGACATATGCAAAATGAATCAAATTTTTTATGATTACTACTATAGTCGTGCATATAGCGATTCCTAAAACGCCATAATACTTAACGAGTATAAAGTCTAAAATGATATTTAATGTAAGTGCGCCTAAGGCCACATAAGCCATAAATGCATTTTTATTTATGCTGGTTAAGAAATTTACGATTACCATACCCGAAATAGAGAAGGGTAGATAGGCTAAAAATGCTTTTTGGATACTTGAAACAATGATACTGTCTTCTGATGTAAATTCATTTCTTTGAAATAATAATTCGACCAAGAAATTGGAAAAAACAATTCCTAAAATGGCGAATATCGCACTGCCTATAAAAGTAATTTTCAGTACTTTAAATAGGGTTCTGAAGGCCTTCGCCCTATCGTTAAGAATAGCTTTCGAGAAGTAGGGTAGTAGTACATTGGATATTGCGATAACGAGTAGACCACTCAAAAAGGCAGGTATTTTCATTCCATAGTTAATAGCCGCTATTGACCCAACAATCAATTGAGCTGCAAAAAATTGGTCAACTACTTTATTCATTCCGCTCAAAAAACCCGAGGATACTTTTGCCGGAATTTGGGTGAACATTATTTTGGCATTATTGTTACTAAAATCAGGTATAGAAAGGTGAATAATATTTTTCCAAATACAACAAGCTAGTAAATACACAAAACTCAATACCGAACCGATTAAAGTTCCAATGGCCAAGACCATATTACCAAAAATATCGTCAAAAAATAATATACAGATGATGATAGCAGCTGGCACAAAGAGCCCAGAAAAGGATGAAAGTCTAAATTCATTGTCAATATTTAGAAGTCCTCCAAGTAGCGAAGAAAAACCCCAGAACAAAATACAAGGTAACCCATAATAAAAATGATCTTTTATTAAGCTATAATAATCTGGTGTATGGCCTGGAAAAAAATTTTCGAGATAGACGTCTGTAAATAGATACGCTATCAACATAAAAATCAATGAAATAACCCCCGTCACAAAGAAGCCTGTCGCTTGGAATGATGAGATACGGCGACCATTTTTTAATTCGGCCACATAATTCGGGATAAATACATTTTTAAAAGACCCGATAAAAACATTCATGATGAATCCTGGAACTAGAAAAGCAATAAAGTAGGTGTCCAAAACTTCCGAAAGACCAAAACTAGCGGCCACCAGCGTCTCTTTATAAAAACTTATTCCCTTAAGAAAAAGAGTGATGATACCAACAGTCAAAAGATTATGAATGACTTGATTTCGGAACAAGTTTTTAAGGTTAAGGGAAGAATATAGTTTTTTAAGTGTTTCTAACATTTGTAAAGCCTTACGCTGTAATTAATCAATAAGTTATTTGAAGTGAAAAGTTTAAAAAAGAATAACTTGTAAATAACATAACTGCTTCTATTAGTTTGAGGAAATATGTATTGTAATATTAATATAAGTTCTGAAAAGCAACTAAGTTATATACTTTTCCTTACATAACCATTAATTAAAATCTCGTAGTGTTTAACGAAAAAAAATGAAATATATTCTTATTGTTAAAGTCATTTTAATCAGATGACGTGTTCGTTCAAATTCAATTTTGTTAGTTTAAACAAATTATTTTTTTAATATACTTCATTAAAAAAAAGGCTAATTACTTAGAATTGGAGCTGTTGAGTCACATTATTGAAGGTCAATGTTTTTTAAGCTTCAAAATACTGTATTTTTAAATGAGCAGGTACATTTATCGTACCGCTTTTTTTTAAAATATTCAAAATTAAATAGTATGTCAATAGCAAAAGTAAAACTTTTTGTGTGTGTGTTATTATACATTACCATGACTAATTTCATTTATTCTCAAAGCGTAAAGGTTTCTAGATATGGTTTTCAAATAAACCAAAGTAAGGCGCTAAGGGATGCTTTTAATTCTTCATTTGATACGCTGGTAATAGATAAGCAAGATAGGCCTTGGGTTATAGATCCAATGCGCTTCATTGATGTGAGAAATAAGGTGATAATTTTCGAAGAGGGCGTGGAAGTTTTAGCCAAAAAAAATGCCTTCTCTAAGAAAGGCGATGCATTACTCAGTTTCAGAAATTGCCAAAACATTCAGTTACTAGGCAATGGTGCTAAACTAAAGATGAACAAGATCGAGTATACTGATGGAGAATGGCGACACGGTATTAGTCTTTGGAATTGCAGAGATATATATATTGAAAGATTACTAATTTGCGATTCTGGAGGAGATGGTATTTTTATCGATGGTACTGTTTCTGGAAGCTATTCTGAGAACATTGAAATACGCGAAATTGTTGCGACCAATAATAAGCGGCAGGGCATGTCGATTGTTAGTGCCAAAAACGTTTCGGTTCATAATAGTATTTTTGAAAATACGATAGGCACGCTGCCGGGTGCAGGTGTGGATTTAGAGCCTGATAGTAAGGAAGATCGTCTTGAACAAATACTTTTTGTTGATTGCATATTTCGAAATAACGACCATGCAGGCATTTCCCTATCTTTAAAACAGTTGGAATCCGATTCTAGACCAGTAAGTATTGTCTTCAAAAACTGTGTTTTGCAAAATAATCATAACAAAACCAATAGATATATCGCGAGTGAGATAGTACTTGGCGCTCACAATACAAGGCCTGTTAAGGGTTCTGTTCTGTTTGATTCATGCCTTATTGAAAACTCTAACTGGGGTCTTTTCTACAGTAGAAAGACATCTGATGCTTACAAAGTTGAATTTAGGGATTGTTCGGCCAGAAATATTTGCAAAGATGCAAGCTATTCAGCAATGTATCTCGAAGTACCTGATTACTATAAAGGGGAATTCAGTTTAGGCGGTTATCACTTTGAGAATCTCACAATTGAGTATTCCTCTAAGGTTCCTATGTTAACAGTAAGAGGGTCAAGACTAAATACATTACGCGAAGTTGCCGATATAACTGGTGACATTAGGCTTCTCAGTGCTGCCCCAAAAGTTTATGAATATATAAAATATGATATGGCCAATAACAACAATGTAACTGTAAAAATAAATAGGAAATCATCTAAAAAGAAATAGATAATTTATGTTATAGCCTGCCTTCCACGGTACACTCCAAAATTCCTTTAACATCATACAGCACCCCATTGCTTTTTAACAATGATCTTAAATCCAAAGTCAAGAATTCTTTATGGGAAACAGCGAGAACAATTGCATCAAATTTCTCTTCTGGTAGCTCTTGATTAGTTTCTAAATTATACTCATGTGCTACCTCATTTGGGGATGCCCAAGGATCATATATCTTAACTTGAGATCCGTAACTCACTAAGTGATTAATCACATCAACCGCTTTTGTATTTCGAACATCAGGACAATTCTCTTTAAATGTTATGCCTAGTACTAGAATATTGGCCCCCTTTATCTTAATATCTTTCTGAACCATTAATTTGATTACTTCAGAGGAAACATACTTCCCCATTCCATCATTCATACGGCGCCCTGCTAAAATGATTTCTGGATGATAGCCGAATTCTTGAGCTCTTTGAGCTAAGTAGTATGGATCGACACCAATACAATGGCCGCCTACTAATCCTGGTTTAAAGGGGAGAAAGTTCCATTTGGTACTTGCAGCTGCAAGAACATCATGAGTATCGATATTCATCAAGTTGAATATTTTAGCGAGCTCATTGACAAAGGCAATATTAATATCTCGCTGCGAATTCTCGATAACCTTAGCTGCCTCGGCTACTTTTATTGTTGGAGCCAAATGTGTGCCGGCCGTAATAACGGAAGCATAAAGTTCATCAATCTCTTTCCCGATTTCAGGTGTAGAACCAGAGGTCACCTTTAGTATTTTCTCAACCGTATGTTCCTTATCCCCGGGATTAATACGTTCGGGTGAATATCCTGCATAAAAGTCCACATTGAATTTTAAACCACTTGTTTTCTCCAATACCGGAATGCACTCATCTTCTGTAACACCGGGATAAACTGTTGATTCATAGATAACGATATCTCCTTTTTTAAGAACGCTTCCAATAGTCTCACTTGCTTTGTAAAGGGGAGTTAAAATAGGTCTATTAGTACTGTCTACTGGGGTTGGAACAGTGACGATATAGACGTTACAATCCTTGATATGGTCTATGTTATTTGTGCAAAACAATCCTTTTTCTATATTATGGGACTGTTTCAACACCGCTTGAAGAATGTCATTTTCAACTTCTAAGGTACTATCCGTACCCGATTGAAGTTCATCGACCCTTGGTTTGTTTATATCAAAACCGACAACAGGGTACTTTGTGGCAAATAATCTGGCCAATGGAAGCCCAACGTATCCTAATCCTATAATAGCTATTTTGGTTGTTTTCATTTGAATGCAAAAGTTATATGGTATTACTTATTTGCAAACATAAACTCATTTTAGAAGTAAATAGTATGGATTTTTAATCTTTTTTTTTAAAAAAGCTGTTAATTATCATGCTTCCGTTTAAACTAACCAGTATTCATTGCGATTATAGGGAAATAATATGCAGGTAATGCTCTAAATTTGTGTACCCATCCCCATTTTTATCTAGGTTACCATCTTTTTCATCATTCGGATTAAGGTTGTTCGAAATTTCCCAATTATCTGGTATTCCATCCCCATCTACATCGTAATTTTCATCTCTAGTTGTGGTCTCAAGTATCGGAAATCCTCCAACTTCACTTTCATTTTTAATTACTTTTCCAGAAAGTGTGTTTACATCAGATATAACCCTTTCATCAACACTATCTCTAAATAATGAAGAGCCAACTTTGGTAAGAACAACTTGTTTGACCACATTACTAGAAACAGGTTCAATAGTTAAGGAGCTAGTAGGGGAGTTGATAATATGAGGTCCTAAACCAGAATTTGTGCTGACAGGAGAGCCATCTTCTAAATTGTCATTAAGATATATCCGAGTTTTTGACTTTTCTCCGTTATGGTCTCCTGGAATCAATTGTATGGTTTCTAGCCTTCTATCCACAGCCGGATTGGTTATATAAGAATTTCCAACAATATTCACATTACTTCCATAAGTTATCCAGCTACCCCTAACGAATCCGTACACAATGTTATTTATGAATTCGATATTTCCGTCAACCGCATCAATAGCAATGTTTCGAGCGCTATTATGTGCGATAAGGTTTTTGTGGTAGCTTACCTTGTCAATAACGCCAGAAATCAGAGAGGCGTAACTTTTATCAATGTTTTCTGATATAATACAGTTTTCTACCGTTACATTTTTTATTGATCCGGAAGAGCCTGTACCCATATCTAAAACGCCGTCTCTGCCCCATGAAAATGAACAGTGGTCAAAAATGATATCCTTAATATGTTGGTTATTCCAAGCAACAATGCGCATACAATCATCAGGTTCATAATTTTCAATGTTAGGATCGCTTGACCCCGGATTCCAACTATAACCAGGCCTTAGTCTAATATAGCGAAGTATTACGTTTGAATCATTGACCCAAATACTGGCCCCTCTAATTGTTATCCCTTCACCAGGAGCGGTTTGACCGGCTATGGTAATATTACCGTGGCCAGGTCTAATTTTTAAGGTTTTGTTTAATTTGATGTAACCTGAAATATCAAAAACAATGGTTCTGGGTCCGTATTCAACCTCTACTGCCTCACGAAGACTACCTTTGCCATTATCATTCAAATTGGTGACATGAATTATTTTGCCTCCCCTTCCTCCTGTGGCGTTTTTGCCATATCCTTCCGCTCCAGGAAATGCTTTTAAGGGACCAAGTTCAGCACTTATTTTCACTGTCCCTACTTGAGTATTTGATAAATTGTTTTCATCAATAGACTCAGTGGTATAATTAAAAGAATCGGTAAAGTAATCTGATGAATTATTATTAGGAGTATAGGTTATTGTTCTATCGTCGTTCAGAACAGCTCTCCCAAATTCAGGCGTTGAAACCTGTATTATGGTAACATTTTCTGGATTTAGAATAATATCATTAGACAATACGTCGAGTACGACTTCGTCATTTGAATTGTCTAGAAAATAAGAATCATCAACAACTAAATCTATAGAAACCAAAGCATCATCCAAATCCGTCGCCACTAATTCCGCAAGTAAGTCGCTATCCTTACTGCATGACATATTTATAAATAATACAAATATATATATAACAAGACACAATACTTTTAAAAGGGGAATTCGCATAAGTAGGTTTATCTTTTTAATTTGAAACTTATAATATATTCAGGCTTGGGGCCGTGCTATTAAGCAATTTCATGGAGTAGTTTGAAATTTTTTTTTGAACACTCCAATTAGTATTTTATTTAAATCATATTAGTGATACGAGATGTAATTATTTTTGGACGACCAACTACATGTTTTTTCGATGAAATGCACAGTTAATAATTTTCAAAGTCATTATTGCAGTGGTTTTGTATTATTGTTTGATACTTTTTAAAATAACTTCAAACACATTAAAATGTTGTGAAACGCTTTTTTTTATAGATGAACTACAACTTTTACGCTGTTAAATTCGATGAAAAGCATTTTTATTCGATTCAATACAGTGTGCAGTATCAAAAAAATCAAAAATTTATAGGAGAAGTATTAGATGTAATTAACAAAATTATCTGGGCTGATTTGGAAAGGTGATATACTAGATAGAGAATGAGAAAGAGTGTCTTGTAAGTCGTCTGTAAATTGGATTTTAGAAATAATCAGAATAAACTGCTTAATATTTCCCTTTTCGAAATCTGTCTCTGCTTTTTGTGCGGTACCCAAAGAGTTATTAAATTTTCTACAATCAAGATAAAGTTAGCTTAAAATAGAATTACAGTAATGAAGAGGAGTACTTGTCAAATTTGCAAATTAACCCTCCCAATTGAGTTCTTTGGGAGAGAAATACTAATTCAATTATATATCAATAATTAAATGTGCTGATATTGAATGGATACATTGATATTCTTAGAAGAATTGTAACCTCCCGAATATTTTATAGGGTTATCGTTAGGTTCTTTAATGATAAAATTGCCAATTATATCTTTAACTCTAAAACTTCCTCCTTGGCTAGGAGCATTGATTTTCATAAAATTAGCGCTTGAATTGTATTCTATTCTAAAGTTTCCGAAATCAAAACCGCCCAAGGTGTTTTCAAGCTCATGCGCCTGAAGTTCTATCGGTGACAAACCATTTTTAGATACATTTTTCGCGACACAATCTCTAAAAACAGCTTGAAAGGCTTCTGCAGATTTCCTGCTAAATATGGCACTATCATTACTTCCATTGAAGGTTACCCTTTCAAATCTTATTTCTCCTTTCACAGGATTATTGGTGTCTCCTTGTCCTATTAGCACTTCAGCCTTGGTAACCCCGTTTTGAGGGGATCTCGAATTTGAGCTGAATTCACTATCTCGAATAACAATGCTGATAGGTCTGGAGGAACCATTCAACTTACCAGTTGATAGCATAAAACCGTGACTATCGTTGCCTGAAAACTTACAGTTAATAAAATTTATATTCACTAGGCGCTCATTTGAATAATCAGGTTCTAAATCCACGCCACATTCAGGTTTGACTCCGCTTGTACTTAAAAACTCTGAATTTCTTACCCAGACATCTTCCGCACTTATTATTGACATTCCTTGTCTACTATTGTTTTTAGTAATAACATCTTCAATTGTTATATTTTTTGAATAGGTTCCACTCCCACTTCCACCTAAAAAGATGCCGTCACCACCACTATCTAATAAAGTAAGTCCGCGGATAGTGATATTCTCTCCCTTTCGAATCGCTAAGGCATGTCTAAATTCACTAGTACCGTATTCACTCTTATTCATTCTAAAAGTAGCACCGTAGCCTTCTATAGTAATATTTTTTGGTCTGACTAATTGAAACAGATTAGCATTACTGTCGTTAAAAGCTCCCGATTTGGCCCTTAATACAACTCCTGGTTCAAAAACAATGGTCATGTCATGAATGTCAAATAATCGTTCTGGACGAATTACCCAGTCAGTACTTTGCTTGTCAAAGACAAGAAAAGAACTTCCTGACTCCATAGCAGCTTCAAAAGCTTCCGTTGCATCTCCAGCTTTGAATCCAAAAGATGATGCAAAAACGGCGTTGGAAGGGTAATTACTATTTCCTCCAGTGTTTCCACTATTTGCTTCCGTAACCGTTATAGTATCAACATCGGTGTCGGTAGCTCCATCGGTATCCGTTACCGTAAACTCCACTTGATAGGTTCCTGGTGTTTCGAAAGTATGTGTTGGGTTTGCTTCGTTGCTGGTAGAACCATCTTTGAAGTTCCAAGAGTACGAGACAATTTCCTCATCATCGGTAGATTGGTCTCCCTTGAAATTTATTTGCAGAGGTGCATCGCCCGACGAGAGGTTCGAGGAAGAGGAAGCTACCGGTGCTTCATTAGAAGCTTGTGGCTCGGAAACCGAAATAGTGATGGCTTTTTTATCCGATAGACCATCTTCATCAGTTACCGTAAGTTCCACTGAATAGGTTCCCGCTTTGGTAAAGGTATTCGATGGGTTGGCGTTTGAACTTTTGGATCCATCTTTGAAATCCCAAGAATAGCCATTAACTTTTTTGTCATCCGATGATTTATCTCCGGTAAATTGTATTGTCAAGGGAGCCTCACCAAAAGTTTTGTTGGCTGACACAAAAGCAACAGGTTTAACATTTACCGGTTCTGTTACCGTAATGGTAATGTCTTTTTTGTCAAAAAGTCCGTTCTCGTCCTTTACTGTTAGTGCTACCTCATAAGTTCCAGGTTTAGTAAAGATATGTTTGGGAGTTTTGGTATTTGACGAACTACCATCTTTAAAGTCCCATTCAAAGCTGGTGATGTTATTGTCATCTGTTGATTGGCTGCCATTAAAAGTAACTTCCAGCGGAGCTTCTCCCGATTTTGGGGTTGCGCTCATGATTGCGACTGGAGCTTGATTCACTTCATCGGTCACATTGATGATTACAGCATCCGTATTACTTAATCCTTCATTATCGGTAACCGTAAGGGTCACTTCATAGGTTCCAATCTCGACAAAGGTGTGTTTAGGATTAGCTTCTGTAGCGGTTGTGCCATCCTTGAAATCCCAGCTATATTTTGCAATTTCTGTATCGTCTGAAGAATTACTCCCGGAGAACAATACTTCTAGTGGAGCTTTTCCTGAGGATGGGCTGCCATCCGCTAGCGCCATAGGTTCTTGATTTTCTTCCCCACTAGTGGCTTCTGCAGGTTGTTGTTCTTCAAACGGAAGAATAATTTCTTCAGCCTCAACAGGTGCCATATAGGTGACAATTAGTTTGGGTCCACCTGTGGATACATTCTCCTTAGAAGCAAATGCCAAATCGTTTCCATTTTGGTGGTCTAAAATCAAGGTGGTGGTTTCAGCGGTAATATCCGAAGCAATAAGTGTTATAGTCTCCGTAGTGCCGATAGCGTATTCTTTGGTAATGGATCCGAGCTCGGATCCAAAACTTGGTATAGTAGTTTTGGCCAAGTCTTCTTCAGTCCAATCATTGGATGCTCCTTGATATACGGTTATACTCCCGTTGCCATCATCCCCACTTATTGTAAATTGAAGTGCGGCAGATGTTATTTGACCTCCAATCGAATCGATGGCTCCTAAGTCGAACATCAGGTAACTGGTTCGATTTCCTTCTTCAAGTCTTATAATTTGTTGGTCAAAACCTTTTCCTGCCTGATAGTGTGCATCGTTGATGGGAGGAAAACCTGTAGTTCTAACCTCCAACTCCTCCAATATTTCTTCACTGTCCTCTTCGATATCAACTTCGACAATATCTTCTACAGCATCTATTTCTTCTTCGGTTGTTTCATCTTCCGTTGCACCCTCTTCAATAAAAGAACCAGTCTCTGAAAGGACGGCATCACGCAATAAATCAGCATCCTTACTGCATGAAATAAGAATCATAACAGCAAAAAAACTAAAACATGAAAATTTGAAATGGATTTTGGTGGGGTAAAACCTCATAATTAGTTAAAGATGATTAAGGTATTCTCATTGGTAAAATATGGTAATTTCTTATCAAGCCTACATTTTTATCAGTAACCGTTATAAAGAAATATTTTTCTTTAGTTCATTATACCCGAATAGATTCTTAACACATCGATGAAAGGGCCTGATTTTAAGCCTTTTACCGGTAAACGGTTTACTTATAACGTTGAAAAGCAAAATAAATTGATTTTCACCAACGGCAAACGTAATTATTCGATTTCGTAATATCGTTTAAACGTAGGTATTTTCGATGAAATACACTTTTCTTTAACAAATAATTTAAACTTGACCCGCATAGTAAAGTATGTCGGTTTCTAGGTCTATGTTAAAACCTAAAATAAGAGTCGAAAGATGTAATAATCAGCTAATGTATATTCCGGTACTAGAAATGTCTGATGATTTCTAGACCGCTTTTGTCCAATGGAACACTCTTTGCAAATCAAAGAAGTCTATTTTTAGGCTTGTAATTTGCACTTCGATTGTTTTGCCCTGAATTAACGAGAAAGATTTTCCCAATACCACTGCACCGCTTCCTTTAAACCAGCTTTAATATCAAATTGGGGATTGTACGCTAAAAGTTCTTGGGCTTTGTTTACCGAAGCAAGAGAGTGCGGAACATCCCCAGCCCTTTCTGGGCCATAAATAACTTCTACCGATTTTATGGCAGCATCAAATTCAGATAAGTACTCCTTGAGTAGCTGTACCAATTCATTCAAATTGGTTCGTTCACCATAAGCCACATTATACACGGTATTTACCGCTTCTGGTTTTTGTGTAATAATTGACCGGATGTTTGCTTCTATTACATTGTCGATATAAGTAAAATCTCGTGAAAAGCTGCCGTCACCATTCATTACTGGAGATTCATGGTTGATCAGTTGAAGCACAAACTTGGGTATGACCGCTGCATAAGCACCATTAGGGTCCTGATGCCTGCCAAAAACATTGAAATAACGAAGGCCAATGGTTTCGATACCGTAAGTCTTCGAAAATACATCTGCATAAAGCTCATTGACATATTTGGTAATTGCATATGGGGAAAGAGGTCTTCCAATTATATCCTCAACTTTAGGCATTGATTTGGAATCGCCGTAGGTAGAAGAGCTAGCGGCGTAAACAAATCGTTTTACTTGGGCATCCTTGGCAGCAACCAACATATTCAAAAAACCAGACACGTTGACCTCGTTACTTGTAATAGGGTCGTTAATTGATCTTGGCACGGAACCTAATGCCGCCTGATGCAGGATATAATCTACCCCTTCACAAGCCCTACGGCAAACTTCAATATTTCGAATATCCCCCTCAATAAAAGTAAAATTATCATTGGAGAGGAGTTTGGCAATGTTTTCTTTTTTACCTGTAGCAAAATTATCAAGGCAACGCACTTGGTTGCCATTATTTAACAACCATTTGCACAGATTTGAGCCGATGAAACCAGCACCTCCAGTCACCAATATGGACAAGTTGGAGTTTAATTTATAATTAGATGTCTTAATCATTCAATATATTTTTACTTAGCTACTTAATAATATGATTTATACCAATTCACAATCTTTTTAACGCCTTCCTCCAAATTTATATTATGATGCCATCCCAAAGCATTCAATTTCGAAACATCTGTCAATTTTTTAAGGGTGCCGTCAGGTTTTTTGCTATTGAACTCAAAATTACCATTATACCCAAGTTCCTTTTTAATTAATTCGGCTAAATTTGATATTGAAATATCCAATCCTGTGCCTATATTAATATGTGTGT